>ERZ857998.2207-NODE-2207-length-18980-cov-4.456222_pt1 | contig 18980 bp, 12 predicted proteins | sample MGYA00519954_ERZ857998 | MGnify/ENA primary metagenome ERZ857998 (study PRJEB31778, sample SAMEA3449424) | human gut metagenome | biome: human gut; feature: human-associated habitat; material: faeces | place: United Kingdom | collected 2010/2012 ...
CTTTGTCTTGAACCCGCTCCACACCAACCTGTTTCGCAAATCTACCAGTCTTCGCCGGACAAAAACCGATCGTGTGGATGCGCGTACCATTGCAGCTATGATGAGCTCCGGTATAGTCCTTAAGTCCTACACAGCTATATCATACCACAATGAGGAGCTAAAGTCACTATCCCGGTACAGATTTGACAAAGTTCGCCAGCGCGCTAAGCTGAAGCAAGCCGTTTCCAGACTTGTTACCATCCTGTTCCCGGAGCTGGAAAAGCTCGTTCCTTCGCTTCACATAGCGTCGGTCTATGCGCTGCTCGCCGAACTCCCCGGCGCTAAGCAGGTCGCTTCCTGCCAGCTCACTCACCTCACCAACCTCCTCTCCGCCGCTTCCAAAGGTCACTATGACCGTTCCAAAGCCGTTGAACTTCGCAATGCCGCCAGACGCTCCATTGGCTCCGCTATGCCCGCCAAATCTCTCGAACTTCAGCATACCATCCGCCTCATTCGTGAACTCGACGCTGAGATCAGCGAGATTGAAGCTGCCATCAAACAGATCATGGATCAAATCGCTTCGCCTATCCTCACCATTCCCGGCATCAGTTACCGCATGGGCGCTATGATCCTCGCTGAGATTGGCGACTTCGCCCGCTTCGATTCCCCGGATAAAATCCTCGCCTATGCCGGTCTTTCTCCTTCCACTTACCAGTCCGGCAAACTGGACAACGCCTATGCGCACATGGAAAAACGCGGCTCCCGTTACCTTCGCTATGCGCTCTACAATGCCGCAAAGTATGTCTGCCATTGGGACGCTTCCTTCTGCGCTTATCTGGCAAAAAAGAGGGCTGAAGGCAAGCATTATAACGTCGCACTTTCCCACGCTGCCAAGAAACTCGTGCGCCTCATCTTTGCCTTACAACGCTCCGGCCAACCTTACTGTCCTACCGCGTAACCCCGCTGTTCCCTTCGGAGCCTGAGCGCCTCTATATCCACATAGCCGGCGCAGCGTACCCTTGACAATCCGATGCATTCAAATGCTATGCTTTTATTTCGAGGGCCACGCTGAGTCTGCTTTGCTATTCCCTCCTTCGCCCTCGCTGAATCCCTCTTGCATTTGAATGCTGTTTGTCAAGGGCGGCGGGCTTTCTATAGAAAAACTTCTTGAGCATCGCTCTTTCCCCCTTGATTTTTAATAGTTAGTCTCCCATTATTCTGTGTGCCTCGCGGCTGAATCACAGCTTACGCACAACGCGTGAAAAAACAAGCCCTAAATCGCCTCTTGGAAAGTTATTTCAACAATCCTGCTTGGTCAATGATATTACGTACATGAAAAGGCCAATCCTCGAGCCTGTCACAACCGCGGGCTATATATAACTATTTTGTTCTAATAATTATATTGTCACCCATCCGTTCGAGATGGAAGCGTTCACAAGCAGCAAGATCAGCTTGCGTTACATGTTCGATGTCGAATGGGAATAACGCCGGATGATGTATGATTTCTTCCCAAGTCATATATTCTTGTCCAGAACAATTCAAGATTGCCGCTGCTAAAACGCAGACGATTTTTCTATTGTCTACGGTATGGCACTCCGGCTTGTATGTCCCATTTTTAGCTTGAGGTTTAAGAACCCGCATATCTTTCATTGTTTGAAGGTTCTTGGTAATGGCATGGAGCAGGGTGGTTCTCGCACCCCATGCTTCAAAGATGCGCTCCTTAATTTGTGTTGCAGTGACTTCATCCCTATAGTCCAACAACGTACCGATGATGGCGCAAGTATCAAAGAAGACAGGATAAGCCACCATCAGAAGCGCCCAGTGTAGAGGCAGACGCTCAGAGACAGAAATTTCCCGTGCAATTTCCATACAAGCATCTTGAAACCACGGATCGTTTTGAAACCATATATTTAACAAAATAGTGCGCGTTTTTCTTATATTTGTCTGTGCGTGAATGTGGGTGCCAACAAGTTCATTTAGAATATCCTTAGTTTCTATCAAGGATTTATTGGCCAGCCTGCAATCAGCCACAGCGTTCAAGTATTCCTCGCTTATATTACGAGCAAGCCCCACTCTTTCAGCCATGTTTCCCACCTATCCGCACGAAAGGCACTATTGCTTCTTCAAGCGCCATGCCCCCGTGCGTAATGTATTCTTTCCCCGCATCGCCATAGCAAGAATCTATATTGAACAGATATGCATCATATCCGTCGGGTAGATATGTTCCAGCATAGCGCATGACATCAAATTTATCAAGCTCCCTTGCGTCAAAAGAAGCGTTATAAATTATGGCGCGCCTACTGGCAGGCTCCGCAAGAACTCCCGGCTTTACAAAGCGACCCGCCGCAATTGCAGACGTATTGCCGTGATCGCTGGTTATAAATGTTGAGAAACCATTTTTAAGAAGCATTAGGAGCATTTTTGCAAAGCGTCCCGTCCTGGCCCATTCACACAGCCCCTGCTGGATGCCGGGATGCCCCTGCAATTCGGCGTGCATCAACTCATCGATAATACCAACAACAATTCCTAAAGCCCGTACATCCTGTGACATATCAGTGATTAGACCTTTGTGGAAAATGATCTCATGATTGCGCAGGCCGGTATTCATCCAGAAAGCCCGCCATTGCCTTTCTTCATTATCGAGAGAAAATGGCTTTGGATGCTCGCTAGGAAGTTTCCCGGAAAAAATGGATTGCCTCGCCACACAGGTGACAGTCGGGAAGAACGAAAACGAAGATTCTATTTCAAATGCAATATTGCAGGCGGCCATTTCTCGCTGGAGCATGAAGAAGTTTTCAAAACTCATTCCGTCCATGACAACGAGCGCTACTTTATCCCCTGCGCGCCGCACGAAATCCGCAACCTTACTGAGTAAAACAGGCCGCCTTCGGTCAATGCTCCCGGAAAGCATATTATATTTGCGTCCGATCCAAGCAGCAAACGCATTTTCAATCTCCATTCGTGCTTCTGCCCAATTTGGCAGACTTATGCCTGAATGTTGAACCATAGCCGCCTTGCCATAAAGTTTGGCGATAGAATCCCAGTCGCGGTGATCGGAAGCGACCATTGCAAGCGCCCTGGCTCGTTCAAGTAGTGTTGCGGCGTAATCGCAGCAGACGTCCGCCTGATACATTCCTTCGTGGCACCAAGCAAGCGTCTGTTGTGCATTCATACTGCCGAATGGCGCTTTATCTATGCAGGCAACGAGCCAATCAAAGTCAAGGCCAAGAAGGCCGCGAAGGGCTTCCGCAGACAGCGTTGGAAAGACGGCTTCAAAGGTCAACTGGAAGACATAATACATCCGTGCGATGTCCATAGGGATGTAAATATCTCGACGATCTATTACAAACAGAATCCTGTCTGCCGGGCGATTTATGAGCGTCTGTTCATACTGAAACCGCAGAGCCATTTCGTCTTGTATATGTACAACACATAGCCCGGCCTCCTGCGCGGCCTCATCACAGTTGAATTTTGTCCATAGTCCATCGATGTCAAACAGGATGCTGCCCTCACGCGACAGGACACCTGTTATTTCAAAAATTCTGTTCCGCATAGTTACCTCGTTAATATCGCCAGTACGGGCGAAAATGTCGGGCAGATTTCCTGTTTTCGCGCATAAGCGGCAGTGACACGGGCCAGTTCATCCTCCAAGCGTTGGACGCGCGCGTTGCGTATATTCTCAATGCCGATACGTCGTGTTGCCTCTATGCGCAACGTCAAAGCGCGTTTTTGCTTTTGATATTGCTCCTTGTGACGTTGCTCATATGTCGCTTTCATCTGCATGAACACATCTGTCGCCATTTCCTGCGCACGGGCCGTGAGCAATGAAAGTTGCTCTGGCGTGAAATCTTGCGTTTTCTCCATCTCTATGCAGCATTCCGGCTTCAGGAGTTCTTCCCAAATCCGTTTTGAAGCTGCGGGGCGATAGATGCCCTGCTCATTCATAAAGAAGGCGACGATCCTTTTATCCGCAGCATCTTCGCCGAGCGCTACTTCCCAAAGGCTAAATATGCCATTTTCCGTGCGCAGATTCGGAAAATGGGCCACCTGTATGCCTTGGCTTGGATGCCAAAGTTGGCGCATTTCCAGTAGGTCATGGATGCGCTTATCCGATACAGAAAGCTCCAGATCAAATCGCCAATCAGGTTCGTGTCCCTTCCACGTTTCATATTCAAACAGCATATTCTTAAGCAACATATGGAAATTATGCTGTTGCATCTCCGCATTCGCATCGGGTTTCAGGGTTTTCTCCTCGTGCATGACACTGCGGATCGCCTGAAATTGCTTGACCTGCTTCTGCATGTCCTTATTGAGGTCATCAACATAGACCTTTTGATATTTCTCCTGCACGATAGAGGAAATGTAAACCTTGGTGAAATCCATATCGGCAGTACCCTCGTCCAAAACGTCCTGCAGTTTGTCGATGCCGAGTTCCTGAAGAATGACGGCCAGCTTTTCTTCAAGCACCGTCCTTACGCGGTTTTCGATGGTATCGCCCAGAATGAAATTATAGACCTGCACATCCGCCGACTGGCCGATGCGGTCGGCGCGGCCAATGCGCTGCTCGATCTTCATTGGGTTCCAAGGAAGATCGAAATTGATGACGATATGGGCGCATTGGAGGTTAAGGCCCTCGCCGCCCGCGTCGGTGGAGATCAGCATTTGCTTCTCGCGGCGAAATTTGTCCAAAGAAACATTGCGCTCCTCCAACGACATACTGCCATTGATCAGCACGGTAGAAATTCCGTTGTATTCCGCAAGTTGCCGTATTCCCTCCTGCGTAGCAACAAATTCGGTGAACAGGATGATTTTTGCCCCCGGCTCCTGGCGTTGAATCTTCTCCAATAGATCGATCAGAGCTTCCTGCTTGGCATCCATACATTGTATGTGCGCCTGCTTTGCAAGGGAAAGCAATGCCTGCAATTGCCGAATTTCTTCTTTGATATTGGTTGACAACAACAGCAAGGCGTCCTTCAACGATTCCTCCATGTCGCTTTCAACAAGGTCACTGAAATTGCCGGAATGCAATTGCTCAGACTGCATCTCAAGGGCATTCAAGCGCTTTGCCATGGCGTCGATGATCGCCTCGGTGGAAGAAGAAACCAGGCGCTGAAAGAGGATCATAAGGAAGCCGATATAGTTCTTGCGCTCACGGATCGCTTTATTATAGCCATTGCGCACATATTCGGTGACTTCCTCATAGAGTTGCCGCTGCAATTCGTGGCGCGGCTCCCAGGCAATTTCCATGATGTGCGTATGGCGCTTATGGAAAAGAGGATTTCCTTCATTGTCCACCGCTTCGCGTTTCTCCGTGCGGATCAGATACGGTGCAACCTGTTCTCGCACAACGGCTTTGATATTCGGGAATGCGTTCTCGTCCAAAAGCCGCATCAACCGCAAAAACGGCTCGGTCTTGCCGGAATGCGGTGTGGCCGTCAGGAGGAGCAAATGCGGGCTGGCCTTGGAAAGCAATTCGCCGAGCTTATGGCGCGCAACGCCATCGCTTTGCCCAGCCACCCTATGGGCTTCGTCAATGATAATCAAGTCCCATGCTCCAGCAATGACGGATTCGATGCGCTCCTGGTTATATTGGTCGATCTTCTCCTGCGTCCAGCCATTGCGCTCATCCAGCGGCTTTATGGCATCCATGGGACTGATGACATGCGTCAGGCTGGAAAAGACGTTCTGATCGGGATTCACCTTGCGCAGCGTGGCATAGTCATCCGGCTGCACAATGGCGAAGCGTTCGCCAAACTTTTCCAGCATTTCCGCTTCCCACTGAGTCATAAGTCCCTTGGGGCATACGACGAGCACGCGCTCAATCAGCCCGCGCGCTTCCAACTCTTTGATGATGAGCCCGGCCTCGATGGTCTTGCCCAGTCCGACCTCATCGGCGAGCATGTAGCGCACCTCATTGGTGGAGATAGCGCGCTCCAGCGCGTAGCGCTGATGCGGCAAGGGAATAACGCTTTCGGAGACATCGAATACCGTGCCCGCTGCCAACGCATTTTTAACGCGGCACCACAGTGCCGCAAAGCGCACGAAGGCTGCGGAGGGTTGCGCGAGGCAGTTCTCCACGGTCAGGGCGCTTTCTGCGGCGTTATAGATTTTTCCTGTATCCGGATCGTAGACCTTATAGGTGGTCATGCCGAATACCTGTTGGCTTCCAATCACCTGCACGGCTTTGCCGGTATGAACGTCTGTGGCAAACTGGCCAGTAGTCAACATTGTTATCATTCCTTATTTTAGTAGCACCCAGTCAGGCGTTCCTTCGAATATATGCTCTTCCAGGCAAGTATCGACTTTCAATATGGAATATGTGTGTTCTTTATCTTTCTCGTCAAAATACCGTATTTTAACTTCATCAAATACTGTGCCAGCATTTCCGCATGAATAGAAAAAAGAACAATGCTCATGTCGAATGCTCAGCGCTTCAACAACAAAGGAGTAGGCACCCTTTTCTGCTCCGAATGTGAATGACTGTGTTTCGACAGTCTGTCCGTTCTTTGTTTTGCTATTCGTAGCACTAGTTATCTGTACCATATGGTCAACAGGTGCTCCATCTTTATAGAGGGTAACGTTTAAGTCGCGAATAACACGGTTCGTTCGCGAAGTGTTCTGTATCTCAATCTGCATAGGAATTGAAAATGACATATCGTTATCCTGTGTACGGGCAAAGCCGAAAGGCATAATAGCCCTTCTATCGCCGCTAATTCGATAATATATCTTCAGTTTCCCACGCCGATCCAATATGCGCTCAACGATAACCGTTCCAATACTGGCGACAAAGCCGATGACGGCACCAATGACGACATACCAGACTTCATTCAGGTCGAAGCTGTTTGTACTATTGCTCTGGGCAGCAGCCATTGGCGCAAGGCCAATGGCTTGACAAAGTACTCCCAGAATGCGTCCAAGTATATTCATCATAGCTCCTTTATACGCGGCTGCACGCGTTATCGTAGTACATCAGCAGGGCAGGGTCTTCCTGAAGCACAGCCTCCGGCAGGCGTTCGCCCACGGAGACGATGGTCTTAAAGTCACGCTGCTTCCAGCATTCGTCGAAACCGGCGCGAATGGCCTCCATGCGGAAGACCTTCAATTTGCCTTTGCCGGGCACGCAGGAGTCGTAGAATTCCTTGAGCAGGGCCTTGCGGCGCACTTTGGCCAGGTCGGCGGCGTTGGAGAGATCGGGCACATACCATGCGCCCTTGTCGTCCTGAACGAAATTCTCGCGGAGCATATCCAGAAGCTCGGGCATCTTCTCCTGCTTGCTCTGATGCAGCTCCTGCAAATAGGCAGGCTGGATTTCCTGATAGGTCTTCGGCCCCTCGCTGAGAATATAATTCAGCCAGGCGATGGCATTCTTCTCATCGGTGACGAGGAAGGAAAGCTGCTGGGCGTCCAATTCCATATGGGCGCGCTTGTCGTCATATTCGTTGACCTGATCCGGCAGGAAGAACATGCCGTCGCGCTGGAGGAAGCGTTGGCGCAGGCCGTCGTAGAAGGTATGCGCGTCCATGGGCACGGGAATGCCATTCATGATATGCCAGGCCACCATGCGGTCGAAAAGCAGGTAGTCCTGCCGTTCAGAAATAAGGTCAAGTTTACCATCTCGATTCCCATCCGCTGTTACAGGGACGTTACGAAGATGTTGGCGGACAAACTCCCATGCCATTTCGGGATCTCCCGCTCGTTCCTGGAATCGGCGCACAAATGCTTCTCGTGGTTTATATGCTGAGATTACGAGATCTTGTTTCACTGCTGAAGAATGAACAATCTGCTTGAAACTTCCCTGCTTCTTATCCAAGACTCTGATGTCAGCAATAATAAACCCAACCCTCATAAGACTCTCGGAGAGTGCATTCCATACAGAATTGTGGCTGTTGTGGAATTCGATGGTGATCCAATGGTCAGGCTTAAGAACTCTATAGAACTGCTCAAAGCATGCCTGCATGAGATCTTGATAATCACCGAGCTTCTTTTGCTGGACATCATTGATGATTGCCTCATCCTTGTTCGCGGTCATCGCTCCGAGCCATGCTTCCCACATGGAGCTTAGTTCGGAATAATTCAGATTACCGCCAAAGGGTGGATCGGTGAAGATGTAGTCAACACTGTCGGCGGGCATCACCTTAGTCAGTTCTGCAGAAGACATGGTCGAAATGCATGTATCATTTCCGCTAAACTGCGAAGTCTTGCACTTCAGCCTCACCAGAGATTTCAGCTTTCCACCCATCCAATCGAGAGCATTCCATTCCCTTACTGTAGAACCAATATAGAGTGTACCAGAGAGAAGCATATTCGGAAATCCCGAAAACATCCGATATCTCTGGAGCTTGCTAAGCCCCATCATGACGCCAGTGCCGATAGCATAGAGTGCGTTCTTCAGTTCGTTGTCGATCTGGAGGTCATTGACTTTTTTCCAGAACAAACCAATCGCATGCAGATTCCGATTAGTAAAGAACTGATGGATGTATTCCACCCCATGAGAGCGCCGGGGCTGTTCGGTATTGAAGCCCTCTGGCAATTTCACAACGGGGACAAATACGTCAATAGTGTCCTTTTCGATTTTCTCCAGAGTCTGGAAATCTTCGGCTAACAGGGGCCTTTCATATTCATCTCTGCCGACACTGTAGTTGATGAACACAGGCACCTGTTTTGAGATCAGCATTGGCCTCTGCAGATATCTATCGAAATACGTCACTTTTGCCCGCTCACAGTCACGCTTGGACAATAAGCTACCGCATTTCGGACAAGTGAACTGATTCTTAACGCTGCCAGTGGTTTTGTCAACGCCAGTTTCCCAGAAAACCACATCTGACGCGCAGCTGGGGCAAATAAACACATCCGACCACACGGTGAAATTGATGTGCCCACGAACAGGGTTCCCGTCTATGCCGAGTACCGGTATGCCATTCTGAGTATGAGTCGTTGTGTACATCCAGTCTAATTCATCTCTGCACTCTCTGATGATGCGCTGAGCAAGAGACTCATATTCAGCTGCATCAACATGCGAATTATATACATCCGCTATATATGTAGCAGCAGGTGAAAGATCGCAGAGCACTGCTTTTCTTGCGCCCCACGTGATGCCGTCTGATTTCATCTCCTCCGACATCAATGCCTTAACATCAGCATCTGGAGATCCACACATTTGGGCAGCAACACCCGTCATACCAGTTCCGCAGAAGCCATCGAACACAACGTCCCCAGGCTTGGTATAATGCAGAATGTACCGCATAATTGCCTTGTAAGGAACTTTCGTGTGATAGCTATGAGCATTGTAAATCGGGTCTTTCTTCCCCTCACTCACGTCCGCAGCAAACGGCTCGCGATGATAGTCGTCCGTTGCTTCGTCGTAGGGCGTGCCGTTCTCGCGGATGAAATCCTCAATGAAGGGATTCGGGCAGGCGGTGTAATACGGAGGACGGGAAAGCGCAATGATGTCCTCGTCCTTGCCGATGGGAAAGCCTTCGATGTGGCGCACTTTATCAATATCTGCCTTGGTCAGCTTTTGCATCTTCTTTGCTCCTTTATATAGTTTGCGGGCGAACGCTGATTCCGCTTTGCTCAGTAGAAAACTGCTTAGAATCCGTGACTAGCACGGTACACTTTAGCCATTTTAGTTTCTTTTTGATGCTTTTCTGCAGAGTCTCACGAATCATATTATCTTTTCGTGAATGACAGCCAAATTCGCCATCCAACAAGAGAATGACAAATATCTCCCGTTCGCCATTGCGCACTGCGTCACTGAAAAGCGAAGCCGCAACACTTTCGCAAGCGTCCGAACAAGCATGAGGCGTTGGACGGGTAAAGGCTCCAAACAATGCTGCAATCGTCATGGTAACTTTTTCTGCCATCTCAATGTCCAGACTGTCACGGTCGGAGCGATCTGCCGTTGTTGAAGCCGTATCTCGCTTTCTGTTATTCTTATCGATACGCCAGCGATTGATGCTTTCGTTGCCTACACAGTTTTTGACTTCGATAAACACGTATTTCTTTCGATCTACGGCAAGGAAGTCCACCGCTTTGCTTCTGGGCATGGCGTTGAACTTATTACGATAGAAGTCAGTATCATCAAACTTTGAGACAGTGTACGCATCATCGAAATCGAAGACAAGATTACTTTCGCATTCTATCATAAATGATTCCCTGCTCTCTGTCGTATATTGCGTCAAATTCTTCTGCAATCGCATTATGCTCAAAATCGTCAATATCCGAAGCTGTTTCATAAGCAATTAGCTTTTCATCATCCGCATACAACGATAAAAACATAATATTGATTTGGTCTTTATTGATTTCAGGATATACCATGTACATGTTCATATACTGCAGGAAAAAATAGTCGTGCGTCGCAATGAACACCTGTACACCGAGTTTTGCCAATGTAACAATCGCTTCGACCAATGGCCGAATCATTTTGGGGTTCATGTTGGTTTCCGGCTCATCCCAGAAAAGCACCGAATTGGCATTCAAAGCGCCATTGCGAATGAGATATACAATCGTTGCGAGTTTTCTATACCCCTCTGAGACAAGACCCATTTCAAATTCGCCTTTCCCGGAAACATTAAGGTAGAATTTGTTGTTCCTTTGAACGATGGTGCCTTCCATGATTTTCCCAAGAGAATCCAACACCTGATTCTGTTCTTCCGTATTGGGGCCTTTCTTCAATGGGCGAGCAAGCAGTTTTGCAAGGTCGTTATATGTTTCCTCGAAGGCAATATGCATGTCCTCATAAAGAGCGCGAAAATTCTCTGTTGAGGAAATGATTTCCTTGGGCGGAAAGTAGACAACCGTTCGCTGCAGATCAAGATCTGCTTCGAAATTTGAAATCGATAGATCGATATGATTCTCCGCCTTGTTGCTAAACGACACCTTTACAGAAGTCTCATTATCGAACTCCAGATGACACTCTGCGCGCGTCGTTCCCTGTTTTCTGCGCGCAAGACGCCCCACTAGCAAATCATCGGAGCGGAAAACATTCACGAGTTTATCGACAAAACGCGATTCCACCTTATCTTTGCTCTCGGAAGCATCCGATGCCCGATAAGCTGCAAGCAGAGAATACATTACTTTGAGCAGGATCGATTTCCCCATATTGTTGCTTCCGCAGATAATATTGATATTCTCCGACCAGTGTGCATCGAATTTATCAAATAGCATAAAGTTCTTTAAGCTAAGACGATCTATCTTCATGCCCATCCTTCCTTTCAGTCAATACTTGCAATCTCAATTCATAGTATATCACGTCTGTGTTATTTTATTACGATTCGCACCTTGCTCTTGTCGTGCCCGCTGGTATGCCGGTCGATCCAGTCGGTGAGTCTGGTTTTGAATTCGTCCGGCGCGCAGGGGCTCCAGGAAGCCATGGCCCGGTGCAATTCGTCCAAGGGCAATTCTACGCTCTCCATGCCGCTGAGCAATGTGTTCACGGCGTCGATGAATTGCTGATCCACCGGAATGGGCAAATGTTTCGTTTCGGTGAATTTCGCAAGGATTTCGCGCTGCTTCTTGCCGAGCAGGGCGCGCTGATCGTCCAGCATGGGGTCGTCCAATGCGGAAAGGAGCTGCTGCGTCCATGCGGCGAGCAAGTCGTCCAAACGATCCTCAATGAATTCCAAGCGTCCGGAAACGGGTGGGGCCATGTTGTCCGCGGGATTGAAATGGCAATGCGGACAGTCCGGCGATTGCTGCAATTCCGGTGTAGTACATTCGTAGCATACCTTGATGGCGGCCATCTGGTTCGTCAGATCAGCAAGCTGGCTGACGGGCAAAATGTCGCGGATGCCGCGCAGGGCGTGCAGTGCCTTGAGCGTAGCGCTCTCCTGAATTTTTCCCTTCTTCTGCGCGCCGTTGATATCCAGGCGATACGCTTTGTGGGCCTTCATGTAGTATTCGATATAGGCATTCTTCAGATCGACCAATTCGGCGATCATGTCGTCGGCCTCGTCGGTGTCAAAATCGTCCTCCAGAAGGCGACTGCGAATGTCCATGAAGGACGCTTTTTTCTCAGCGAAGGCGTCATGCAGGGCTACATCCGTCGGGATTTTCGACTCCGCGGTTGTAATGTAGTGCATGATCTCCTGCGTTTCGGTGTAGAAAATATGCGCGCGCTCGGCCATGCGCATGGCGGCGAAGCCGTCCTCAAGCGTCTTCATGCGGGCGTCGTCGTAGTCGAAATTCTTGAGCTTGGCAGGCGTGGTGAAGCGGCTGCGGATATCGTCGCTAGCCTTGTGAACGACCGCAATTTGCGATTGCAGCTTTTCAGAAACATTGCGCGGAAGCAGCAATTCGCCCCACACGCTGACCTCTCTCCCCAGAAAGGTCTTGAGTTCTATGGCACGATTGCCCGTGTTCTGCGCCGCTTTCAGCAATTGTTCGAGCGCTTGCGAATAGGTGCTCTCACTGGCCAGCAGGCCAGAGGACACGTTGTACAAATCAAATAGCCGCGTAAGCATCTGCCGGTTCATGGACTTGGGTTTCTCCAGACGCTTGAAGCCATAGATGTCCAGCGGATTGATTTTGCTGAGCGCCTCCATATTTCCAGCATCGTATTTCTTTCCGTCGCCGCAGACGAGGACGCAGTAACCGCCGCACACGAGTGCCGCCAGTATGATGCTCATCCACACTTCGCTCAGCTTAAAGCGCTTGTCCACATACTCTTGACCATTGTTGGTTTCCATAATATCAGAAAAATTCAATACATGGCCTTCCGGCAATGCCTTGAGCTGCTGGATGTAGTAAGCGGCGTATTTGCTGTTTTCCGGGCGAACCTTCCCATTCAAAAGCAGGCCAAATGCATCCAGAATGTCGTTGCCGAGCTTTGTGGGTTTGCCGACGATTGCCTGAATCGCTTCAGCACGGTTGGTGGCCATGTTCTGCACGGTAACGACGCTGGGAAACTTGGGATAATCAGGATACTTGGAGCTGAAATAGCCGCCAAGTACACGAGATGCGGCGTGATCGACGGCGGATTTTACCGTAAGTTCATTCATGCGAACGCCGCGAAGGTATTCAAGAATGGGTTTCTCGCTGCCCTGATAAATGATATTGAACATACGAGTTTTGTTCTCGTCCAACCATTTGCGAATTTTGGACAGGTAGCTCTTGCCACGCTGGACATACGTGGTTTTGGTTTCGCCTGCTGCGCTCAAGACTTCCATTTCCTTTGCACCGCCATACAACCGAATCAGTTGCGTGAGGCTGGTGTCTATTTTCATGACAAAATAGACCTCATCCTGCTGTGCGGACGATGCTGGACGCTCGTTGCCAAAGGGCGGGAGGATATAGACATAGAAATCTTCTTCCGGCTGCGCCGTCGGACGATCAGCGCTGTTGCCAAGGAACAAGTAACCTTGGCGGAAAATATTCTTTTCGTACCATGTGAGGTTATACTGGTAGATATGATAGCCCGTCACATGCTGCGGCGTATTCCATTCAAGCGCGGAAATCAGGATTTCAAAGAAATAGCGATTGAGGGCGTCGTTCCCCAGGAAATCCGCCTTTTCCTGAATTTTCTTGTCATAGTCTATATCCTTCTTCAAGTCAAGATAATACTGGCCGTTGTCCTGGTTATACTCGATGAACTGGCCGGATACGGTATTCAGAATGTCGCGCAATACCGTCGTGATGGTGGAGAGCAGAAAATCTTCCTCCATGACGGGCAGAGGAATATATAGACAGAGGTCATCCTTCAGATTTTGCGCAGTGAGTCCCAGCTTTGCGTCCAATGTACCCGTGGTCAGGCGGTGAACGCTCAAAGCATAAATGATTTGAAGCGCAATGGGGCGATAGGCCGCCTTCGGAAAATTTCGGGCAATGATGTCCTCCAAAACGGTCGATTTAGAAAGAACCTCATGCACAGCGGGATCGGTACGAAGGCTCGGATTCTCTTTAATGCGCTTCCAGTATGTATCATATGATACGATACCCGGTTCCATAGGATCAAGATCATGGTCGATGATCGATCCTATGGTTTCGGAGATCGTTTTCAGGACTTCCCGCTTTTCGACGGTTACGATATGCTGGAACGTATCGATATACGCCGGATGGATCGGGAACATGTCCACATAGTCTTCAAGGCGATCCGCCATATTCCGATACAGCGGGCAGAACTTTTGCAGGTGCTCGCGAATCAATGCCTTCTGCTCCGGCGATTTGCGCAGGACGCGGCGCTGGGCAACGAAAGCAATATCTTCAGAGCGAATCAGAACCTGCTCGAAGCGATCTTTCATTTTCAGCAGTGAGCTGGAAACCTGCCGGAAGGCAGAATTGTCAAACAAAGCCTCCTGAACGCCACTGATGAAGCGGAAGCGGGATGTCTTGATGATCTCACCCAGTTCGCGCATGAAGTTCAGGTCCGCCATCAGTTCATTGTCTTTGCGAGTGCGTAGGTAGTCGAGCAGTTCATCAACAACGACCAAATAACCGCGTTCATCACCGTATCTTTCGGCGAAGGCGGCCATCATATCGAGCAAAGAGTCCTTGTTATTGGTGATGGTATTGACGTCTGGGAACTTGTAGGCAATGCCACGGCGGGCCAGATCCTGTTCCAGGTTGGATGTTATGATGCCGCGAAGGGACATGGCCGTCGAACCGATCTCAATACGCAACACTTCGAAGCGCCCGGCAATACATGCCGCGTCTTCCAGGAACTGCGCATTTTGTACAAGGGGCAGTAAATCCGCACAATTGGCGATGGACGAAATCACACTCATCAAATGCGATTTACCAGTACCATAGTTGCCGACCAGAAGAACGCCCTTGTTATCAACGACGTTCTCAAGTTGTAGTTGGGACAGAATCTTGGCTTGGATCAATTCTGCCATACTATCGCTCATGACATAGCTGCGAACGAGTTCCTCGGCCTTTTTCCTGTCATCTGCGCTGCGAAGAACAATGACCGACTCTATGGGATTGAATTGGACCAAGTCACGGTATTTCATGGTGTCGCTCTCCTTACTCCGTAATAACGTAGGTATCTACGAGTCCTGCGTAGTCGGTCTCATAGTATTCTGGGCAGCTTGGGTCGGCATAGGTCAGCATCCTGTCGCCAATGTGACCGGGCCAGCATACGCATACCTTCCGATTTCGGCATAGTGCTAGCAGCGCGCCGACGACATCCTGCTTAAGGGATGGCGTAAAAAGGATCTCTATATGCGTGATTGTGACCGCGTTGTACGCGGCCACGATTGCACGCAGGCAGTCTGCAAGCCCAAAAATTCGCTGCTGTACATTGATTTCTAACAAACGCCGACTGAGCTCATAACCGAGATTGACCTCTGGCTGATTCTTTGGCATATGTTTTGCGTTGGAAAATACAAAGAGGCCCTGATATACAGCGAGATATTGACGCCGAAAATCAATCCTGCTTATCTTCACGCCCATGTTCGGTGTCACCTTCCATATCTGAATCCAATACAAATGGAATGCCTTCGCTGGCAAAGAGATTTTGTATTGCCTTCATAACAATAGGTGTTGGGCGATGCTTGCCATTTTCATAGCGGTTGATCGTCGAGAAACTGACGCCAAGTGCCCTGCTAAGCTCCATTTGCGTCATGCCCAGCGATTCCCGCGCCTGCTTGAGCGTATTCGAGAAAGTCATATGGTAATCATCCTCCCATTGCTTATTATAGCACTTGCTATATCGTCTGTATAGATGTAAATGATAAATTTCGTGTTCGCAGGGGGGTACAAAAAAAGCCAGGCAGCACAAGCTGCACGGCTTTTTATTAACATATATTTCCTATGGGACTACATATGAGGCATAAAACTATTCTCCTTCTTCCACGCTGCATGATACGGCGCTGCTCACGGCACTTTTCAGATGGCTGGCGTCGATCACGCCGGTAAAGGCGAAGGCGACGTTGCTCGCACCAGAGCGCTCAAGGCTGCAATCCAGATACAGCGCGCCGCCGTCGGAGGTCTCCACGCACACGCGCCGTGTGCCGCGCCCGCATCCACCGCGTCAGCCAGAAGCATCCGTGACCTACATCCACCTCATTGCCCGAGGGACGATCGACGAGAAGGTGCTCAAAGCGCTGCGCGACAAGGCGGATCTGGCCAAGGCGCTGGTGGACGACTACCGCGCGGGGCGAAACCCCTTTACCCCATGACGGAGGCACGCTATGGAAGGAAGCACACTTTTTGAATGGGCCGACCGGCTCAAGGCGCTGCGCGACCGCAAGGAGGCGCTGGAAGCCGAACTCAAGCAGGTCAACGTGGACATCGACGACGCGGACTGGCACCTGTCCAACCTCATGGCTGAGAGCGAAACGCAGAACTTCACCCGCGCGGGCACGATGTTCTGCCTGACGACCAAGACCCGCGCCAACGCCGCGCCGGGCCGCAAGGACGAACTCTTTGACGCGCTGCGGGCGGAGGGCTACGGCGACATGATCACCGAGACGGTCAACGCCAATTCCCTGTCCAGCTTCGTCAAGGAACAGATCGCCGAAAACGAGGACGCGCTGCCCGGCTGGCTGGACGGCCTCGTGAATGTCTTCGAGAAAACGACTGTGGGCGTGCGTAAGGCCGCCCGATAAGAAAGGAACAAAGCAATGAGCAATAACGAAATGATCCCCGCAACCAACTACACCGCCCTTAAGGATTTCAATCTGGCGGAGGCCATGGCCTCGGAAATGAACGGCATGGACGTGTCCTTCGACCGCGTGACGATCCCGGCGGCAGGCGGCACAGCGTTCGAATTGCCCGGCGAGCTTCCGGGCGAAACCGAGGCCGCGAAGGAATTCAGCGGCGTGATCCTCTACCATCACCCGCTGTTCACCTACTACCGCGAGCGCTTCACCGGCGGCAACAGCGCCCCGGACTGCGGCAGCTACGACGGCGTGACCGGCGTGGGCGATCCCGGCGGCAGTTGCGCGCATTGCCCGCTGAACCAATTCGGCTCCGGCGAGAACGGCGGCAAGGCGTGCAAGAACAAGCGCCGCATTTACATCCTGCGCGAGGGCGAATTGATCCCGATCCTGCTGACGCTGCCCACCGGCTCCATGAAGGCGTTCGCGGTCTATGTCAAGCGGCTGCTGGCAAAGGGCAAAAAGACCTCGGGCGTGGTGACGCGGTTCTCACTGCAGAAGGTGCAGAACGCAGGCGGCATCGCCTACTCGCAGGCGCAATTCGCCGTGGCGCGGCTGCTGACAGAGGAAGAGCTTCCCTACATTGCGGCGATGGCCGAGCAGGTAAAGGCGTTCGCCACCCGCGTGGGCTATGAAGCCGAGGCGGTGAGCGCCGAGGCCGTTGACCCGGAAACCGGCGAGATTTTACCGCCGCTGGCGTAAACCGGCGCGCCGGAGGGCGGGCGTCTGCCCTCCGGCCATCCGAAAGGAGCGTTTCCATGAATTACCGCTGCGAAACAAATTTGCAGGAGATCGAAAAATACCTGCGCGGCGCAGGCGTGGTGGCCTTCGACTTTGAGACGGCTCCGCTGCCCGCATACCGCGACGACAACAAAGCCGCGCTGGACGCGCACCGTTCACACATCGTCGGCGTCTCTCTGTCCGTGGCCGAGGGCAGCGCCGTCTATGTGCCGCTGCGCCACCTGCGCGGGTCGAACGCCGACCCGGAGCAAATCATCCCATTTCTACGCGGCGCGCTGTGGATGAATCCGGCGGTCGTGAAGATCGCGCACAACCTGTCCTTCGAAGCCATGTTTCTCTATGCGCTGGGCGTCGTCGTGCAGCCGCCGTGCTATGACACCATCGCCGCCGCGCAGATGACGCTCAAGACCACGTTTGAATTCCGTGCGCTTTCCGACAGCGGTCTGAAAAAGCTGGTGCCGGAGCTGCTGGGCGATGAGCTGCCGACGTTCGAGGACGTCACGGAAGGGCGGTTCTTTGACGAGCTCGCCTCCGACGATCCCGATACCGTGCGCTATGCCTGCGCGGATAGCGACTATGCGCTGCGGCTCTACCGGCGCTTCAACGAGTGGTTTGACGCCTACCTTCCCCGGCACCGCTGGATCGTGGAGAATATCGAATCACCCACGGCGGTTTACTGCGGCCTGATGAAGTATAACGGCCTGCTCATGGACGAAACCGCCATGATCCGCAAGCAGGGCGAGTGCGCCGCGCGGCTGCTGGAATTGCGGGAGAAGATCCATGCAATGACCGGCGACGTGGAGATCGGAGCCAACGCCGGGACGCAGGCGTTCAAGGACTATCTGTTCAAGACGCTGGGATTGCCGGTACTCAAGACGACAGCGAAAAATACCGAGGCCGCCGACGACCAGACGATGGTGATGCTCGCCGAGTGGTGCGCAGAGCACCGCCCGGAGCTGGTGCCGCTGTTCGAACTGGTACAGGAATACCGCAAGTGGTCGAAACTCAAAACGACCTACATCGACGGCTACCTGCGCTTCATCAACCCGGTCACGGGGCGCATCCATCCCGACCTGTTGCCGCTGGCTACCGAAACCGGGCGCTTTGCCGCCCGCAACCCTAACATGCAGAACTGTCCCCGCAAGACGAACGACCCTGTAGGCGTGCGCAGCTTCATCCTCGCGCCCGAGGGCCATGTGCTGGTGTCCTGCGATTTTTCGCAGATCGAATTGCGCGTCGGCGCGTTCTATTGCCGCGACCCGAAGATGCTGGAGACCTATCGCAGCGGCGGCGACATCCACGCGCAGACCACCTCGGTCATCTTTGGCGTACCCTATGCGCAGGCGGCGGATAAGAACGACCCGGATTATAAAGAAAGACGCACAATCGCAAAGGGAGTGAATTTTGGAGCCTGTTTCGGTTTGTTCCCTCGCGGCCTTCAGCGGCAGCTGAAATTTAAGGCTGGATTGGAAAAATCCCTGCTAGAATGCGAGGCCATCATCGCCAATCTGAAGGCCGGTTATCCGAACCTCGTCCGCTGGCAGGAGCAAGCGAAACAGGCGACGACACGGCGGCAATACACGCAGACCTTCCTCGGGCGGCGGCGCTACCTGCCGGGCATCCGCTCGCAGGACTGGGGCAGGGGCTCCCTTGCCGAGCGCT
>ERZ857998.2216-NODE-2216-length-18886-cov-3.788912_pt1 | contig 18886 bp, 17 predicted proteins | sample MGYA00519954_ERZ857998 | MGnify/ENA primary metagenome ERZ857998 (study PRJEB31778, sample SAMEA3449424) | human gut metagenome | biome: human gut; feature: human-associated habitat; material: faeces | place: United Kingdom | collected 2010/2012 ...
GTTGGATCTGCTGATGATCGCCAAGTATTTTGAACGGATCGGAGATCACGCGGTCAATATCGCCTCGTGGGTGGTGTTCTCCGTTACGGGCGTGCACAGGGAGGAGCCGGTATGATCTGGTGTGTGGAGGATGACGCGGGCATCCGCGACATCGAGGTGTACGCGCTGCAATCGGCGGGATTGGAAGCGAAAGGCTTTGCGGATGGACTCTCCTTTTGGAATGCGCTGGAAAAGGAAAAGGAGAAGCCGGAACTGGTGATGCTGGATATGATGCTGCCGGGCGTTGACGGACTGGAACTTCTCAAGCGGATGAAGGCGTCGGCGGAGCTGAACGATATTCCCGTCATGATGGCGACGGCCAAGGGCATGGAGTACGATAAGGTGCAGAGCCTCGACATCGGCGCGGACGATTATCTGGTCAAGCCCTTCGGCATGATGGAGATGATCTCCCGCGTGAAAGCGGTTCTCCGCCGGTGCGCTCCGCGGCAATCCGCCAATACGCTGCAGGCGGGAGGGCTGAGCATCCATCTCGATGCGCATACCGTTTGGGCGGACGGAGAGAGAATCCAGCTCACGTTCAAGGAGTTTGAACTGCTCCGCACGTTCATGTCCCATCCCGGCATGGCGTTTACGAGGGATCAGCTCTTTTCCGATATTTGGGGCATGGATTATTGCGGCGAGACGCGTACGGTGGATATGCATATCCGCACGCTGCGGCAAAAACTGGGCGCGTATGGCCGGATGATCGAAACCGTTCGCAATGTGGGGTACCGCTTGGAGGTGAAACCATGATCAGAAGGATCTTTCGTTCCATCCTGCTGGTAGCGGCGGTGACGCTGTTGGCGAGCCTGATCGTCATTATGGGCGTGATGTTTGACTTTGCTACCGGCTTGCAGGAAAAGCAGCTGAAAACGGAGCTGGCGCTTGCTGCAAGGGCGGTTGAGCAGAATGGCGCGGACTATCTGTCGGGCTTGGCTGCGGGCGACGACCGCCTCACTCTGGTGGCGGCAGACGGCCGCGTACTGGCCGATACCAGCGTCGCTGCGGACAGCATGGAGAATCATGCCGACCGCGAAGAGATCCGGCAGGCACTGGAAACGGGGGCCGGCGAGAGCGCGCGCTATTCCGCTACGCTGACGGAGAAAACGCTGTATTACGCAACCGCGCTGTCCAACGGCTCGATCCTGCGTATCTCTACCAGCCAGGCCACGGTGCTGACCGTCGTCCTCGGCATGGTGCAGCCGATCGCGGTGGTTGCGCTTGCCGCCATCATCCTGTCTGCGGTGTTTGCGCGGCGGATGGCAAAGCGCATCGTTGATCCGCTCAACCGTATCGATCTGGAGCGGCCGCTGGACAATGAGGTCTATGAGGAGCTCTCGCCGCTGCTGAACCGGATCAACCGGCAGCATCAGCAGATTAGAGAGCAGCTCCGGACGCTCGAACAGAAGACGGATGAGTTTACGCAGACGACCGCCGGCATGAAGGAGGGGCTCGTGCTGCTCGACAGCAGGGGAATGGTGCTGAGTATCAATCCGGCGGCGCTGCGACTGTTCGGTGCGGATGCTTCCTGCGTTGGACAGGATTTTCTGTCGGTCGACCGCGATCATGATATGAGCGCGGCCCTTCGCCGCGCAATGGATGAGGGGCACAGCGAATTCCGCGCGGAACAGAACGGACGGGAGTACCAGTTCGATATCAGCCGCATGGAATCCGGCGGCAGTGTCGTGGGTGAAGTGCTGCTCGCGTTTGACGTAACCGAGCAGGCGAATGCGGAGCGTAGCCGCAGGGAGTTCACGGCCAATGTTTCGCATGAACTCAAAACGCCGCTGCAATCCATCATCGGCAGCGCCGAGTTGATCGAAAACGGTCTGGTAAAACCGGAGGATCAGCCGCGCTTTATCGGCCATATTCATCAGGAGGCCACGCGGCTGGTTGTGCTGATCGAGGATATCATCCGGCTGTCCCAATTGGACGAAGGCTTGCAAACGGCGTTTGAACCGGTGGACCTGTATGCGGTTGCGGAGGAGGCGGCGTCCGCTCTGCGGGAGGCGGCGGAGACGAAGGGGGTGCGGTTGTCCGTGAGCGGGAAGCACGCGTTTGTTGACGGCGTGCGCAGGCTCATCTATGAGATCGTTTTCAACCTTTGCGACAACGCGATCAAGTACAATGTAGCGGACGGATCGGCACAAATTGTCATTACGGAGGATGCCCGACACGCGGCAATCGAGGTGCGGGATACGGGTATCGGCATCCCGGCCGAACATCGCTCCAGAGTGTTTGAACGGTTCTATCGCGTGGACAAAAGCCATTCGAGGCAATCGGGCGGCACGGGGCTCGGGCTCTCGATCGTCAAGCACGCGGCCATGTATCACGGCGCAAAGATCGACTTGAAGAGCGAGCCCGGCGAAGGAACCGCGATCAGCGTTACGTTTATAAAGAAGGACGGCGTGGACGAGAAACACGGCTGACGGCGCATGCGGTCCATCGGCTGTGGGGTATGGCGGCAAATAGTGGCATGGCGGACGGGAGGGAACGGCCGATTCCCTGCGCGGCGCGCGGCAAGCCCAGAAACCAGCCGTGGCTCAAACAGGAGACAGGACCATGGAAGGATGCACGGGTCTTCGGGTGAGGAGAGGACGGGCACCCTTTCGCGGCTTTTTGGAAGCGGGCGCGTGACGCGGGGGAACACCACGCGCCGGCAATGCGCACCACAAACAACAATGGACAGGAGCGCACATGGGGAACCAGCGTCTATGCATCTTGCGGCGCAGATCTGGAGAATGGGTCACAGCCGCTGCGGAAAGAATTGCGCACATCCGATGCGTTTGCCCTAATCATCACGATACCAGAACCGCCAGCTTTGCGCGGAAAGAATTGCGTGCATCGGATGCGTTTGCCTGCGCCGCGGGCGCCATGGCCGAGCGGGACATGCGCATCGGCTTTGCGCGCTGCAACCAAAGAAGAAGCAAGCGCTTTATGGACAAGGAGGAGAATCCCATGCTGTTGGACGTCGTGGCAATCGGAGAACTGCTGGTGGACTTGACCGGCATCGCAACGGATCGGGACGGCTATCCGACCTTTGCAGCGCACCCCGGTGGCGCACCGTGCAATTTTCTGGCGGCGCTCTCCCGATTCGGGGCAAGGAGCGCATTCATTGGCAAGGTCGGGGACGATGCGTTCGGACGTCTTCTCAAAAACACGCTGGCCGATGCGGGCATAGAGACCCGCGGGCTGATCATGGATCCGGATGTATTTACGACGCTGGCGTTTGTCTCGCTGGATGCGCACGGAGAGCGGGTGTTCAGCTTTGCGAGAAAACCCGGCGCGGATACGCGGCTTAGGCCGGAGGAACTGGATCTCTCGCTGATCGATGCGGCGCGCATTCTGCACTTTGGGTCATTGAGCCTGACCGGCGAGCCGGCGAGAAGCGCAACGCGGCGTGCCGTGGCATTTGCGAAGGAGCGCGGGAAATGGGTGACGTTCGATCCCAATCTGCGGGTGCAGCTCTGGCCGTCCGAGCAGGCGGCGAGAGAACAGATTCTTTGGGGACTCGGTCGGGCCGATGTGGTCAAGATCAGCGGCGAGGAGGTTGCCTTTCTCTGGACCTGTTCCGCGGAGGAGGGGGCAAAACGTCTGGTGCATGCGTTCGGCGTCCGGCTTGCGATGGTCACGCTCGGCGCCGAAGGGTGCCTGCTGATGACCGCCAAGGCCAGCTGCCGCATCAAACCGCCTGCGGTAAGTCCGGTCGACACCACCGGCGCGGGCGATATTTTCGGTGGTAGTGCGGTCTTTCACCTGTTGGAGCTGGGGCGTGCGCCGGAGGAGCTGATGGCGGACGAACTGGCGCAGATCGGGCGCTTTGCCGCGGCGGCCGCCAGCCTTTCCACAGAGCGGTCGGGCGGCATGCAAAGCGTTCCGAGCCTTGAGACGGTGCGGGCGAATATGAGCCGCTCTCAAATCGTTTCCCAATGTTGCATCTGACTGTGAAATCTGTCATAATACAGAAAGCATGAATTTTGTCGCTGGGCAGACGGAACAGGGGATCAATGGACGATATGGAGGATGCGCGTTTGAAACGCTTTGGCATTTTGGCAGGGGTTGTTCTTATAGCGTCGCTGTGGGCAGCCTGCGGGAAGCCGGCCTCCACATCTGACGGTACGGTGACGGCGCCTGCGCCGGTTCCATCCGCGGCCACCGCTGCCGCAACAGCCGCCCAGACGCCGGCCCCGACGCAGGTGCCAACGCCTGAACCTACACCGGAACCGGTCGTGGTGACGGAGGAGATGCTCGCGGGCGGCCTTGTGGACGACTATTTTAACGATGCGGTCTTTGTCGGCGATTCCATTACGCAGACATTCCGTAATTATTGTTCCGGGCTGCGAAAGGAACGGCCGGACACGCTGGGGACCGCGCGGTTTCTGGCGGGCGTCAGTCTCAACGCGCGCGTTGCCAGCTGCGATTCGAGAAATGCCGGCGGCGTTGCGCTCAAGTATCGCGGAAGAACCGTTTCCGTCTCCGAGGGCTTGCTTTTGATGGAGGCCAAGCGCGTATTCATCCTGCTGGGCGTGAACGATCTTGCGGGCAAGTATCCGGACGAAACGATCGGGTACTATGAAACGCTCATCGACATTCTCGAGGAAAAGTGCGGCGATTTGGAGATCGTTGTGCAGGGCGTTCTGCCGGTCTCGCAAGCGTTTTGCAAAAAGCGCGGGCTGTCCATTGCGGATTGGAACGCGTTCAATCAGCGCCTTGAAGCCATGTGCAGCGAGCGCGGCGTCCTGTTTTTGGATTTTTCCGCAGAGCTGATGGATGAGGAGGGCTATCTCTCCGATACGCTGTCCAGCGACGGCATGTTCCACTTGAACGAAGCGGCCAATGCCATCTGGCTGCGCGCGCTGCGCCGGTTTGCGCTGTCCGAGACGCAGCCGGACGCGATATTTGAGCCTGCGCAATAAGGGACATTCAGGAATCGCATTTCATCAGAGGTCGCTCACGCCGTGTTGGACGCTGATTCCGGCGGTGTTGATGCAAACTGAACGGATGGTCGCTTTTATGCAATGACCGGCATGCAAACGGCCAAGATGGCAGCTTCCATAAAACAATGTATCATGGATGCGCGCGGCCGGCGATGCCAGACAGCGCACATCACATCGGAGAAAGGATATCGCAATGAAGTCTATCGGGTGGATTGCAGTGCTGCTCATCCTGTTGCTCGCGGTCGGCTGCGCCAAGCAGCCGGCGGAGCCGGTTTTTCAGCAGGACGCGCGCATGGCGGAGGGCGGCGAGACGGTCAAACCGCAGTCAACGGAGGAACCTTCAAAACCGACGGAAGACATAGAAACGGCGCAGCCGCAGACAACGGATGAGCCCGGCGCAGCAACGGAAACCAGCTATGCCGAGCGCCTGGCGTCCGCGTTTGAGCAGACGGGCGCGCTCGACCAGATGACGCCGTTTTCCGATATGGACTTGCTCGATTACTACGGCATCGATACCGCACAGTGTGAGAGCGCGGTCGGCTACACCGATGCCGTGGGGTATACCGATGAGATCGTGATCGTCGAGGCCGATGCGGCGCTCGCGGAAGGGATAGAGGCGTTGCTTGCCGATTACCTTGAGGCTCGGAAAGCGCAATTTGCCGGATATGACGCCGATGCGGTTACGCTGGTGGAGCGGGCCGTACTGCGGCGCGATGGTGGCGTGGTGCTCATGATCGTCTCGCCGGATGCGGAAATGCTCCTGCAGGTATATCGCGACTTCGCGGGCTGATATGGTCTTTTCGTCCGTAACATTTTTATTTGCATTTCTACCCGCCACGCTGCTGGGCTATTATGTGCTGCCCCGGTCGTGGCGGATAGCCTTTTTGCTCCTTGTCAGCCTCGTGTTTTACGCATGGGGCGAGCCGGTCTATGTGCTGCTGATGATGGGATCGATCCTGATCAACTGGTGTATCGGCCTGTTGATGGAGCGGTTTGAACGCCGGAAGAGGGCGCTGCTCGTTCTGGCGGTTGTGATCGATCTTGCGATGCTGGCCGTGTTCAAATACGCCTCCTTTTTGATGCGTACCGTGGCCGCAATCGTGCCGGCCGTTGCCGGCAATGCGCTGCCGGACATCCGGCTGCCCATCGGCATTTCCTTCTTCACGTTTCAAATCCTGTCATACATCATCGACGTTTACCGCGGCGATGCGCGGACGCAGAAAAATCTTGTGCGTTTCGGCGCTTATGTGTCGATGTTCCCGCAGCTCATCGCCGGGCCGATCGTGCGGTATACGGATATCGAGGCGCAGCTCGAGCGGCAGACGCTCTCCGTCGACCGGTTTGCCGGCGGCGTTCGGCTGTTCATCATCGGCCTTGCCAAAAAGCTGTTGTTGGCCAACGCCATGGGCACGTTTTGGGCGGAGATGTCCGCCGCACCGGGCGAAAACGGGCTGCTAGGCGCCTGGGCCGGGCTGATCGCCTACGCCTTCCAGATCTATTTTGACTTCTCCGGGTATTCCGATATGGCCTGCGGCCTCGGAGAAATGCTGGGGTTCACATTTGTACAGAACTTCCGCTATCCGTATGTTTCCACGAGCATTACCGATTTTTGGCGTCGATGGCACATTTCGCTGTCCACTTGGTTCCGTGAATACGTGTATATTCCGTTGGGCGGCAACCGGCGTGGGCCTGCACGGCAGATCTTTAATATCTTTGCCGTTTGGCTGCTGACGGGGCTCTGGCATGGCGCGAGCTGGAACTTTGTGCTCTGGGGGCTGTATTTCGGTGTGCTGCTCATGCTGGAAAAGCTGTTTTTATTGCGCGCGCTGCACCGCGTTCCGGATTGGATCAAACATGTGTATCCGCTGTTTTTCATCGTTCTGGGATGGGGGATTTTCTATTTTACCGATTTTTCGGCGATGGGCGCATACCTTCGCTCGCTGTTTACGGTCGGTTCGGCGGGGCTGCTGTCCGTCCATGCGCGGGCATGGGTGGCAGGCTTTTTGCCGTGGCTCGGCGTATGCGCGGTGGCGTCCACGCCGCTGGGAGCGCAAGTTGCCGCTTGCGCCGCGCGTTGGCGCGGTTTTGAGGCGCTGCGGCTCGCCGTATTCATCGCACTGTTTGCGCTGTGTGTTGCGGCGCTGGCGTCGCAGAGTTACAACCCGTTCATCTATTTCCGGTTTTGAGGGGGGACGCATGAAGAAAAACGTTTCCAATCTCATCGGCGTGATTCTGTTTGCGGCGGCAATTGCGGCCGTTCCTCTCTGGTGGCTGCTGACGCCGGATCGCAGCTTTTCCGATACGGAGCGCAGAAACCTCGACCAAGCGCCGGCCTTTCCATTCGCATCACTGTCGGAATGGTCGTTTGACGATGTTGTGGAGTCCTATCTTGCCGATCAGATGCCGCTCAGGAATCTGTTCGTCGGCATCCATGCCTATGAAACGCTGCTGACCGGGCGGCAGATCACAACGGACGTCTATTGCGACCGGGACGGTTATTTGGTGGAGGCGCCGGTTGACGCCGATGCCGGAGAGATCGAGAAGCGACTGCGGCGCATCGCGCGGCTGGGCGAAACCGCCGGCCTGCCAGTTCGCCTGCTGGTGCCGCCCACGACCGGCTATGTACGAAGGGATAGTCTGCCGGCGGAGCTTGCGGCGCTGTATCGCGACGACGCGCTGCTCGGGCAGATCGGGTCTTTTGACGGCGTAGAGCTCGTGCCGCTGCTGGACAATTTTTGCGAAAACGGTCAGGATTGGTTTTACCGCACCGACCACCATTGGAACGCGGACGGCGCTTATGCCGCCTACCGCGCTTATCTCGAGTACATCGACAGAGAACCGCTCCCCATGGAGTCATTCTATCATCATGTTGTCAACGGCTATGTGGGTTCGACGCGTTCCCGCTCGGCACTCTGGCTGACCGAGGGAGAGCGGCTCGACATTCTGGAACCGCAGTGTCGGGTTAGCGTACGCTTTTCGGATCGGGAGGGTGTGTTTGATTCGCTGGTGTTTCGGGAGCGCCTTCAGGAGTACGACTGGTATCCCGTTTTTATCGACGGCAACCATCCGGTGACGGTCATTGACAATCTCGATGCGGAGCCGGACAGCGGCGTGCTGCTCGTGGTAAAGGATTCCTTTGCCAACAGTCTGGTACCGATGCTCGTGCCGTCTTATGCACGAATCGTGATGGTGGATCCGCGCTATGATCGCGGCAGCGTTTCCGAGCTGTGCGCCGCGCAGGGGGTGACGGAGCTGCTGTTCTGCTACTCACTGGAGCGCATCGTTTCCGACCCGAATCTGCTGCTGATCCGATAGACGGTTGAAAGGGGCGGGGGAAGATTGTTCGACCGGAAGGCCTTTGCAGAACAATATTGGGCGTGCGTTGCCGCGCAGGATCGGGAACGCCTGTCCCAGTATTTCCTTTCGGATGCGGAAGTTTTCTGGCACTGCACGAACGAGCGCTTTACGGTCGATGCGTTTGTGCGCGTCAATTGCGAGTATCCGGGACAATGGAGCGGGGAAGTGGAGCGCGTGACCGGCGATGAGAAGCAGCTCGTGACCGTTGCCCGCATTTGGACGCTGGGCGCTTCGTTCCACGTGTGCGCCTTCATGCAGCTGGAACACGAAAAAATCCGGCGCTTGGATGAATACTGGGCGGACGATGGACCAGCGCCCGCTTGGCGGCAGGAGCTGCGAATTGGCCGGCCGATCCACAGAAGACAGGGGGGTGAATGATGATGTATTATGATACGTATGGCAATGAGGATAAGCCTGCAATTGTTTTTTTGCATGGCGCTAATTTTGTCCATACATTTGGCAGGCAATATGGGCTCTCCGATGCGTATTACTTGCTTGTGCCGCACATCATGGGTTACGGCAAAGCGGCAGACAGCGTTTTCGATGCGGAAGCGGCAAGCGCCGAGCTTGTCAGATTCATCCGCAGTATGGGCAGGAAAGTAACATTGATCGGTTTCTCTTTGGGAGCACAGCTTGCCGTCAAAATGATTGCCGAGCATGCAGAGCTATTGAGCGGGGCGATTGTCGTGAGCCCTTGGCTCATAAAAAATGAACCGGAGCTCTCTGTTGCACTGGAGATGGGTAAAAAGCAACTGAGGACTCTTAAGAACAAGGGAATGTGCAATCTCATCGGCTTGATGAACGGCCTGCCTAAACAACAGCGGAAGGAGTTTATTTCCCAAATGCAGGCGGTTCAAATGGAAACCGTGGAGAATACTGTGTATAATAACATCGCGCTTAAAACGGTTACCAGCTTTCAAAATGCGGATATTCCGATCATGGCTTTAGCGGGAGCAAAGGAGCAAAAGAGCGTTATCGACAGCGTTAAAACGCTCGGTCGCATGAACCGTCGCTGTAGGATCGAGATCTGGGATAAGGCTGCGCATAATATACCGCCTGTTTACGCAAAACGGTTTATTGCGTGCATCCATGCATTTATGGCCGATGAATCATGAAAAACCATAGTGCCTTGCAAACCCTACATCCCATTTGCCCCAAGGCCGGGGCAAAAAACAACCTGCCAGACAAAAAAAGTCGGGCAGGTTGTTCCTTTCAACTTGAATGCCGTGCTCTTTAGACGAATATCTCTTTTATGCGTCCATGTTACAGAGCGCTTTTGCAATCCTTGCGGCAACGCTGGCGTTGTTCAGCGCAAGGTGAACGTTTGCGTCAAATGAGGAGCCGCCGGTCAATTCCTTGATGCGGGCCAGCAGGAACGGCGTGATGTTCTTTCCGTGCACGCCCTCCGCTTGGGCGGCGGCCAGCGCCTCGTTGATGATGTCCTCCATATATGCATTGTCCATGCCGTATTCTTCCGGAATCGGGTTGCCGATGAGCACGCCGCCCTCCAGACCGAGCGCCCATTTTGCATGGATGATGGATGCAATCTCGACCTCGTCCCGCGCCGCATAGTCAACGGGAAATCCGCTTCTGCGGCAGTAGAACGCGGGGAAATCTCCCGTACCGTTGCCGATAACCGGCACACCCATTGTTTCAAGATATTCAAGCGTGCGTCCGATATCGAGGATTTGCTTGGCACCGGCGCAGACAACGGCGACCGGCGTGTGCGCAAGCTCCTGCAGGTCGGCGGAGACATCCATCGTCACCTCGCCATGGCGATGTACGCCGCCGATGCCGCCCGTTGCAAACACGCGAACGCCGGCCATGGCGCTGCAAATCATGGTGGTTGCGACAGTGGTGGCACCATTGAGCCCGGTGGCGATGTAGGTAGCCATATCGCGGCGGCTGACCTTGCCCACGTCCTTGGCCTGACAGAGCAGCTCCAGCTCGTTTTCGGTCAAACCGGCCTTCACCCGCCCGCCGATGATCGCCATCGTTGCGGGCACGGCGCCCTCGGAACGGATGATGGCGTCGGCCTTTTTTGCAAATGCAAGGTTTTCGGGATAGGGCATTCCATGGCTGAGAATCGTGCTCTCCAATGCGACGACCGGCCGGTTTTCCTGAACGGCCTGCTGCACTTCCGGCAGAATATCCAGATAGCGTTCCACAGACATATAGACTGCCTCCTTATTCAAAATGTGATACATTCAGTATACCCCAGCGTGCCGCACTTTTCAAGCAGCGGCGCATTGGCAATCGACCAATGGAACCCCGCGGCAGAGAACCGCCCCGATAAGCGCTTTGCTGTTTGACAGCTGCGTATGTGCCCCGCTGTTGGGCCTGTTTCGGGTCGATAGTTCGTGCAAAACCCATTTGCTCCGAATGGGTTCGGGCGGCGTACCTGCTCGGCATGGGGAACGGACAAGCTATTGCCCTGCTTTTTCCAGTATTGCGGTTATTTCTTCCAACTTCAGCAGCTTGCCGTAGGATACGACCCTTCCATCCACCACGAGCGCCGGCGTCGTCATAACGCCATAGGATGCGATCGCTGCAAAGTCCGTGACATGGTCGACAGCTGGATCCAAGCCGAGCGCCTTCAGCGCCTCCAGCGTATTGGCCTCCAGCGCGTTGCATTTTGCACAGCCCGAACCGAGAATTTTTACGCGCGCGCCGTTGCCGTGTCCTGCGGCCCGGACCACCTCCGCGTGCCTGCCCTTGCAGCAGTTACTCTCCGCTTTTCTTTTACCAAACAAGCCCATTTCAGTTTCCTCCTATATCAGTAGACTTTGAAACGCATTGAACAGATAGCCAACGAGGATGATGCCCGCCGTGCAAAGACCGATAAACAGCGCCAGCAGCTTTGGTTTCACGGCTTTTCTCAGCATAATCATGGAGGGAAGCGAGAGCGTCGTGACCGCCATCATGAAGGACAGAATCGTACCGAGCTGCGCGCCCTTTGCGAGCAACGCCTCCGCCACGGGAATGGTTCCGAAAATGTCCGCGTACATCGGAACGCCGACCAGCGTTGCAAGCAATACGCCAAATGGATTGCTGCTGCCGAGGATGGTTTCGATCCACGCCTCGGGGATCCAGTTGTGTATGACTGCACCGATGCCCACGCCCACAAGAATATAGGGGAACACCTTTTTAAGGGTGAACAGTACCTGATCCTTTGCATAGCCAAGCCGATCCCGCTGTGTAAGCGACGGCGCATCCAGATCGGCCGCGCCTGCGCGCTTGATGAAATCTTCCACATGCGCTTCCATATGCAGTTTCTCGATCAGCGTACCGCCGATGACGGCGATCACGAGACCGACAACGACGTAGGCGACGGCGATCCTCCAGCCGAAAATGCTTGTCAGCAGCAGCAGACTCCCAAGATCGACCATCGGAGAAGAGATCAGAAACGAGAAGGTGACGCCGAGCGGCAATCCCGCGCCGGTAAAACCGATAAACAGCGGGATGGAGGAACAGGAGCAAAACGGCGTGACCGTTCCGAGCAGCGCGGCGATCGCATTTGCCCAGACGCCGTGAAACCTGCCCAAGATGCGCTTGCTGCGTTCCGGCGGAAAGTAGCTCTGGATATAGCTGATGAGAAGAATCAAAACGCAGAGCAGCAGGACGATCTTCAGCGAATCATACAGAAAAAACTGGATGCTGCCGCCAATGCGGCCGGATATGTCCAGACCGAGCGCCGTCAATCCTCGGCCGATAAGCTGATGGAGCCAGCGCATGCCGAGAATCTCATTTTGGAGGAAGTTCCATACTACTGACATTCGTGCACATCCTTCCGGCTGCAACCGAGCGATGAGAAAAACTGCCCAAGCTGCGACAGCGTTTCCACGTTGATCGAATAGTGCGACCATTTTCCTTCTCTTCTTGCCTTGACCAATCCGCAAGCCAGGAGAATTTTCATGTGGTGGGATAGGGTCGGCTGCGAGATGTCAAAGGCCTCCAGAAGTTTGCAGGCGCACTTTTCCCCATTGGCCAGCATGTGGAGAATTTGCAGCCGCTTATCGTCACCGAGCGCCTTGAAGATATGGGCGATATCTGCTCCCTGCATTGCAAACACCTCACATAGATGAATATCTATATTTTAGTCAACACATAGATCAATGTCAATACGTATGTCCAACAAACGACCGCGACCGATACATTGCCAATACCAGTATATTCTTGCAGCGGGAGGAAACAAAACACAAGAATTTACATGGTAGGCAATACCTGTTCATGCTAGACTGATAAAGAATATCGACGAAACAGCGCGTTGTTTTCTCCAAAACATAGTCCAACCAATGCAAAAGGAGGTAGCCGCCGTGCTTTGCGATGCTGCAGGAGCGTGGTGATGGAGGCGGCGGAATGCAATTATGAAACGTAGTTTTGAAGCGTCGGACCTTTCTGAAAACAGAGTCGAAGCGCGGCCGGGAGAGTTGCTTTGCGCCTGCTGCATGCACGGCGGCGCGCAGTGTACGCCGGAGGATGCTGAAAAAGTCGGCCGCTTATGGAAGCGGATTCGTCAGGACTCCAATGTTCACATCGTCTTGAAGACCGCGTTTGATGAAGCGGGTGGACGAACGGAGCTATACGATCAAACAACGCCGGCGCAGCGGAAAAGAGATTTGGATATTCTCAGGGAAATGGGCGCAACGCCGGAAGCGGTGCGTACTGCGCAGGCATGGTGTGAATTGCTGGCGGAATACATACCCGAACCCGGGCTGGTCTGTTCTCCGTATGAACGGCAAACGCAGGATTGGCAAAACTGCCCCAATGCACATGCGGGTTTTTATGAAAAAGGACTGGCAACCATTTGCCTGACCCGCGGTGATTGCGAGATGGCATGCGCTAAGAAAAGCTCCTGTGAGATGCTGGAAAAGGCCGATACGTTTTGTGTGCGCGCGCATCATTTCCTGTGTATGATCTGCTTCTTGGGCGGGAAATGCCCAGACGAGCCGCTGCAGGAGGATAATCTCTACGAGCTTTGGCAAAAGATATTGCAGGAGCCCGATGTGCCGATTACGGTCATCGAGGGCCCCGGCGACTGCATCATCTGCCCGCCGTGCTATGCGTATGATCCGGAAAGCCGGCTTTGCTTCATTGCCGGTTCGCTCAGGGACAGGAAGAAGGATCTCGATGTTTTTTCAAAGATTTCCGTGCTGCCCGGCGATACGCTGCCCGCAAGGGAGATTCTCTGCAGAATCTATCAGAATATCCATAGCATTGACGGGATCTGCCGCTTTGAAGAGCGGCGTGGATTTGAATGGCGCAATTGCCGGACGCACGAGGATCGGCGCGCCTTTGAAAAGGGAATGCGGGTTGTGGCCGAAGCGCTGTCATTCGACGAATAACCGCCTTTGCCGGCAGACTGTCGAATGGACGGATCAGCGGCAGCAGTAAATAATCAAGAACATCCCCCTGATTCTGCGAATCGGGGGGATTTTTGATTGCCCGCATGGGAGAATGGCGGCTACCGCATGATTGCGCCTGCAGAGCAGGGATGAAAGGATTTGCATAGGATGGACGTGCCATGGACAGGCATAGGCTGTAGGCACAGAGAACCGGTGACGAACATGTGAAAAGCACGGCCCATCGACGAGCGGCAACCCTGATGCGAGCGATACAGCAGACGACTTTGCTTGCGCTCTGCGCAAGCGCAAGCCCAAACCTTTTTGCAGCTCCGGCGCATGCTGCCGCCTGGATGAAAATGTGCCGCGAGGATGGTATCCCACACCGGTTTATGATATAATCATAACGCAACGCGCATGCTGTGCATGCCGATCAAGAACCTTGGAACGGACTCATGCAAACGGCATGCTGAGGGCTGCAACGCGCCGCTCGGCGCCGGGGACCGCACGGAAGGAAAGCAAAATGGAAAAATACAGGAAAGAGAATAATTCCAGCTTAACAACGCCGCAATACCATAAGCCGGAATTCGATGAACTCATAGAGAGCCATTCAAAACAGATATCGATTCCCGCCAAAAAGGTGTTTTTGGAACCGGGAACGGTGCTTGACGGCGTGTACTATGTGGCAAAAGGGCGGACAAGGCATTATATGGTCGCGCCCGACGGCTCGGAAAAGGTTTTGTATACGTTGACAAAGGGCTGGTTTTTCGGGGAAACGCCATGCTGCCTGCAAAAGACCACGGGTCTTTTCTCCGTGGCGGAAACGGACTCGGTCATCTGCCTTATCCCGATGCAGGAGTACGACGCGCTGCTGGATAACAACAAGGCGTTTCGTGATGCGATTCTGGAAAGCTGCTGCTATAAGATGCTCATCATGCGGCACGAGATCGCAAGCCTGAGCTTCAACTCTTCGCGCCACCGCCTGATGCGCCTGCTCTGCACGCTGGCCGATACGGAACAGGTGATTGACGGCAACTGGTACGCGCTCCGCATGTGCTACACCCAAAACGATCTGTGCGTCATCACTGGCTGCGCGCGAATCACGATAGCCAAAATCATGAGCGATCTGACGAACGAAGGGGTCATTCGCACGGTGAACCGAAAGACGCAGATCAATATCCGGAAGTATTTGGAATTTGTCGAGTGGACGGAATCCATCGATTAGCCGTATGGTCTGTATAATAATATACAACATATAATCATATACTCCGCATATTATGGCCGGGCATATATTAAAACATCGCCCGGTTTTTTTATGTCTGATAGAATGACAGCGTTCCATCGAATGGGGCATTTCTCCCCAGAAAAGGATGCTTTTTCGCCGCCTGGCAAAAGAATAACGAAGCGAGGGCTGGTTGCCGGCTTCGACGGCAATGACAGCATGTGTAAAACGGCGGCCAATCGGAAAGGGGAATCAAATGAAGGACATTTATCGGAAAGCATGTGATCTCAAACAGGATATCATCGCGTGGAGACGCCATCTTCATGCCAATCCGGAGACGGGAACGGATCAGCCCGAGACGGTTGCGTTCGTCTGCCGCACGCTCACCGGCTTCGGCCTTGAACCGAAGGAGCTTGGCGGCGGCGTCGTTTGCTTGATCGAGGGAGAGAGACACGGCAAAACGCTGCTGCTCAGAGCCGATATGGACGCGCTGCCTCTGGACGAGGAGAGCGGTCTGCCCTTTTGCAGCAAAAGAGCGGGCATCAACCATGCCTGCGGCCACGATATGCACACCGCAATGCTGCTCGGCGCGGCAAAGATTCTGTCCGAACGCCGCAGCGAAATCTGCGGCTGCGTCAAGCTCATGTTCCAACCCGCCGAAGAGCTGGGTCTTGGCGCGGAGCGCATGATCGATGCGGGACTTCTTGAAAACCCGAAGGTGGACGCGGCAATGGGCATCCATATGGCCGTTGCGCTGGATTTTCCCACCGGCACCATGACGCTGCGGCCCGGGGCCACGCTCGCATCCAACGATATGTTTACCATCACCGTCAACGGCAGGGGCAGCCATGGAGCACGCCCTGAAACGGCGATCGATCCGATCAATATCATCTGCCACATCCATTCCATGCTGCAAACGATCAACAGCCGGGAAATCCCGCAGCAGGAGGTTTGCGTTCTCACGATCGGGCAGATATCCGGCGGACAAACCCCCAACAGCATTCCGAACACCGCCTCGATGCGCGGAACGATCCGCACGTTGAGAAACGAGGATCGTGCGCTCGCCAAGAAGCGGCTCGTGGAGATCGCAGAGGGCACGGCGGCAACGCTTGGTGGCAGAGCTGAAGTTGCGTTTACAACCGGCATGCCTGCGTTGATCAACGACGAGGCGATGGCGCTCGAAATGGAGGGTTATCTGCGTGAGATGCTCGGTGATGATGGCGTCGGAACGATTCCGCTCCGACTGGGCTCGGAGGACTTCGCCCGCGTGACGACGGCCGTTCCCGGCGTATTCATGTTTTTGAGCGGCGGGAGCCGCCAGGAGGGGTATACCACGGGTTCGCACAATCCCAAGGTTCTGTACAATGAGGACTCGCTGCCCGTCGGCGCCGCCTCCCATGCACATTGTGCTATACGCTGGTTGGAAAACCATTCTGACCGGTGATGAAAAAATAGCAGGAAAGGAACACAACATGAAAAAACATTGGAAACTCATCGCTCTAATGCTGGTGCTCAGCATGCTGTTGTCCTGTATGTTGACCGGCTGCAAGCAGGCCAATCCCGACGCAACGACGGGTGATGATGGCCAGACCACAACCGGGACGCGCGACACCCTGAATTACGGCATGCCGCAGGAACCCGGCAAGCTGGACCCCCAGAACGACTCTCTGCTCGTTGCAAAAATGACCAACAAGCAGATCTACGACACGCTTTTTGTCGTTGATGACAGCACGATGGAGATCAAGGCCAATTTGGCGACCGAGTGGAACTGGGTGGATGATCTGACGCTCGACGTGACCATCCGCGACGACGTTGTTTTCCACAACGGCGAGAAACTGACGGCGCACGACGTGGCGTACACGCTCGAAAGATGCGCGGTCGGCAATGCGACGGCCACGCTGTTCTCCAGCTTTGATGTGGAGAATACGGTTGTAACCGACGATACGCACATCACCATCAAGATGAAGCAGCCCTACGCCAGCGCGCTGAACGTTCTGGCAAACGCCGTCTCCGGCATCGTCTGCAAGTCGTACGCCGAGTCCGTTGACGAGACGACCTTCGGCCGTGAGCCCATCGGCACCGGCGCGTTCAAGTTTGTTGAGTGGGTCAGCGGCGACCACATCACCCTCACCCGCAACGATGCGTACTGGGGTCACAAGCCGGCTTACACCACGCTGAACCTCAGAATCATCAATGACAACAGCGCAAGAGCCATCGAACTCGAAACCGGCGGTATTGACCTTACCGACAGCCTCACCATCACCACGGATATCGCCCGCTTCGAGGAGGATCCGACGATCGATGTTTATAAAATTCCGAGCACGAAAGTCGTTTATCTTGCGTTCAATGAGCAGCATCCGATTCTGGGCAACGAAACCGTTCGCCGTGCGATCGCGCATGCCATCGATGCGGACAGCGTGAGAAAGGCCGCCTACGGCGACGGCGCGATCCTCGCAACGAGCTCCATCCCGTCGACCGTTTACGGCTACAAGAACGTTGGCGGTTATGAGTACAATGTAGAACTGGCCAAGCAGCTGCTTGCAGAGGCCGGCTATGCGGATGGGTTCAGCTTCAATACCGTTTGCCCGAGCGTTGCGGCAAGCGTAAAGACCGCGGAAGCGGTCAAGGCGTTCCTCGCCGAAGTGAACATCGACATGGAGATCGAGCAGTATGACGCCGCTACTTGGAGAGGCACCAAGATGAGAGACGGTTCCGCCGACAGCGCGCCCTACAACCTGACCGCCGACACGCTCGACCCGGATCAGAACTACATGCACCTGTATGCCGACAGCGGCTTTGTGACCGTTTCCACGCAGGATGAGACCGTCAACCGCCTGCTCGTCGAAGGCAGAGGAGAAACGGATAACGCCAAGCGTCTGGCGATCTATGCCGAGCTTCAGGAGTACATCAAGGAGCACGTCATTGAGATCCCGCTCGTAGAGAACATCATCAACTATGCTGCGAAGACCTATGTCAAGGGCTTTGTCCCGAACGTAGGCGTGCAGCCCGACCTGAAGTACGTTTACTTTGAGTAAGCAACCCGGCTGTTTCCGGCGCGGAGTGCGAATCCGCGCCGGAAACGCACACTAGTCTTTTCCGGATCCGTCGGCGGAGCCGATTCTATGGACCCGATCTGCCGTCCACCGATGCGGAAAATGCTAGCCGATTTTGATGCAGGAGGTACGCAGGATTGTATAAGTACATACTGAAGCGATTGCTCTTAATGATCCCCACCATGTTTTTTGTAATGATTCTTGTCTTTACAATCAACTATTTCAGTGAAGGCGATCCCGTGAGCGATATTTTGGGGCCGGAGGCCACGCAGGAGCAATACGACCAAAAACGGGAGGAACTGGGGCTCAACGATCCCTATCACGAGCAGCTGTTCCGCTATGTGAAGAATATCGTGACCGAATTTGATTTCGGAACGTCGTACAAAACCGGCAAACCCGTCATCGAGGAGGTCTTGGAGCGCTTTCCGACGACCCTGCTGCTTACGCTGTGCAGCATGGCGATCGCGACGGTGCTGGGCGTCCTGCTCGGCGTCATTTCTGCGGTCAAGCAGTACTCCGTACTGGATTACCTCGCAACGCTCACATCGCTCGTCGGCGTATCCATCCCATCCTTCTGGCTGGGCTTGATGCTCATGCTCGTGTTTGCGCTGCAACTCGGCTGGTTCCCGGCGTCCGGTTTCTACGGGCCCAAGTATTGGGTTCTGCCGGCCATCGCCATTGCGGTCATTCCGCTGTCCACCATTACGCGTATGACGCGCTCGGCCATGCTCGAGGTGGTTCGACAGGACTACATGCGGACAGCGAAGGCCAAGGGCTTGAGCGAGACGCAGACGATTCTCAAGCACGGCCTTAAGAACACGCTGATCCCCGTCATCACCGTCATCGGCATCCAAACGGGCAGAACGCTGGCCGGCTCCATCGTTGTGGAGAGTATTTTCTCGATCCCGGGTCTCGGTTCCCTGATCGTAAACGCCA
>ERZ857998.2218-NODE-2218-length-18881-cov-4.560555_pt1 | contig 18881 bp, 15 predicted proteins | sample MGYA00519954_ERZ857998 | MGnify/ENA primary metagenome ERZ857998 (study PRJEB31778, sample SAMEA3449424) | human gut metagenome | biome: human gut; feature: human-associated habitat; material: faeces | place: United Kingdom | collected 2010/2012 ...
TAGGCGGCAAGGACTCGATGAGCGGCTCGTTTGAAAATCTCGATGTCCCGCCGACTGTGTCGCCCGGCACCAGAATCGTCAGCTTCCGCTTTTCACCCAGGAGAAAGCGGAGCAATCGTTCCCGGACAGATACACTTCGGATGGCAACCAGACCGCCACATTCGGGCTGGCGGGTCACGCTGATTCGCAGGTTGTGCTGCATGAATTTCACCTCCCCGGGAGGCTGGAATTTTTTCTCCTCCCATGGGGTAGCCACGGGAGAGGGTCAAAAAGGACGTTTTCTGAAAATTTCTTCAAACTTTTTTCTGCCCGCTGCAAGCGATGGGAGATGTTGTTGGCTTTGTCGCCAATCCGGTCTGCGTATTCCATAGGGGTCAGGCCGTCCAGATGGATGGCGATTAGCATCTCCGCATAGTCCGGCTTCAGCTTTTTCCGAATCCAGGTCCGCAGCTCTTCGTCACGCTCCGCATCCCGCTGCCTGGCCATGGAAGCCAGATCCGGAAATTCATCCATGTCGAAATGGTGCTTTTCGCCGGAATCATCCACATCCGAAGAAATGTGCTTTTCCCCGCCATATATAGATGAAGGAACAGCCTCTCCATCCCAGCGGCGATTGTGTTTGTGCCAGTTGTTGTAATCCGCCTTATTGAGTTCATCTATGATGTCCTGCGGGGAACGACGCTGTACGCTGGAGGGATCTTTGGCCTTTTCCAGCCGCTGCTCATAATCCACCTCGATCATGAGGGTGAATTCCTCTTCGGGAACGTCTACGGTAGTGATCTGGTCGTCGTAACGAATCTTGATTTTCATATGTGTCCTTTCCGCCTGGACATCTCAGCGGGGGACACATAAAGAGCCGGTCAGCGATACACAATCACCGACCGGCTGCACCTGAAAAAGGGCATGAGAAGGTACGGTGGGTGCACCGGGGTTTTGAAACGGTCAAACCGTCTTCTGACTCCGTATGCATCCCGCCGCCTTAATGCGCATCTCAGGCTGTGAGAATATTTTTTATGAACTCAGCCCGTCGGCTGGGAACATCTGAATAAAAACAAAAGGGCCAGAGGCGATAAGATACAATCCATCTCATCGCCTCTGGCCCCGATTGGCCCTTCGACAACCCCAATTGGCTGTCGGCGCTTAAGAACTGTCTTAAGCGATTACTTTCGATACCTGGTAAACCTTCAGCTTGCCATCGGTACCCTGCTTTATCTCTGCGTTATCTCCCTTTTGGACTATTTTGCGAATCTTCTCCATCACAGCTACATCTTCGGCTGAAACGGAATTCTTGCTTGCGATACCTGCTTGAACAGTTTTCTTAGCCATCATAGTCCTCCCGCTATATTAGAGCTTCCCACCGTAGGGCCGGGTCAACGTGTTTCTTGATTCCATCATCATAACCTCCTCACTTACACCATATCAGGGAGCATAGCATTATCATCGTTCCGGGCATTTCGGATAATCTGGCGAACATCGTCCGTTTCAGCACGATTCATGCGATTACCCATAATCAGGAAAGCAATGACCATACCAGCGCCGCGAATAGATTCTTTGCCTGTGATCATCTTCTTGTTTGCACTGCCTATCACAAGAATGTTGTACCACAGTTCGTTTCCAAAAGACCAGTTGATCCGATTGAGCTTCTCAACGATCGTAGCCCATTCAATGCCTTTTCTCTGAGCCATCAAAGCAACGTGAGCCAATGCCATCTGAGTAACCGGCTTAAATAGGAGATTCTCCTCACGCAAGGCTGAAACCGGTTTGTTCTCACGAGTAAATTGCAGATACTCCTTGTAAGCTGACACATTTTCGAGGGTCGCCACCCAGAAGTTCGCAACTTTCTGATAGGCCTCTTCCAGCACATCTTCATTGGGCAAGACTTTCGAGGATAGCTTATCCTCTTTGAGCAGAGTTTCAGCCATTGTATAAAGTGCGCTCAGTGTCGTCAGATTCTTGCTTCTGGGAGATAAGGTGTTGCTTTTCCAGTTGACAAGATCAATTCCATCGATCGGAGCAAGAGGGCCACCTTCACGTATCAGACGGCGAGCGATCACTGCGAAGGTGTCATCATCGCTGGTGATGATGTTGTCACTTCTGCTGGTCTGCTTGGCATACTTGTTGATTTTATTGAAAATCTTCCTGATTTTAGCCGTATCCGTATGCTCCACGAGAATGACAGAAAGCTCTTCCGCAGCGAGCTCCGGGTGAGGCTGCAGCTTGTTCATCGCAGCAAACATTTTCGTCCCGCCGGGCACACCGCTAATCCCTCGAATAGCGATTTTCAGGCTGAGTAACCTGTGTTGTCCATCCAGCGCGATCAGGCGCTCCTTGCCGGGAAGTGTAATAAACCCCATGTCCGCCATAGGGACAGCGTAGGCTTCAGGAATGTTATCAACAACCTTGGACAGTGGCTCAAAGTGGATGTCGTTGAAGCCGGAATAGATGTCGACAATCAGGCTGGAGAAGAAACGATCCGGGTCTTCAACCACATAGGGGACGATCTCTTCGACGATCCGTCGAATGTCGCATTCCCTCTGCATTTTCTCCTCGGCTGTCATGTCCGCCCATTCGGGCATTTCCTTGGCAATGCCGACTTTATCTATGAGTTCCCCTGCAGCCATCTTGCAGATGTAGTAAAGTGTTCTGCCCATCTGGGCTTTGATGCATCCGAGCGTTCCCATTTTCTCAACCTCCTTTGTTTTTGAAAAACATCGGATGTTTTTATTATACACCTTAATGTCTGTTTGTCAAGCCAAAAACAGCATGTTTTTGAAAAACATCTCTTTGGTTTTACAAAAACCGTCCGATTTGATGTGTCCAAACCATTCCCAGCCTTGAAATTACTTGCCGTGCCGGGGAACACAAAGGTACAAGCATAACAAGCTAAAATTCCAAAAGTCAGGATTTCGTGCAGGCGAATTTTAAATTTCGCGGTCGCGCATTGACATTTCGCCTCGCGACATGCTATATTAAAGTGTATTCTTGTGTATTTACGCAAGTTAACCGGGGGTGAAGCTGGGTGAATGGATACATGACAACCAAGCAGGCTGCTGCGAAATGGGGCATTACGCAGCGTCAAGTGCAGAACCATTGTAAGAAGGAAAGAATTCCTGGAGTCGTGAAGTTTGGCACTTCTTACATGATACCTGTGGATGCAAACCGCCCTGTGTATGGGTTTTATTCAGAGACGGTTCAAAAGAAGCACGCTAAGTAACCCCGGATTATACGGATAACTGAAAAAGGAAGGAGGTATGCCTGTGCCGGAGACCATTGGGAAAAAGCCGTTTGACATTCAGGAAGCAGCTGTTCTGCTTGATACGTATTTGGCTAACGCTGCTAAGGGCGGCTCATTAACAACGGCGGCAGAAACAGCCTCTATTCGTTTGCGTGCGCTGGCGCTCAAAAACGGCCTGCTTGTTCCAGAAGGTTTCCGCAGTCCTCAAGGACTTCTGAATCGGTTACGCAGCCTCGCTGCGATTTTCAACGATAAGGAAGTTGAATCTGCTCCGGCAACTGCGGTTTTTACGGAGATTGTTTCAATCTATAGAAATGATCATGCCCGCTACGAAGAGCTTCTTCGCTCGAGCATGACGGACACACCGAATTCTGAAGAAAACCAACATATAAAGGAGATGAAGCCAGTGGCAGATGTAATGAGAGAAAATGGCCAGGATTTCTTCCAGTGGCTTCAGGGAAAATTGTCAGAATCAGAAGTCTCGGACATTCAGCGCTCCTTCAAAATGATGAGCACCTTGCTTATCAGATCAAGAGTGCTCCCTCGTCCGATCACAGACATTACGGATGCTAATCTGATTGGGCGGGCGTGCCTTCAGGTAAAAAAAGCTTTTTCAAACAAGCGGTTGCGGAATACTGCATCCCGCACACTTGCGATGTACTACGAATTCCTGAATGAACCAGTTGTCGTGCAGGAATCGACTGTCAAGCCTGAACCTGTAACCGAAATAGAAGAGCCATCAGTAGACGTGCAGGATAACTGGATTCGATTTGATTTTTCGAATTCTCAGCAGTTTGAGCGTACAAGGCCTGCTTATTGTTCTGTGAATGGAAGCCCCATTGAAGGCAGAAATTGGGCCAGGATTCTGATTGGCATCACCGAGAGAGAAATGGCGGCAGAAAATCCTGCGATTGCGCTGCTGTACGAATCTTCGCTGCTGGCTGAAAAGAAAAACCGCCCGTACATCATGAAAGAGCGGATTGAGGGTCTGAACTGTTCTCAGCTGAGCAACGGTTATTGGGTGAATGTGAATTACAGCATCCCTAGGCTGATGGAGCTCATCAAAGCGCTTTGCTTGCGTTGCGGCTACAGCGAGGAGCAGGTCATTTTGTACGGTGTCCCCCGTGGTACAACCGTTGAAAAGAAGGAAAAGGAACCACAGCAATCGTCCTCTGGCAACGGTGTGCCGATTGAGCTGGCGGAGCAGCATCTTCGTTCCATTGGTATTGCCGGGGCGACGGTTAATGAGATTATATCTGCTGTTCAGCCTGATGCTGCGGTTTGGCCGACAACACTCGCCTTGGATGAAAGCCCGAATGTCGTATCTATGCCTGGGAAAAAGTATGTGCTGGCTGACTGCTTTGTAGACTTGGATGAGGCGGAAGAAACACTCGGGAGCATCCTGAAGACACACTTTGCCCAGTTTGAGGGCTATAGCAACAACCAGTTGCTTTTCGGCGCGGCATCTCAGGAGCTGTTCCTTTTCCTGAATGACAACGACTGCGAAAACGTCGAGGCGGTTTATGCGATAGCACGCTACTTGTTTGAGAAAAAGGCCGCTGCTGGGCATCCCTATAAGTTTTCGTGGCCGCACATCTTTGAGACTGAGCCGGATTATCCGATGACGTTACGGGGGCTGATGATCCATCTGGCGCGGAGCAACGGCGGCATTCTGAACGTGATGGATGCCAAGGATTATTTGCAGAAAACCAAGCTTACGTATGGCGGCATGGGACAGCTGCTCCAGCTTAGCTCTGCAAACACATTCCTGATTTATGACTCAGATCGCTATCTTCTGAGTGAAGCATTGGGCATAGATGATGCCTGGTGTAGGCAAATGCATGACCGCCTGGACAATCTGTTCCAGAAGGCAAACGTCGCCTACGTGATTCCCAGAGACATCACAAGCACGTGGCTATCAACATTGCCACTATTGCCCCGAGGGATGGCATGGACGCCGCTGCTATTGCAGGAAGTGATCCAGAAGTACCCTGCCATCGGATTTAAGGCAATTACAGCAGATTTGAGCCAAAGCCTCGACAGGCTTGCTGCGGCCTTTGTTCCGGAGGGATCCCCTCTGCAGAGCTTCCCGGACGTGGTAACTCTGTACATGGAAGAGAAGCACAAAGGCAAGCTTCCCTTGCGGATAGCCGGAGAAGATTTGCGATTGGAACTGCGCGAGGCCGGAATGTTGGAAAACAGCGAGATGATCTACGCCCTTCCAAAAGCGCTGGATGACTACCGCTTTGCGTGGGCAGATGAAAATAAGACCGTGTATGTTCGAGGAAACAAATGATAGAACGTGCGCGTTAAGAATAGAGGTATGGAGCGATGTACGGATATGAGTGGACTGGACAAAACGGCATTTACCGTCTGTCCGTCAACAGCAAGATTGAGAAGGAAATCCGTCCGGTCTTCAAAGAGGAGTTGGATTATTTGGGGTTCAACGCTCATTGGTCGTACCCTGACACAGACGCTCCTTTGCTTTGGGCTGAGGGCATTCGCCGCTATGTGCTCAATGGCGAATGTGTAGCAGAAGCGGTCGGCGGAGGCTTTTATTCCAAGCCTGAAATCAAGATTTACCGCGACGGGCTCATTTTGGAACCGATTGATATTGATGTGCTCTGGGCTGAAAACGAGCGGCTCATGCTGGGGCTGGAAAAGACGTCCATGGATTTAATCCTTAGGTTGCGTCTACACGAGGCAAGTGATATAATGGCACTATCACAGTAAAGAGGGTGTCATCATGGAGAAATCACAGCATCGGCATGATATCAGCGACAAAGCGTGGGCGATTTTAGAGCCAATGCTGCCGGGACAGCGAGGGCAATGGGGCGGCATCGCGGAGGACAACCGCAGATTTATCAACGGAGTGTTCTGGATTCTTCGCACCGGAGCGCCATGGCGTGATCTGCCGCCAGACTACGGAAAATGGGGATCCGTTCATCAGCGGTTTCGCCGATGGCGGGATAAAGGCATATGGGAGAAAATTCTCGAAGCATTGATAGACGATCCGGATTATGAATGGCTTATGATCGATGCGAGTCATTGCAAGGTTCATCCTCACGCCGCCGGAGCAAAGGGCGGCAATCAGGATATGAGCCGTACAAAAGGGGGCTCAACACCAAGATTCACCTTGCCGTGGATTCGTCTGGTATGCCGGTCAGAGCGATTATCACAGAAGGCACCCGAGCTGATTGCAAGGAGGCTATACACCTTATCGAGGGAATAGACGCCCAAAATCTTCTGGCCGATCGTGGCTATGACACATCGGAAATCGTTGCTTTCGCGCTTTCGGCCGGAATAAACGTTGTCATTCCGCCCAAGAAGAATCGAAAAGTACAGCGCGAATACGACCGCTATCTCTACAAAATCAGGCATCTTGTAGAGAACGCCTTTCTGTGGTTAAAACGCTGGAGAGGCATCGCTACGCGCTATGCGAAAAACACGTCATCGTTCCTTTCTGCTGTTCATATCAGGTGTATCGCTATTTGGCTGGCTGTTTTGGCTTAATCTCATGTAGACACTATCTAAGACGTATGAGAAATATTCCGCTCAAGGTATGGCTTTCGCTGTAGCTTTTAGTGGCGGGAAAGATTCGCTGGCAGTATTAGACCTTGTCAGCAGAAGATTGGCTCCAGATGATTTCTCTGTGGTTTTTAGCAATACTGGGATGGAATTATCAACGACGCTTGAGTCGATTGAAAAAGCTAAGGAGCATTGGTCTACTCTTAAATTTTTCGAAGCAAAAAGCCACTTAAGCCCGATTGATAGCTGGGAAGAATTTGGCCCTCCAGGTCGCAGGCTTAGATGGTGTTGTGCTGTCCATAAATCTGTTCCAACGATTTTGCTCCTGCGCGAGATTACGGGCAACTATAACGTGAAGGCAGTTGTCTTTGATGGAGTTCGTGCTGAAGAGAGTAGTGCCAGGGCTGATCGTGATGAAATCACTATAGGTGGGAAAAACATCAATCAGATTAATTGCAGTCCAATATTAAAATGGAATTCTGCGGAGCTGTATATTTATCTGCTACATCAAAGAATCCTTCTAAACGATGCATATCGTATTGGATTCAATAGAGTAGGATGTACCATCTGCCCACTATCTTCTGGATGGCGTGATAGTATCAGTAACCATGTGTATCCAGATGAGATTGCACCCTTGCTTCATCAGGTTGAGAGATATACGGAAGGCGTAGGCATCCAGCCGGGGCAGAGAAAAAAGTATATAGAACAAAATGGCTGGAGAACACGTATGGGAGGTCGAGGACTTCCCAATGGCGGGAATCGGGTCATTGAAAAGATCGAAAATGACCATATCACATTCGGCTTTACGAAGAAGACTCAAAATTGGCTTGATGTCTGTACTATTCTTGGGCCGATTGTCTACCACGAGGAAGATGTCTTTACTCAAGTTATAGATAAACAGCAATTCCAGTTTACAGTAACTGATGAGTATGTATCATACTGGCCATTCTCGAAGATGGATAGATTTGTGCAAAGTCATCTTCGTGGAGTGTCAAACAAAGTAGCTTACTGCTTTGGATGTAAAGCCTGTGAAGTTGAGTGCCCTGTAAACGCATTCACGATTGTTGATGGCAACAAAATTTTCATAAAGGAAGAGAAATGTATCCATTGCTACAATTGCATTGGATTTACTAATGGCAAGGGTTGCCTTGCAGCCAAATCACTTTCAGTTACGGGAGGAGCGAACGGCATGGATTTGAAGGGTATGAATCGTTATCAGACATTTGGCTTTAGAAGGCCTTGGCTGGATCAGTTTTTCGAGTACAAAGACGATTTCTTCACCATGGACAAATTAGGAACCCGTCAATATGATGCACTAAAGGTTTGGCTAAGAGAGAGCGGATTGCTGACTGCCAGTGGAAAAGGCGATAAATCTGGAGTGGCAACCCCTTTGTTCGAAAAACTTAAGCCTTTAGGAGCAGGTAATCCTATCACATGGGCAATTTTATGGACTAACCTTGCTTACAACTCCATTATTGCAAGGTGGTACATGCTTAAAGCACCTGCCGGAGAGATTTACGAAAAGAGTGATCTTGTATACCTCCTGGGCGATGATTATTCAAAGTCTACCCGCGATAATGCGGTGACTGCATTGCTAGAGACCTTCCGGCACAGCCCGATTGGCACGGTGCTGAAGCAGGGCATTCCAATTCCCAGCGGGAACAGTTATAAGTTCTCCAAGCAGGGATGGAACTCGCCGGATGCCGTGGCGATTCTCTATGCACTGTATGTTTGGGCGGAGGCGACGGGACGTTACACCTTTACGCTTGGCCAGTTGGAAGCGGCGCGTGGCAATTCGGATGCCAAGGGCGTTGACCCGGTATCCATCTTTGGCATTAATCCTGATCGCTTCAAGGACATTCTACAGGATATTGCCCTGCAGTTCGATGGGTACATCCGCACAACGTTTGTTGCTGATCTGGATAACGTCCAGCTCTTCCCTGAGCACAGCTCGCTTGATGTCTTGGATTTGATTGTACGATAAGGAGACTGAACCATGGCGAAGTACAGTACGTTCATTGAATTGAGCCCTCACTATGAGTCCGTGGTGGATATTGATTCCGAAAGCCGCCATCCTGATATGTGGCAGGAATACATCGTCCATGAGGATATGAAGGGTGCCATAGAGAAAATCTGTGATTGTATGAAGTTTGAGGACGAAGACAAGCGTCGTTCGTTCTGGCTTCATGGTGCCTATGGTACCGGTAAGAGCTATGCGGCAATCGTGCTGAAGCATCTGTTTGAGGACAGCAAGGAATCTATCAAAAAGTTCATGTCCAACCAGATGCTCATTCCTTACCGGGAGCGTTTCCTTTCCATTCGTGAGAAAGGCAACTTTCTGGTCATTTGGAAGAGCCAGGCGACGGATATCCGTGGTGGCATTCAGCTGATGATGACCATGGAAAGCGCAATCCGTGAGAAGCTGGATGAAAAATTCGGAGCCTCCGCCTATTACGGCAAAACTTCCCTGATCGCTTCTGCACAGGAGGCGGTTAACGATAATTCCTATAACTGGGAAGAAATCTTCGCCAATCAGAGCTACGGCCTGTTTGAAGAGTATGGCTCTTTTGAGCAGTTTAAAGAAGATGTCATGTCTGGCAACCTTGCTGCCGCCGGGAAGGTCGCTAAGATTTTCCACGATAAGGGCTGGGGATTTATCAATTCTCTGCCCCGCTTCAAGGAGTGGCTCGCCGACATCATCGAGGGGAACAATCTTTCCGACACGGGCATTGTCTTCATTTGGGATGAGTTTACCTCCTATCTCCGCAACAATCCTACGGACGATGTGCTGCAGCCCCTTTCTGAGTTCTGCAAGGAACAGCCCTTTTTCATGTTCCTGATCGTTCACCGTGCTCCGAGCTGGGTCAGCCAGATTGGCGAGGAAGTCTATGAGCAGATCGTGCACCGTTATCACTCCCTGGACTTCCACGTCAGCGAAAGCGCAGCTTACGAGCTGATCAGCAGTTCTATCCGCACCCGTCCGGGCATGGAAGAACAATGGCGGTCGCAGCAGGATGTCCTGATGAAATCCATCAGCAGCAATATTGCCGATTTCGATAATCTGGACATGAGCAATAAAAAGGAACGGTTACGCCAGCTGTGCCCTCTGCACCCGATGACGCTGTCCTTGCTTGCCATTGTGGCGCAGAACTTTGGCGCTTCGCAGCGCACACTGTTCCGCTTTATGAAAGACCCCAAGGAGCAGGAACAGAATGTTGGATTCCTGTATTACATCAACAACTTTGGCCCGGACGACTGGCGATGGCTCACCCCTGATTTCTTGTGGGATTATTTCTTCACCCGCGAGAGCGACGTGCGTAGTTTCTCCTCCGAGGCAAAGAGCGCTTATCAGCATTACATGACTAAGCGAGAGTATGTTTCCGATGAGTATCATATGCACGTTTTCAAGGCGGCCATGCTGCTGATTGCTGTCATGTCCTCTGGCAATGTAAGCAACCTCTACAGTCAGGCTACGCAGCGCAAGGTGTCTGCTACCAAGAGCACACTGTATAAGTGTTTCGCCGGACAACTGACCAAGGCTGATTTGGATGGCTATCTGGACGATCTTGAGGAGATCGGTGTGCTGCGGCTTGATGGCATGAGCAATGGCGACAAGCGTCTTCAGATTCCGTACTCCGGAAATGCGGATGTCTTCGATGTGCGCAAAGACCTTCTGAAGAATAAGTATACCCGTTATGAATTGTTCAAGAAGAACGGTCTGTTCGCCAAGTCGATGGAGACCAAGATCTGGGATAAGACCAGCGCGTCCTACTCCAGAATGTATATTGCTGCTTGCGATGCTTCCACCAATTCCACCAACCTGCGTTTCAACGAGATTCAGGCCGAGCTCCGTAAATGCCCCTATAAGTTCGGTATTCTTGTTATTACCATTGCGGAGCAGAGCGACTTTGCCGCAATGCAAGATAAGGTGAAGGATCTCGCTACGCAGGATATGACCGGGCGTATGGCCATCTATCTTCTTAAGTCCCCTCTGACGGATGAACATCTGGGCAGGTGGTATAACGCCATGACCCATTCCGAGCTTGCCGGAGAAGAAGGCAAGGGCGGCGATGCTGACCGTTATATGGACGAGGCCAATGTCATCATTGAGGAATGGTCTGGCACCGCTGTGGATGATCAGCTGATGGTTGTCTGTGGAGACAGGGTCTATCCGTCTGAATATGGCGTGATCTACTTTGCCCCCAGGCTGGAGAAGGAAGTCATCTTTGGTAATGTGTTTACCGCTGCTCCGGAGCTGATTGTTAGCACCAACACGGCTTATAAGAAGATTCAGCAGAGCACGGCGTTGGCTGGCATTAAGAAGGAAACGCCCAATACGCAGGTGGGCAATATTGTAAACGGCCTGAAGTCGATAGGCGTGTGGGATATCGAAGGTCTGGAAGCACTGTCACAGTGCAAGGGATCAGACGGAGCTTTGGCTATCGCAAAGGTGGCAGGCTTCATCTCTCAGCGCTTCTCTCAGGGCATGCAGATTAAGCTGGATGCCTTCTGGCAGGAGCTTGAAGAAGCGCCCTTTGGCTATTACAACAACATGACGTGCGGCTATATTCTCGGCTTCCTGCTGCGCCACTATGTTGGCAGCGAGTTCAGCTGGAATAGGGGCGACAATAATCCCTGGCCTCTGTCTGATCAGACGCTTGCAACGATGATTACAAGCATGTGTAAGGAGGAAGTCGTCAACAACTATCTTTCCCCCGGCTCTGAGGTTTGGCGTAAGTTTAAACCCTATGTGCAGGCTGTATTCAATCTGCAGGATAACGAGGCCGTCAACGATACGGAAGCCCGGAAGTACATGTCTAAGCAGTGCACAGAGCGGGCTGGCGCACCGTTCTGGGTGCTGAAGTATGTTCCTGAAGAAAAGTTCGGCGGCGCAGCGGAAAAGAAAGTGACCGACGAGATCATCGACTTGTTCTGCGATTTCATGACTGAAACCGGCAATCAGGAACAGGTCATGAGCGATATCAAGCTGAAATTCACGGGCCACGGCGGTATCCGAAAGACGCTGAAGAATTTGTTCTTTGATCAGAACACGGTCTATGACGCATTCAGCTCCTTTGTATCCGCGAAGAACGCTGAGATTCAGGGACTGAGGGATGCTATTGGCCTTACTAGCCATGACCTGTTCTATGCAGTCCATCAGATGATGCAGGGCCTCGTGTATACCTGGACGGAAGAGCAGGTGGAAGGAAAGCTGTCAGAGCTTTGCATTGAGTATCGTGCGGTTGAAACCCTTAACAGCGCCATGAACCTGCAGCGTAAGAGCATTAAGCAGCTCAGCGAAGACATCTCGAATGCTTTCTCCAATATGAAGGTGCCTGGAACGGTAATTGAGAAGCTCGATTATCCCTGGATTCCGACGCTGAAAGCCATGCGGGCTATTTCGATTACGCAATGGTCGAAGATAGACCTTGCCGAGCGGGAAAGTTATGTGGCGCTGCTTCAAGCGGATGCTCATGTGGTCTGGGAACTCATTACATCGCAGAAGCCTCTGCTTGAAAGATACATGGAGGCTCATGGGCACAGTTGCTCTCCGGAGGAGTTGGACAATATCTATGCCTCTTTGAGAGCTGTTCGTTACGACTCCTTGCCTGGCGATTTTGATTCTCAGATTGAAGCGCAGCTTCAAAACGTTGCGTATACCCGTAACAAGATACGCATTCAGGAACTCTGGAAAGCACAGAGCGGGTTTGATTCTGTGGCAGAATGGTGCGCAAACTATGCAGTACCGATTCAGTGGGTTATTAAGGATGAGGCGATGGCACATGTGGCCGTACTGAAATCGGTGCAAAATGGAAAGCGGGTAGACAATCTCTCTCTCCACAACGCGACGCAGTATTTCGAGGGGCATACCATCAGTGAACTCAAGGATAAAGCTCATATTGCCTCTTGTTTTATCGCCCAGATTGGCGAAAGCTATAAGAGCGCATTTGAGACTTCAGCAAACATTCTGATTTCTCGGCTTAAGACGAATGCCAAGCTGACTTCCGATGTTTATTCCTGGGCAAACAAAGTCGGTGAGATTCGGAAAATCATTGACGCGTTCCTGCGGGACAAGTATTGCGGCGAGGCCAAAAAGAAGGTCAAGACCATGCCGGAAGCTATGCTCCGCGATAAGGTCGTAAAGCTACTGGATGAGAATCCGGATCTGTATGCTATTTTCATGAAGTAAGAGGTGGTGAGATCGTGACCATCAATGAGATAAAAGAGAAGCTTAGCGAGGAAAGAACATTTGGTTCCAGGTATCCTGTGAGGATCATTTTTGCGGAAGACTTGGATACATACCTGCTTTTAGAAAGCCACCTGAAAGGAATTTGCGATGTCACGATTAACATCGCTGATTTCTGCAAAGCGGCAGATACGGTTCCTCAGTTTGATCAGGTCAAAAAGAAGATGAACGATTATCCCGACAAGCAGGTGCTGCTGCTTTCGGTTGGGGAATATCTGCGCATCTGCGCGAAGAGAGAGCTCAATGTGGAAAGGCGTCAGTTCCGCGCATTTTGGGAGACGCAGCAATTTGAGGCTTCAAAGACAAGGATTATTATTCCTGTTTTTAGCTGTCGAGACATTTTTGACAGAATAGTCGGAGCGGTTGACGAGCGTCAGGTTCCATATGTTTGGACGTTGGAATCCCAGCCAAAGAATCCTGATCTGAACTATCGGGTGGCTGTTTACTCACCGAAGTTTAAGGACTCCATTCATGCGGATGCCGGGGATTTGGCGACGTGGTTCCAGAAGTGGCCTACGATTCTTCATGAAGACCCCTCCTGTTCAATCATGACCATGCAGTATATGAATGTGGAAACGTCCTACGGCACGGTGAACATCAAGCCCATTGATAGCCCGTTCAGGTACCTAATGGACATCATCATTGACGGCGACGCGCTTGTCGAAAAGTGGCAGGACAATGAATTTTGGAGCCGGATGGTTACCTTTGCAGCCCGGTATGAAGGCGGTAAGATGACCTTCGGCACGTTAGTCCTGGATTCTCTCAATGTAAATGAGTTTGACTTTATCTCGATTGCTGCACGTTGGAAGACGCTAAGCGACTTTCAGAAGAAACTTATCTGGATCTGGTATCGTGTATACCCGACCGATGAATATTACTCTTATGCTTGCAAGAATGCTTCAAAGGCTGAAGATATCCCCGCCAGGTTGAGAGATGATATCTTCCAGCTTTCCAGCAGAAGCGATAAGTGGATCAAGGAAAGAATGTCTGCGGTCAAAGCCTTAGGCTTTACGTCATTCGATGATGCTTATTTTGCGGCCATGGACAAGTTACCTTTGCCCGAGACGAAATTGCAGCTGTTAACGTACCAAACGCATGAAGAAAAGGTCTATGCGATAAAGGTGATCAGCAGCATGTTACGCGGTGGCGCAGAGCCAGATGCACTTGCTGAATTGATCGAAACCGATTATCCAGCTCTTGCAGCTTATTTGCGCGAAAACACTGGAGCTGATGCAGATGTTGACCAGTACATGCGCTGGTATAGAAAGAACAAGATTATCAACCGCTACCCTGGGGAAAGCCCCATTCAGATTGGGTTTGATCGGTTTGATCCTCGTGCAATGCTAATGCACAAGATCAAGTCTGAGGATTGCGCTTACTTCTGGATAGATGGATTTGGGGTCGAATACGAGCCGCTCTTCCTCTATGAATTAAAGGCAAGAGGAATTCTCCCGGAGTCGGTCAAAATTGGAACGGCTATCCTTCCAACAGAAACGGATTTCAACCATCAATGGGATGAACATGATCCTAACACCACCAAATGGGATCGGCTGGATTCTCTTTCTCATCGTGGGCTTCCGGATGATAAAAGCTACTTCTCCTGCATTGTCCATCAGCTATCTGTCTTTGCGGACGCAGCCAAGAAGGTGGAGGGGCTTTTGGAACAGCATGAGTATGTGGTCGTAACTGGAGACCACGGCAGCAGTAGGTTTGCCGCGCTTGCTTTCCATGACAAGAGCGTGGTACCTGTGTCACCGCCTAAGAAAGCGACTGTCTATAGCCATGGACGTTTTTGCGAGCTTGATCCGCAGAGCACGGATATGATCGCACCTTCAGGAACGGATAAAACGGAGAACGCAGGGAAAACATACCTGGTTCAGAGAGGATACCAGAACTTTTCCGCAAGCGGTAATGTTGCCGGTGGCAACACGGATGATCACGATGTGGTTGGAGAAAGTCATGGTGGCAATACTACAGAGGAGCGCCTCGTGGCAGTCACCATACTCAAACGTAAACATCCGCGGCCGCCAGTGGTTTGCACTCCTCAAAGCAAACAGGTGACTAAACGGAACGGCCATGTTGAGACGAACTTCTCCTTCAGCCGTCCCATTACCTCGCTTGAGGTTTCGTTGGGTAAGCAAAATAAGGCGACATGTGTCGAAAATCCAGACGGAACCTGGAGGATCATCCTTGACGAAGTGAACGTCGAAAACATTGTTCTGACCGTTATTGCAAACGGCAGGCTACTTCCCAAGGTTACACTCAAGGCAAAACCGCTGGGTATGGCCAACAATGACAGGATGGGCATATGAGAAAGAAACTGGAGTGCTGCGAATGCAGCAAGATCCTGAAAAAGGATGAGGTTGCGCTTTGTAAGAAGCTGTTGGGTGTTGATACCGAGGATTTTTACTGTATTGATTGCCTTGCTGATTACCTTGAGTGCAGCCGAGGCGATTTGGAGATTAAGATTCAAGAATTCAAGGAGCAGGGCTGTACTCTGTTCCTGTGATCGGGGGCGTAAAGATGCTGGAGCAGAAAGTTCGGGACGTATTTGCCGATATGGTGGTGCTCAAGAATCCAGAAAGGACAGAGTTCTTTTCTAACTTGAGCTTGCCTTCTTATATGCGTGACTGGCTTGTGATGAAGTTTTCGGACGATGATGGAAATATTGATTATGACAGCGTGCTGAAGTACATCAGGCAGTACATCCCGAGCAGAGAGGACTACGAACAGTTTAAATTCGACATGATTAATGGAGAGACTGTTCGCTTTCTGGCGAGGATACGCGTCACCGTAGACATCAAGTCGGGAAAGACTATGTTCGAACTTCCGGACTTTGGCGGATCACGTTCAGGCGCATCGGGCGAAGTGACAAACGAGGTCGTCACACGCTGGAAGGATACGCTTCTGAAAGAAAGCGAAAACTGGGGAATTGTTGAGCTAATCTGGGGCAAGGATTTTACTTCTCGGCAAGGGAAGGGCGTTATCAAGCTCATAGACTACAGCCCGTTCTGCCCTTATGTGGTCGAGCTTGATTACTATAAGGAGGCCAGGAAATCTTTCACCATCGAAGAGTGGATTGATGTCTTAATTGGCGCGGCGGATTACAATCCTGCGGGATACGATTCTGAGGAAGAGAAGCTGTATATTCTTCGCCGCCTTCTGCCCTTTGTTGAGAAGCGAGTCAACCTTATGGAGCTTGCTCCTAAAGGCACAGGAAAAAGCTATGTCTTCCAAAAACTGAGCAAAAGAGGATGGCTTATCTCCGGCGGAACAGTCTCCCGCGCATCGCTAATTTACGACAACGCGAAAAAGATGGGCGGGCTGATCACGCGTTTCGATTTCGTCGGCTTTGATGAAATCCAGTCCATGACCTTTGTCCAGCCAAGCCAGATTCAGACTGCGTTGAAAGACTATATGGAATTTGGTGAAGCCCAGGGGTTTGATGCGCAGGTTGTGGCAGACGCAGGCATAATCGTGCTCGGCAATATCGACGCAAGCCGGTTTGATATTAACGAGAACATGATGGAAGAGGTCAGTCCGGTTTTCAGGGAATCGGCATCTCTGGATAGATTCCACGGATTCATCCCGGGCTGGAAACTTCCACGTATGCATCAGGGACTGGTCGCCAATGGCTGGTCGCTTAACACGGAGTATTTTGCTGAGGTGTTGCACCTTCTTCGTGACGATCTGTCATACGCGACTATCGTTGATGATTGTCTTGATGTACCACCGAAACCAGATAAGCGTGACCTTACGGCAATTAAGCGTCTGTGTACAGCGTTCGTAAAATTGCTTTATCCTAATGCCACATGCAAAGAGGACATTCCGGCGGATGAGTTTATCAAGTACTGCCTTGAGCCCGCGAAAGAAATGAGAAGCGTAATTAAAAGGCAGCTTTGCATCATTGATCCTAAAGAGTTCAATGTACCTGGCAAAAAGGACATTCCAAATATTCAGTATCGATATTAATGGGTGATTTTAGATGAGCAAGCCGATTTATGCTGATAATGCCGCGACCACAAAATTGGATGAACGGGCGTTTGAGGCAATGAGACCGTTCTTACTGGAGGAGTATGGTAACGCATCACAGCCATACTCCCTTGCTCGTCTGCCTAAAAAGGCGCTGCAGGAGGCAAGAGAATCCATTGCAGCGTGTATTGGAGCTGACTCTGATGAAATATTCTTTACATCAGGCGGCACTGAATCGGACAACTGGGCAATTAAGTCGCATTCGCTGCGCCCTGCGTCTTCCACTATCGTAACCTCAGCGTTTGAACATCATGCCGTTTTGCATAGCTGTGAGTGGATGAACCAACGTGGAGCGCGTACCATCTATGTTACGCCTCAAGAGAGTGGGCATATCGATGTATTTCGGTTGAAGGAAGCATTGCCTGAAGGCTCAGGACTTGTCACCATTATGTTCGCTAACAACGAGATTGGGACTATCCAGCCGATAGAAGAATTAGCGAAAGTAGCCCATGAGCAAGGGTACATCTTTCATACAGATGCTGTTCAGGCTGTGGGACACATACCGATTAATGTCCATTCTCTGAACGTAGATATGCTTTCAGCATCAGCGCATAAGTTCAATGGGCCTAAAGGTGTGGGCTTTCTGTATGTGAAACGAGGAACTGAGCTTTACTCGTATGAGAGTGGCGGCGCTCAGGAGAGCGGACTTCGCGCAGGGACAGAGAACATTGCAGGCATCGTCGGTATGGCTATAGCCCTTAAACTAAATTGTGATTGCTTGCCTGAGAACATGAAAAATGGCCGTCATTTGGAGGACGTACTGCTCCAGAAGATTATTGATGCTGGGGTTGTGTTTAAACAGAATGGCGGTGATTATAGGCTTCCGGGATTATTGAGCCTATCGTTTCCTGGTTTTGATGGTGAAGCAATCCTGCACAGACTGGATTTGATGGGAATTTCTATTTCCACAGGCTCGGCATGTGACAGTAAGCGGACGCAGATTTCGCATGTGCTGGAAGCTATAAAACTGCCGCATGATTATGCCACAGGAACAGTCCGAATCTCCCTGGGTAAGAACAACACTTCTGAAGAAGCCGCCACCATTGCAGATGCGCTTATTAAATGCGTTCTTGGCCATAAGGCAAGAGCGCAAGTCAATTGGGGAGGAAATTAAACCCGGTTTCAAAGGGGTTTCATATCCAAAATCCGGCGGTGAAACCCGGTTTCACAGGCCGGAAAGCCTTATTCTGCTTGCTTTTTGGACGTATTCCATTCAATTATCTCCTTCTCGTACAAAGCTACGCAGAGCGCAGAGCACATCGTTCACATCGATGGGGTCACTGGTTCGAGTCCAGTAAGCACCACCACAGTCCTCGGTCAGCAATGACCGAGGATTTTCATATTCTGTTCGTGGAAAGGAAGTGTCCCCCATGCCCAAATTCATCCCCCGCGAGAAACTGGGCAAGAAAGCCCGCCGCGCACTCGACGCCGAAAAACGCGCCACATGGAGCTTCTCCCCCGTGACGCGCAAGGTGGAAAACAAAAAGCACTACGACCGTAAGAAAAGCGCTCGTGTCTGGAAGGATGACTTCGGCATGAGCGCTTTTTGTTTGTCCTAGGATTATTCCGCCATAAATCCTTTTGCCTGCAGCGCCGCGATTAGCGCTTCTTTGCCGCCCCGGTCAGCGGTACGTTGAAGTCAAATACCTTATAGGGCAGCTTTTTGATCTCGTCCGGGATTTCGATGTTCCTGTAGCGCTTGACCTCTTTACCGCCCACCATGAAGCAAACCGGCACTGCGTCTCTGAGTTTCGCTGTGAGCTTTCCGCATTCCATGATTCATGCCTCGTATTATATAAGAGTAGTATTTATAGACCTCTCTCCAGAGGTGTGCTACAC
>ERZ857998.2221-NODE-2221-length-18844-cov-4.299324_pt1 | contig 18844 bp, 15 predicted proteins | sample MGYA00519954_ERZ857998 | MGnify/ENA primary metagenome ERZ857998 (study PRJEB31778, sample SAMEA3449424) | human gut metagenome | biome: human gut; feature: human-associated habitat; material: faeces | place: United Kingdom | collected 2010/2012 ...
GTTTGACTTCTCCGGCGGCAGCGCCTCCGGCACGCGGGCGGTTTTCACCGTCAGCGGAACGAGATTAGCGGACGGCGTATCGCAGAAGTTTACGGGGCGAAGCGTCCACCTGATGAAAACGGGTGGGCTGTGGTGCATCAGCATGAGCCAGCTGACCGCAATTGTGGAGGGAACGCCATGAAAAAAAGCAAGTTCCGCTTGATGGCGCTGATGATGGCGCTGCTGCTGACACTTACTTCTTGCAGCCGCGAAAGCAGCTTGGCGCCCGCCGAGACGCTGCCGCCGCCATCTGCCCCCTATGCCGCGCCGACGGATGATACCGGCTTGGATTATGAGCGCGACGTCGCCCTCTACCTCCCCGCGAAAAACGGGCAGACGATGCTCTGCTTCTGGCGCACGGCGGCGCTGCGCTACGACCAGATGCCCGCTGAAGCGGTGCTGCAGCTGCTCTTGCAGGAGGAGGGCGACGGGAGCGCCGTGCCGCTGAAGGACTATGGCAGCGTGTCGCTTGCGCAAGGGAGCGCCGTCACAACTGCCGGACACGTCTGCACGGTCGATCTGTCCTCCGCCGCGCTGCAAATGGGCATCCACGAGCTGTACACGGTGTGTCTGTCTATCGCAACCACGCTCTGCGCGCTGCCGGACGGTCTGACCCTCACCGCCACGGGAAAGCCCATCAACGGCTGGTACAGGGACAGGAACGGCACAAACCGGCGCTGGAGTTATCTGTTTGCCAACACGCCGGCGGCTATCCTGCCGCAGGGAACGCTCACCGCCTCCACGCGGACTCATACCATCAAGGCTGCCCATGGGGCTTACTATACCGTCACTTATGATCTGAACGGCGGCACGGGCACGGGCTACGACCCGGTGTCCGTGGTCAAGGGCACGCTGTATACGCTCCTGTCCGCGCCCACCAAAGCTGGCCATGTGTTCACCGGCTGGAAGGTCAGGAGCGCCGTCAAGCGCCCCGGAGAGAAGATCACCGTCAACGCCGCCGTCACAGTCAGCGCCCAGTGGCTCACCGTAGACGAGTGGCTTGAGCAGCGGCTGAACATTCAGGTAGACGTGAACGTGGATGTCAGCGCAGTCGGTGGCGAAAACCAGCAGCAGATCGCTGCGGATGTGGGGGAAGAGAGCCGGACGTGGCTGCACGCGCAGGTGAAGGAGTGGATCGGGGACATTCTGGAACAGAACCGCCCTGATGAGATCGACGGGGAGAATGCAGTCAAACTGCATGACCTCATCACCGCCACCGGTGCGGATACTGTTGATGTGACCCTGACCGTGGGCGTCAGGCTCACGGGAGATCCCACCCGCGATGAGAGAGCTCTTCTTGCCTCGCACATGGACGAAAACGAGACGGCGCAGGTGTGGCAGCTGACGGTGAAGCTGGACGCCGAGGCAAAGAAGGCAGGCGCCACCTTTGATCAGGTACCGGGCTTCGCCATCACGGAGCTGGACGAGACCATTGCCATCCATCTGACCACTGGGCAGAATTACAGCGGAAGGACAGTTCGGGTGCTCTACATCCATAACGGAGAGGTCAAGACGGCGAGCTCTCTGGTGGATGCAGACAATGCTGCCGTCACCATTCAAGCCAAGGAGTTCTCCCCCTATATCATCCTCAGCAAGTCGGCCGGCAGTAGCGGCGGCGGCACAGGCTCCACGGGCTACACGCTGCGGTACGTTTCCAACGGCGGCACTTCCTATCCCAATGAGTGGTATCCGGCGGGAGCTGTCGTGACGCTTGACAAAACGCCCATCCGGGAGGGCTATACGTTTACCGGCTGGTACGCTGAGCCGGAACTGACAACACGGCTGGACACCGTCCGCATGGATCGGAGCAGGACTGTGTATGCCGGCTGGTCGGCAACGCCCGTTCCGGCATGGCTGGACCACGATGACCACTTCGCCTATGTCTACGGTTATCCTGACGGCCATATCGGCCCGCACGATCGCATCACCCGGGCGGAGGTCGCCGCTATCTTCTTCCGTCTGCTGCGGGAGGACGTCCGCGCGGAGAACCAAACGTCGGAAAGCCCCTTTGATGATGTGGCAGCGGATGCATGGTATGTCACAGAGGTTTCCACATTGGCGCGGCTCGGCGTGTTTGTCGGACAGGCTCCCGGTGTCTTTGCGCCGGATGCCGCCATCTCGCGCGCGGAATTTGCGGCGGTCTGCGCACGCTTTGACCAAAGCAAGGTCTCGGCGGTCGGCGTCTTTTCCGACGTCGCCGGGCATTGGGCGGAGCAATATATCCGCCACGCCGCCGCGCTCGGCTGGGTGCAGGGCTATCCCGACGGGAGCTTCCGTCCTGGGAACAGCGTCACCCGTGCAGAGACCATCACCATGATCAACCGCGTGCTGCGCCGCAACCCCGGCAGCAAGGACGACCTTCTGCCCGGCATGAAGACATGGCCGGATAACCCGGAGGAGGCGTGGTATTATCTGGCGGTGCAGGAGGCCACCAACGGGCATGAATTCCACCGCAAGGCTGATGACCATGAGAAATGGACGGTGCTTTCCGCTTTGCACAGTCGCCGCCATTAGGACATTGGTTCAGCGGCATCTCTTTCTTACGATTCCTTCAGCCAGCGGGAGAAATCCTCGTGTGTTGATACACCCATGTAACGGCAGGCATGAAAAAAGAAGCCGCGCAAAAAAATCAGCGGCTTCATGGCAAGCGTCGGATGAAAAAAGAACAGAAAAGCGCACGCCGCCTGCTGGAAATGCTCCGGCAGGCGGCGAAACTTATTTTCCGGCGCTTTCCACTCCAGATTCCCGTTTGGGTCAGGTTTGGGTCAGACGGAAAAGTCACAGGATTCTCCATCGGAAAAAGTTCTGAAAACGCAGAAAAATCCGGCCGAAATCGCTAGATTTCAGCCGGATCTGGTCGGAGTGTCGGGATTCGAACCCGAGGCCTCTTGGTCCCGAACCAAGCGCGATACCAAACTTCGCCACACCCCGTCAGCTTGGATATTATACGTAGAAAACAGTGATTTGTCAAGAGGGATGCATGAAAATATTTTTTGGCGCATACGCTTGCCAGAGGAGGTGCGTGCGATGAAGGAAAACAGGGGTAAAAACGAAAGGCAAGCGGGAGCCGGGATCTCGCGGCTTTATCTGCTGCTGGCGATGCTGGCGCTTGTGTGGACGCTCAAGACCTGCGTACCGGCGGTTGACGCGGCGATCACGAAAATTGCCGGTGCGGCACAGAAAACAAAGACCGTACAGGCGTTTTCAGCACTGACGGAACGGCTGCGGGAAGGGGAGGCTGTGCAGGAGGCGCTGTCCGGCTCGTTTGAGATTCTGACCGGTGCCGGCAATTGAACTCCGGCCAGGCTTTTTTATGTTTGCAATTGTCCTTGCGGCGCTTGACCGCAGCGGCTCTGTGCTGCCAATCCTCTGCGCGATGGCAGTACATGAGCTGGCGCACGTTGTTATGATGCTGGCCTGCGGCGGACAGGTGCGGCGGTTGACGCTGCGGTTTGCAGACTTTCAGATCGCGGCATCCGGCCTTGGCTACCGGCAGGAGCTGCTTTCGGCGCTGGCGGGACCGCTGGTCAATTTGATCTGCGGCGCAGCATTTTGTATGCAGCGGCCTTCCTTTGCCGCATACAGTCTGATGCTGGGAATCTATAATCTGCTGCCGGTCTGGCCGCTGGACGGCGGGCGGATGATCCGCTGCGTGCTGCTGGCCCGGCTGCCGATCACACAGGCGGAGCATATTTCGGAGATCGTCAGCTTCGCAGCCTGCGCGGTTCTGCTGCTGATCGGCGTGTTCCTGACTTTTTTCAGGAAGTCAGGACTCTGGCCGCTTGGAACGGCGGCCTATCTGACCGTGCGCCTGCTGATGCTTGCAAGACGTACGGATACGGTGCAGTGAACAGTGGGGAAACCGGCAAGCTTTTTGTTGCTTTTTTCGGCGCGAACAGGTACAATAGAGTGAATCACAAAAGAGAAGGAAGCTATTCATGACAGATCAGTTCCACAGGCTCCTCATGCGCGTCCAGAAGCCGGCACGCTATGTGGGCGGAGAATATAATCAGATCATCAAAGACAAAAAGGACGTCGATGTGCGCGTTGCGTTCTGTTTCCCGGACACCTATGAGATCGGTATGTCCAACATCGGTATGCGGATCCTCTATGGCGTGATGAACGAGATGTCCGGCGTCTGGTGCGAGCGCGTTTTTGCGCCGTGGGGCGATATGGAGGACAAGATGCGCGCGCATGGTCTTCCACTCTTGGCGCTGGAAAGCCACGACGCGGTCAGGGATTTTGATCTGGTCGCGTTCACGCTCGGCTATGAGATGTGCTATTCAAATGTCCTGAATATGCTGGAACTGGCGCAGATCCCGCTGCTGTCCAAAGACCGCGGCGGACTGGAAAATATCGTTTTTGCCGGCGGCGTCTGTGCGGTCAACCCGGAGCCGCTGGCGGATTTTATTGACTTCTTTTCCGTCGGAGAAGGGGAGGAAAGCACGCCGGAGATCATCGAATGCTACCGCGCCGCAAAAAAGCAGGGGCTGACGAAGCTGGAATTCTTGCATGAGGTCGCGAAAATCGAGGGCGTCTATGTGCCGTCTTTTTACACGCATACCTATCATGAAGACGGAACGCTTGCCGCCATCACGCCAGAACCCGGCACGCCGGAGCGCGTCAAAAAGCGCATTGTGCAGGATATGAATACGGCATATTTTCCGACGAAGACCATCGTTCCGTCGACCCAGATCGTCCATGACCGCTCGAATCTTGAAATTTTCCGCGGTTGTATCCGCGGCTGTCGGTTCTGTCAGGCCGGGTTCTGCTACCGGCCGATAAGGGCTAAATCGGCAGATGTATTATGTAAACAAGCAATCGAATCCCTCGAAGATTCCGGCAACAGTGAGATCACGCTGGCCAGCCTTTCGACCTCCGATTACCGCGAGCTGGAAGCCCTGGCCGACGGTCTGCTCGACTACTGTGAGCCGCGCAAGATCAATCTCTCGCTGCCGAGCCTGCGCGCGGATAATTTTTCGCGGGAGCTCATGATGCGCATCCAGAAGGTGCGCAAAAGCGGCCTGACGTTCGCACCGGAGGCTGGAACGCAGCGCCTGCGCGACGCGATCAATAAAAACGTAACAGAAGAAGAAATTCTCTCCACCTGCGCCACGGCCTTTTCCGGCGGCTGGAACAGTGTGAAGCTGTATTTCATGCTGGGTCTGCCGACGGAAACGGATGAGGATGTAGTTGGCATTGCGGAGCTGGTCTATAAAATCCTTCAGGTCTGGCGGGAGAACGGCAGCGGGAAAAAGCGCGGGCTGTCTATCAATCTGGCGACGGCGTATTTTGTCCCGAAGCCCTTCACGCCGTTTCAGTGGGCAGCGCAGATCACGCCGGAGGAATATCTGCGGCGCGTCCATCTGCTGCAGGCAAACCTGCACGCAAAATGCGTCGACTATCGCTATCACGAATCCGACCTCAGCCGTCTGGAAGCCGTCATGGCACGCGGCGACCGCCGCGTCGGACAGGCACTGCTGGAGGCGCACCGGCTCGGGTGCAGGCTCGACGGCTGGGACGAGTATTTTGACTATGAAAAGTGGCTGGAAGCGTTCCGGCGCGCCGGCCTCGACCTGGATTTCTACACGACGCGCGGCTTTGCCGCCGACGAGCTTCTGCCGTGGCAGACCATCGACGTCGGCGTTACGACGAAATTCCTGCTGCACGAGCGTGAAAAGGCGCTGCGTTCGGAGGCGACGCCGGACTGCCGCACGCACTGCAACGGCTGCGGTGCGCGGATGCTGAGCGAAAGGAGGCTGTGCGATGAATCGCCTGCTGTTTGAAAAGACCGACGACGCGGTCTATCTCTCGCATCTGGATCTGATGCGCGTGTTTCAGCGCGCATTCAAGCGCGCGGATATCATGATCTGGCATTCGCAGGGCTTCAGCCCGCGCGCGTATGTCTCTATCGCGCTGCCGCTGCCCGTCGGCTCGGAGAGCGTCTGCGAAATTCTGGACTTTGAAATTCAGGACGGCTCTGTCGACCTTGCAAAGCTCCCGGCCCTGCTGAACCGCACGATGCCCGCAGGCATCCGAGTGCTGGAGGCGTATGAAAGCGCCGTTAAGATCAAGCACCTAACGCGTTTGCGCGCGCAGATCACGCTGGAATATGACCGGGGTGTACCGGAACAGGCCGAGCGGACGATCACGGAGCTGTTTTCGGGCGGCCCCGTGCTTGTCAAAAAGCGTACGAAAAGCGGCGGGGAGGCGGAGCTTGATCTCACGCCCATGATTTTTGGGCTTTCCATGCGAAAAGCGTCCGCGCAGGAGCTGGAGCTGACGGTTCTCGTCTCCGCGCAGAATCCAAGCTGCAACCCGCAGCTGCTGGTCAACGCGATCGAGCGCTATCTGCCGGAGCAGAAGCCGGACTTTGCGCGCATCAAACGGCTGGAAATTTACGACGAACAGGGAAACCCGTTCCGCTGAGGAGGAACAGCTATGCAGGGAAGTGTATCAATTTTGAATGTCAGCCCGGAAGCGGCTGCGATGATCGCCTCCGGCGGGCGGATCTCCACGATGGACGGCACGGCGGGCGAGATTTATGCGAAATCACTGGCCGCCGGGCAGGAAAAGAATGAAAAGCTGATTGGCAAAGTGCTCTCGTCCGGGCATACCTCGGTACTGGAACATTGTTATGTAAACTTATCGTTTGAAAATGTCTCCGTTCTGGCGGAGCAGTTTCTGATCGAGTTCCGGCTGGCCTCGTTTACGGTCAAATCCCGGCGCTACGTCGATTTTTCCAAGGCCGGGTATGTTTCGCCTGCTTTCGCGGACGACGCACAGCGGGTGGTATTTGAAAACACGGCAGCATCGCTGTTCCGCACCTATGACGCGCTGGAGGCTGCGGGCATTCCGAAGGAGGACGCGCGCTTTGTCCTGCCGTACTGCTTTTGCAGCAATTTCTTCTGCTCCATGAATGCACGGGAGCTTGTGCACGTGATGAACGAGCTGACCTATGGACGCGGCAGCCGCATTCCGGAGCTGCGTGCGATGGGCGAGAGCCTGTTTGCGCAGTGTGAGCGGCAGCTGCCGTTTTTGGCTGTCCGTAAGCCGGAGGCCTATCGTCAGTCGGACGCATTCTGCCCGCGGCAGGTACAGCTGCTTGCGTCGAAAGCAGCTGTTACAGTTCTTGCTGCGCCGCAGGATGCAGAAGGGTTGATCTGCGGCGCGTATCAGCTTGCGCGCGGCTATGTGCCGCAGCCGCTGACGGAACCGGAGCAGACGGCGCTGCTCAAATCCCTTTTGGCCCAGCCGCGAAAACGGGAGCTGGAGCAGGCGAGCTATACGCTGCAGTTCGGCGGACTGTCTCTTGCGGCGCTCACGCATCTGACGCGTCACCGGATGCAGGCGCTCTGTGCGCCGGAGCTGCTGAAAACGGCGCGCTATGACCGCTATGTCCTGCCTGAAAGCGTCCGGCAGGCCGGAATGGAGGCGCAGTACCGCGAAGCGTTCCGCTTGGCCGACGAAGCTGCCGCGCAGCTCCGGACAGCGGGGGCAGGGGAGGACGTGCTGTCCTATCTGCTGCTCAGCGGGCAGACTGTCCCGGTGCTGACGACGATGAACGCTGGGGAGCTGTATGTCTTTTTCCGCCTGCGCTGCTGCAATCGCGCCCAGTGGGAGATCCGAGACGCGGCCTGCGCCGCGCTTGCGGCGCTACGGAAGACCTCGCCGCTCCTGTTCAGTCTCTACGGCCCGACGTGCTTCGTCTCCGGCAAATGTCCGGAGGGAAAAATGACCTGCGGCCAACAGGCTGAAATTCGAAAGAAATTCAGCAAATAGGCAGATACCTCTGAAAAATCTCTTTTCGCTCTATTGAAAATATTTAAAAACCGGCGGGGTCGCTTCCAATTGACCTCAGCCGGTTCTTTTTCTGTCCGGACAAACATACCCTTTGGCAGAGGAGGGGAGAACACATGAAAACAAAATTCTGGAACGGAAGTTTCCTGCGAACAGTTCTGCAATGCCTTGCCATCGCCTGCGCAGCGCTTCTGGCCCTGTCTGCGCTGGGGGCGGGACTCGTGCTCGGCGGTGTGGTCGATCAAAAGCAGATCCCAGCGGTAGCCTGCTGCATCTGCTTTGCGGCGGTTTTTCTCGGAAGCTTTCTGGCTGCGAAGCATACGGCCGGGAAGCGGCTGCCTGCTGCACTTGCGGTTGCGGGCTGCTGCTTTGCGGTCTGCTTTCTGGCGCGGCTGACGGCTTTCGGAAATACGCAGGCACATATGCTGACTCCGGCGGTCTGTATGCTTGCGGCCGCGCTTCTTGCGGGCATTCTGGGCGGTACGCGGAAAAAGAGCGCTCGCCGACGCAGGCGATGAAGGAGTTCCTGCATACGACAAAATGTAAATATAATTTACTATCCGTGCATACTTCGAAGCATTTTCTTTCATTTCAAGATTTCGACCCGCACACGCGCATGCGGCACCATATGTTGTGCTTTTTGCAAAAAGTAGTGGATTTCAACGCCGGCGCAGTTCCTTTATTGACATAATATCATTAACATAACTCCTAGTCATAATTTACAAAAATTTCGAAATCACTACTTTTTCCTTGAAATTTTCCGATGTTTGCGCTATAGTAACATCACTTCCTGTGAAACAGGCGGTAGAAATAATTTCGATCGCATAATTTCTTAAGAATTCTGAAGATCATGCGCAACGTTCGATTTTTTCTGATTCTTAAAAATGTGCGACCACGATTTTGATCGATTTCGGAAGGGCCTTCGCATGAGTGACATTATTATGCGATATGAGGATTACCTCATCCACACCAAACACGCGTCCGACAATACCGTCGCGTCCTATATGCGCGATCTGCGTCAGTATGCGTCATATCTTGGCTCCGAAGGCGTCGACGTTCTGGATGCAGATCAGGCGGTCGTGTCCGGCTACATGGGCAGCATGAAGGCAGGCGGCAAGTCCGCCGCCACGATCTCCCGCGCGCTGGCTTCGATCAAAAGCCTGTACATATTTGCGATCCAGATCCACGAGATCGAGGAAAACCCCATACAGAACATCAAGATCGATAAGGCGGAAAAGAAGCTGCCGCAGATCCTGACCGGAAAAGAGGTCGAGCTTCTTTTACAACAGCCCAAGGTTTCGGAAATGAAGGGCTGCCGGGATAAGGCCATGCTTGAGGTTCTGTATGCGACCGGTATCCGGGTCAGCGAACTGATCGGCCTGAACATCGACGACGTCAGCCTCCCCGGAAGCTTCATCCGCTGCGAAAGCGGAGAAAAAATGCGCATTATCCCGATTTATCCCGAAGCGCTTCAGGCGCTGCGCGAATACATCGAAACTGTCCGCCCCAAAATGATCGCCGTCCCGACCGAGCATTCGCTCTTCGTCAACGTATCCGGCGAACGCATGAGCCGCCAGGGCTTCTGGAAGATCATCAAGCATTATCAGGAAAAGGCGCACATCGAAAAGGATATCACGCCGCACACGCTCCGCCACAGCTTTGCGGCCCATCTGCTTGAAAACGGCGCTGATCTGCGCTCCATCCAGCAAATGCTCGGCCACAGCGACATTTCCTCCACGCAGGTCTACACGCAGCTGGTTAAGCAGAACCTGAAGGCAGTCTACAACAAATATCATCCAAAGGCATAGGATTTTCGGCCCCATGAGATCGGCATCTGACTTTTTGCATGAGAGAGGGGAATGAGGGATGCCCTTTGGCTGCTCTGGGATAAAAAACGGGTGCGCCGCTTTTGCGGCGCACCCAAAATTTTTGATTGCTCAGTTGTCAATGCCTGTCATGGCCTGCAGCACCTCATACTGCTGCTCGTTCAGGCCCTTCTTCATGGAAAGCCCTTCCGTAATGTCGATATCGACCATTTGGCCGGCCCGCGCGCAGATCACGCGGTTGGTCTTGCCCTCGGCCAGCGCCTTGACCGCCTGATAGCCCATACGGCTTGCCATGACGCGGTCGCGCGCAGACGGCGTGCCGCCGCGCTGGATATGTCCGAGGATCGTCACACGCGGGTCAAGCCCCAGCTCCTCATGGATCCCCTTGCCGATCTCGATCGCGCTGCCCGCGCCTTCGGCAACAATGATCATGAAGTGCGTATTGCCGGCCAGACGCGCCTGCCGGATGCGGTCAATCACGTCACCGTCAAAATCAAGCGGCTTTTCCGGCACCAGAACCGCCGTTGCACCGGTGGCAAGCCCGACATAAAGTGCCAGATGGCCCGCGTTGCGGCCCATGACCTCAACGACGGAGCATCGCTCATGCGACTGCATCGTGTCGCGCAGGCGGTCGATGGCCTCGACAGCGGTATTGGCGGCCGTGTCATAGCCGATGGTATAATCGGTGCAGACAATGTCGTTGTCAATCGTAGCCGGAACGCCGACGACCGAAATGCCCTGTTTTGCAAGCTCTACCAGCCCGCGGAACGAGCCGTCGCCGCCGATGGAGACAATGCCGTCCAGCCCAAGCAGCTTGCAGGTCGCGGCGGCCTTTTTCTGCCCCTCCAGCGTGCGGAATTCATCGCTGCGCGCCGTATAGAGCATCGTGCCGCCGCGGTTGATGATATGCGCGACATTGCCGTTTTTCAGAACCATAAAATCGCCGTTGATCAGGCCATTATAACCGCGGCGGATGCCGACACACTCGATCCCCATATATGTGCACGCGCGCACAACAGAGCGGATGGCCGCATTCATGCCGGGCGCGTCGCCGCCGGAGGTCAGAACACCGATTCGTTTCACTGCATTTGCCATACAGGCACTTCCTCTCCATTAAAATTGCTTTCATCATACCCCAAAAAAGCAAAAATGTAAACAGGCAATCGCGCAGAATCGGCGGAGTTCTGTGAAAAATCAATCTTCAGGAAAAAATTATGTTTTCTTCGCCGCAGGTGTGCTATACTTACAATATATACATAAGGGAGGCGGGAGCTTGAACCAGACAGGAAGAATTCTGGAGGAAGTCAAAAAAGCAGTATGCGGAAAGGATCGCGTGCTGGTATGGGTGCTGACCGTGCTGCTCGCAAGAGGACACGTCTTATTGGAGGATATCCCCGGCGTCGGAAAGACGACCATGGCACTGGCCTTTTCCCGTGCACTGGGGCTGGAATATGGCCGCGTCCAGTTTACGCCGGACGTGCTGCCATCGGATATTACGGGTTATTCCGTCTACCAGAAGGAGACTGGTAAGCTGGTCTATCAGCCGGGCGCGGTGCTCTGCAATCTGTTTCTGGCGGACGAGCTGAACCGCGCGACCTCGCGTACACAGTCTGCGCTTCTGGAGGCCATGGAGGAAGGCCAGGTCACGGTCGACGGCGTCAGCCATCCGATCCCGCAGCCGTTCATCGTCTTTGCCACGCAGAACCCAACCGGCGCTGCTGGTACGCAGCTGCTGCCGGATTCGCAGATGGACCGGTTCACCGTACGGCTGTCCATCGGATATCCCGCACCGGAGGATGAGCGCAATATGGTGCTCGCCCGGCAGGGCGTCAATCCACTGCAAACCGTCTGTCAGGTGCTTTCGCGCGACGAGCTGATCGCCATGCAGGACGAGGCCGCCGCTGTTTACATCAAGACCGAATTGATCGACTACATCGTCGCGCTGATCGACGCCACGCGGAAGCATTCGATGATCCTGCGCGGCGCAAGTCCTCGTGCGACGCTCTCTCTGACCGCGATGGCCAAGGCAGTCGCCTATGTCCAGCGGCGGGATTATGTGGTGCCGAAGGATATTCAGGTCACGTTCCCGCAGGTCATCGCGCACCGCCTGCTGCTGGCTCCGGAGGCCGGAGCGCGTCAGATCACGCCGGAGCAGCTGCTCGACGAGATCCTGCATCAGGTCCCGTCACCAAGACTGTAAGGCTATGGCGAAAAACCGCATTCTCTACGGGCTGTTTCTACTCGCAGCCGTGATCTTTCACAGCTTTTATACCGGCTGGTTTTCGTTTTTCCTGCTGGTGTTCGCCGTGCTGCTGCCGGTTTTTTCGCTGCTCATCAGCCTGCCGGCCATGCTCCGCGCTGCTTATGAAGCGGAGCTTCCGGCGCGCTGCTTCTGCGGGCAGACAGTGCAGTACCGGCTGACCGCCCGGCACATGGCAAAGCTTCCGGTATCCCGCTGTCGCCTGCGCCTGACGGTATCCGACGCCGTGGGCGGCGAGGTGCGCCAGCAAAGGCTGGAGCTTGCAGGGACGCTCGGCTTTGCGCTGCGCATTGATACGCGCCACGCAGGCGTGCAGACCTTTCAGCCCGGCAAGGGCCGCGTGTGCGACGCGCTGGGGCTTTTCAGCCTGCCGCTGCGCCTGCCGGACGCCTGCTCCATCGCCGTCGAGCCGGAGCCGCAGGAGCCGCCTGTGCTGCCGAACCTCAGCCATTTTCAGTACCGCTCCTATCATCCAAAGCCCGGCGGCGGCTTTTCCGAGATCCACGATCTGCGCGAATACCGCCCCGGCGACAGCCTGCATGAGATCCACTGGAAGTTGTCTGCCAAGACCGACAAGCTGATCGTCCGCGAGGCGGAGGAGCCGGATCTGGGCCTGGTTGTGCTGAGCTTCGACTTTTCCGGAACCCGCACGCAGCTGGACAGCACGCTGCGGCAGCTGCTGTGGCTTTCCGGCTGGCTGACCGAAAGGGAAGTGGCCCACCAGATCGACTGGATCGAGCCGGATTCGCTGGAGCCGCAGACAAAGTCCGTCAAAACGCCGGACGATCTGCGGGAGCTTTTGAACACGCTTTTGCAGACCCATCTGACCGGCAATACGCCCTCGCTTGCGTCCAGAGCCTACCCGCACGCGGATTGGCGCTATCATGTGCAGCCGGAGGAACAGGAGGTGCAGCAGGCATGAAACCGTCAAAATATACGTTCTTTACGTCCCTGCTCTGTGCCTCAGGTCTGTCTGCCGGGCTGTGCTTCTGCGTGATGACCTCGTTTGCCGTCCCGGCGGACGGCCTTTCGCTGGTATGCGCGTGCGTCCTTGCGGCGCTGCTCTTTTCCGCGCTGCTCCTGCTGCCGAAAAGCTGGGTCTGGCTGCTGACCGTGGCTGCACTTGCGGGCGGCGGGTTTTATATCCTGCGTGCGCAGCTGATCGAGAGCATTTCCGCGCTTGTGGCCGCCGTAACACAGCAATACTCCGAGGCGATTCCGGGCATTCAGACCGTTCATCTGACAGATACTTCCGGTATGGATGCAACGCTGATTCTGATCCTGATTGCCGCCCTCTATGCGCTTCTTTGCAGCTGGACGGTCATGCGCAGTGAAAGCCTTGTCTATCTGCTTGTTTTGACACTGCCGGTTCTGGCGCTGTGCCTGATCATTCTGCAGACGCCTCCGGCGGCCTGGGCCATTTTGCTCGTTGTAGGCGTTCTTGCGCTGCTTCTTCTGACGCAGCTGCTCCGCGCACGGCAGGCAGGCGAGGGGAACCGGCTGGCGCTGCTTCTGGCCGCGCCGCTGGCGCTCTTGATCGGCTTGCTCGCCGTTCTGTTTCCGGCTGGTACGTATGACCGCGCCGAATGGTCCGACCATCTGCAGGAAACCATCTCCACAGCCGCAGACAAGCTGACGATCTTCCGCCGCGACGCGAAGACCGGACAGGTGAAATTTTCTTCGCCCATCAGCCCCAGCACGCTCGGCAGCTATCTCTGGGATTCCAGCGTAACTGGCGTCAATCTCAACCGGGTCGGGCCGCAGCGCCAATTTGGCCGCTCTGTGATGCGCGTAAAAGCAACGCTTGGATCCTCTTGGGCTGGCGCTTCATTCTACCTGCGCGGGGATTCCATGGCCGTTTATGAGGATAACCGTTGGAAACCACTCCCGGAAAATGCATATCCTGATATGAAGAATATGCATAATCCGCTTTTGGCAGGAGAGGCTGTCGTCAGCTTTCAGCCAGAGGTAACGATCGAAACGGATATGAAGTCCGGGATCTATTATATCCCATACAACGCAACCGCGTTTCCGGAGGACGCGGAGCCGTTTTACGACGCCTACGTCAAAAACCCCTCGCAGCAGACGAATTATACGGTTCCCTATGTTCTCTCGCGCAGCCCGTTGCAGAACAGCGCGTATGATGCGTTCGTCCATGAGACCTACACACAAGTCCCGGATGAGACGCGGCAGGCACTTTCCGACATCCTCTCGGAGCTGGTCGGGGAGGAGGACGCCGATCCGTATCAGTATATCCCGCGTGTTCTGGAGTATGTGTCGACCAGCGCCCGCTATGACCTCAATACGCCGGCTGTGCCGGACGGAGAAGATTTTGTGTCGTGGTTCCTGCACGACAGCGAAACCGGTTACTGTGTGCATTATGCGACTGCGGCGACGATTTTGCTGCGATGTCTTGGCGTTCCGGCACGTTATGTGACCGGCTATTACACAGCTGTGTATGAAAACGAATGGACGACCGTGACCTCGGACGATGCGCATGCGTGGGTGGAGATCTATCTGAACGGGATCGGCTGGATTCGGGATGATCCAACGCCTGCGGCAGACACCCCTGCGCAGACAGCACCGGAGGAACCCATTGCTGCTCCTATTGAGCCGGCAGACAACCAGCCGGAGGATACGCCGCCCGCAGGCGACGAACCGCCCGCTGTCCCGGATATCCCGGCAGAAAGTCAGGAAACACCGCAGAAAACCAACAAAAAGTCCGTTAACATCCTGCATTTTGTTTGGCCGGTTCTGGTGTTGGCTGCCGCCCTGTTCCTTTGGCGCGCGCTGCGGTTCAGCGTTCGAAGAGCTGCGATTGGGAGGGGCTCACCCAACCGCCGGGCAGTTGCGCTGTATCATCATATCTGCTGGCTTTCCCGGCAGACCAAAACAGAGGTTCCGAGCGATTTTCTGGAAATCGCTGAAAAGGCAAGATTCAGCCATCATAAGCTGAACAGGGAAGACCTGCTTCCGATGCAAGCGCTCGCGGAACAGCTGACAAAGCAGCTGCTCGCAGACAAGCGCTTCTGGAAACAGGTCCTGTATCGCGTGATTTATGCACTTGGATAAGCATTGAGAGGTTTCCTATGGAGTATAGCTGGTTCATGCGATTTTCTTCCGGCGAAGCTGGAACTCTGGCGATGCAAGCCTCACGCCGGAATGTCGGATCTCATGCCATACCGTCTGCGTTTTGAAAAGCGCCAGCGTTTGCAGCGGCAGAAAGCACGCCATGAAAACAGGATAGAGCAGGATGCCGCCTGTCAGTCTGAAATCCAACCGTTTTTCCAGCACCAGTGCCGCAGCAGCCACCGCGAGACTGCCAGCATAAGCGGAGAGCAGACTGACCGGCAAGCTTTGCAGGGATATGCTGCCCGCGAGGAACGCTGCCAGTGTAAAAAACGGGGTCAGCGCCTGCAGGAACGGAAACGCAAGCTGAAGCATACCGTCCAGCCGGTTCAGACTGGGTCGGCGCAGAAAATTCCGAAAAAGCTTTGGCAGCGTCAGGCGTGAAACCTGCATGATGCCGCTCATCCAGCGTCTGCGCTGCACGAGCGAGGCGCGCCATGTGACCGGCTCCTCGTCATAGGTCACAGCGCTTTCGCAGTAGCCGATCCGGACGCCGTGCGTCAGACAGGTTGCATACAACTCAGCATCCTCCGCAAGCGTGCAGCAGGGGAATCCGCCCAACGCTTCCAGCAAATCGCGCCGAATGGAAAAGCCGGTTCCAATTACTCTGGCGGATAGCCCCAGAGCCTCTCTGGCGCGGTTCAGGAAGCGATTTGCCGTACAGAAATAGATCTCATAACAGGCGCTGATCCCGGCCTGCATACGGTTCTTTGCAAGAATCCGGCTTTTAACGATTGCAGAGCGCGACAGCGCCTGATTCATTTCGGCTAAAAATGCGGGATCCGCCTCGTTATCGGCGTCAAAAACACAGAATGCATCGTAGTGCTGCTGGCCACGCAAAAGTGTGTCCGCCGCATACTGAAGCGCAGCACCCTTGGAGCGGACAGAGGACGGCATTTCCATGATCCTGGCTCCAGCGCGCTGTGCTGCTTCCACGGTGTGGTCGGTGCAGTTGTTCGGGAGCACCCAGATATCAAATAATTCCCGTGGATACCGCTGCGCCTGAAGACTTTCGATCAGTCCTGCAATACAGCTTTCTTCATTTCTGGCCGCGATCAATATGGCGAACCGCCGCTGTCCGGCGGAAGCTGCCGGCTTTTTCCGCCTGCACAGGCAGAAGAGTGAAACAGCCAAAAAGTATAGGGAAAGCAGCTTAAAAATCAGAAAAAACGCATTGACTGCCGCGTTCATAGAATTTTCTCCTTTGTAGTTTCTGTGCCTCAAGTATATCATATCTGCACGCACATGGGCGAAAGCATCCGATTAAGCATTGCTTAAGATTCGATGAAGGACGCGAACCCACTGCCAGATAGGGAAGCGCATTAACAGACCAGACCACGGTAGAAGAGGACAATATTTGTTTGGGTCTGGTGAACGCAACAAAATAAAGATTTTGTTGCGTTCAGAGGGCAGGTGTGTTATAATACCTTTATCAAAGCTGTTCTAAAGGAGTTTTTATGTATGCAGCCGTATTCTGAATGTCCGCAGGTGCTGCGGGACTTTTTATCGTATCATGAATCGATCAAGGGCCAATCACGGCGCACGGTTTCGGAATATCATCTGGATCTGCGGATGTTTCTTCGGTTTCTGACGCTGATGCGCAAGGAGCTTCCGTATCAGACGCCGCTTGACGAGATCGACATTAAATGGATTGACGCGTCCGTTCTCGATACGGTGTCGTCTTCTGAGGTGTTTGATTTTCTATCTTATCTTACAAACGACCGGCAAAACCGTGAAGGCCCGGCTGATGTCGGGATCGCGGCCGCTGCCCGCGCGCGGAAGCTGTCGGCCATTAAGGCATTCTATAAGTATCTGACCATCAGCACCAAGCAGATCCAGAACAATCCGGTCAAAGATATCGAATTTCCCAAAATCCGGCGCAGTCTGCCAAAATACCTGACGCTGGAAGAATCTACCGCGCTCTTGAAGGCTGTCGATGGGCCGAATAAAAACCGGGATTTTGCAATTTTGATGCTGTTTCTGAATTGTGGGATCCGCCGTTCGGAACTGGTCGGGCTGAATCTTACGGACGTCTATGAGGATCGCATTCGCGTCGTCGGCAAGGGGAACAAGGAACGGATCGTCTACATGGGCTCTTCCTGCCGGAAAGCCATCGACCGGTATCTGGAGGAACGGAACCAGATCGTGCTGACGGACAATAAGGCGCTCTTTGGGTCACGGGATAAAAACCGTATCAGCGTTTCTGCCGTCCATCGGCTGGTCAAAAAGCACCTGCTGGAATCCGGACTTGACGCGTCGCAGTTTTCCGCGCATAAGCTGCGGCACACTGCCGCAACGCTGATGCTGGCGAACGGCGTGGATCTGAAAACGCTGCAGGAGGTTCTGGGCCACGAAAATCTGAATACAACGCAGATCTATACGCACATTGAAAATACAGACAAGAAAATTGCCGCAGAGGCCAATCCCCTTTCCAAGCTGAAACTATAAAAAACGCAGGCAGTGCACAGCATAGCTGCGTACTGCCTGCTCAGTTTGTTATTCCATATTTACGAAGGTCGTTCCAAGGCTGGTATTAAATCCAAGCGCTTGATACATTGCCTCGTCGCACGCGGCGCAGCATACGGTTAAGCTTGCAATATCGTTTTCTCTGCACCAGCTTTGCGCTGCTTCCGCCAGCTTCCGTGCGGTTCCACTGTTCCGGAATGCGGGTTCAATGTAAAAATCCTCAAACACGCCCACATTCGAGCAGGAAAAAGTCGAATAGTATGCAGCGACGCTGCACATGCCCACGGCACGATAGCCGCGCTTGGCCATGAAGAATGTAATTCTCCCCTCTCGGACGGCCTGCTGAAGCTGCTTTTGCTGGATTTTTGTAAGTGATTCCTCGCCAATTTCACATTTGAAGCCGTTTTCCAGCTTCAAAAGCTGCCAATCGGTGGGATCGTTCAAAAGCTCCACGGTGAATGGCACTGCCTCTGCGGGCGGAAGGAGCATCAGCGGCTCGCCCCATTCGTCAACGCCGTTTTCTACAAATCCGACACGCTTCCAGAACCGGAGGCGCCGTTCATCCCCGCCATAATTAAGCTCCGCATAGCGTGCGCCGTGTTCCTTCGCCCATTCCAGTAGCACAGCGGCACACTCCCGGCCCGTGCCGCCGCCGCGAAACTCCGGGAAAATGCAGAACTCCAAAATGAAGCATTTCCCGTCCTCGGAATCGAACACGGTCACCATTGAAAATCCAATCTCGATTCCATTACGAACGAAAAAGAGATACCGAAGGCGGTTCTCCGCGCGCTCGTGCAGCACCTGAATGTTCGCGGAATACGCAGAATCATCGAGAAAATACGCGCGATTCTCGTCGTTCGGGTCGGGAAAAACGTCGCGGGCGAAATACGCGCGCAGCTGCGCCCAGAAAGCACAAATGTCGTCTGCTGAGATCGCCTCGCGAATTCCAATTCGATTGTCCATGATCCATCCTCCAATTCAAATTTGGAGGGTTATGCGCTTCGAAATCCCGGAAGCGCTAATGCATGCGCACCCTCCATACACGCTTTTTCATTCGAAACCGCCTCCTTTCAGGCAATCGCGGCAATGCGCCGCGTTCATATATTCCCATCAAGCGCGAAAACAAAGGATTCAGCCCTCATATTCACGCATCAGGTCGTACATCAAAATCGCCGCGGCGATCGCTGCGTTCAGCGATTCCGCGCCGCCGCGCATCGGGAGCTTTACACGCATATCCGCGCATTCGCGCACCATATCGCTGATGCCGCGCGCTTCGTTTCCGATGATCAGAACGAGCTTTTTACCCGGATTCGGGCGCGAATAA
>ERZ857998.2225-NODE-2225-length-18833-cov-7.600117_pt1 | contig 18833 bp, 13 predicted proteins | sample MGYA00519954_ERZ857998 | MGnify/ENA primary metagenome ERZ857998 (study PRJEB31778, sample SAMEA3449424) | human gut metagenome | biome: human gut; feature: human-associated habitat; material: faeces | place: United Kingdom | collected 2010/2012 ...
CTCGTCGTCGCTGATCTTGACGATATCGGCCTGCCGCAGGCCCCAGAGGATCTGTGTTTTCGCCGCTTCGGCATCCGGCCACAGCGGCAGGCGGAGGTTCGGGTCGAAGCTGAGAAGCTTGCCGTGCGCGGCGGCGTAGGCGGCGGCCTGCTGCGTGGCGGAGCGCACCGGCTCCTGCGTCAGGCTCAGGCTGCCGAAGTGGAGCAGACGCGCCTCGTCCAGCAGCGAAAGGTCCAGCTCGTCAAAGCGGAGCTGCGTGTCCGCGCCCGGCTTGCGGGCAAAGCTGAACGCGCGCTCGCCGCCGGGGCCGAACGTGACGAAGGCCAGCGTTGTGAACACGGACGGATCGCGCACGATGCCCTCCGTGCGGATACCGGCCTGCGCCAGTGTGGCGCACAGAAGGTCGCCGAACGTATCCGCGCCGACCTTGCCGAGCATGGCACCGCTGCAGCCGTAGGCGTGCAGGGCGGCCAGAAAATTCCCCGGCGCACCGCCGGGATGGGCGGCGAGGGTGGGGTAGCCGTCGCGGTCCGTGTCGACCGTGGCAAAGTCGATCAGAAGCTCGCCGAGTGCAATGGCGTCCAGCATGAAGGATCCCTCCGTATCAGAATTCGGAACAGAATGAAGAATAGAAAATGAAAGATCAAGCCAGCACAGCACCATTCAGCGAGAGCATTCGGCGAAAAAGATCCGGGAAAGACCGAAGATGTAATTGTGCGGTGCTGCCGTAATAATCAAAGCCCGAGCCTTTCCAAAGCGGCCATGCGCAGGGCAAGGCAGAAGATCTGCATGGCCTGCTCCAGCTCCTCCACGGGCGGGAAGCTCGGCGCGATGCGGATGTTGCTGTCGGCGGGGTCGTTTCCGCCGGGATAGGTTGCTCCGGCGGGCGTCATGGTCACACCGGCCCCGGCGCACAGAGCGAGCGTGCGCTTCGCCGTACCGGGCATGGCGTCGCATGAGACAAAGTAGCCGCCCTTCGGCTCCGTCCAGCTCGCGATGTTGAGCGGGGCGATACCGCGCAGGGCTGCCAGCACGGCCTCGAACTTCGGGCGCAGGATAGCGGCGTGGCGCTGCATGAGCTCGAGCACATGGGCCTTGTCCTGCAGGAAGCGGACATGACGCAGCTGGTTGACCTTGTCATAGCTGATGGTCTGCGCGCCGAGCAGACCGGAGAGGTATTTCAGGTTCGCCTCGGACGCCGCCATGACGGCCACGCCCGCACCGGGGAAGGTGATCTTGGATGTTGAGGCAAATTCATAGACCATGTCGGCGTTCCCTGCCTCACGGCACAGCGTGAGCATGTCACGGAAGGGAACGAACTGGCCATAGACCTCGTGCAGGCAGTAGGCGTTGTCCCACATCAGGGCAAAGTCCGGCGCGGCGGGGCGCAGGGCGGCCAGCCGGTCGACGACGGCGTCGGAATAGACGATACCCTGCGGGTTGGAGTATTTCGGCACGCACCAGATGCCCTTGACGGCCGGGTCGCGCACGGCGGCCTCGACGGCGTCCATGTCCGGGCCGTCCGGCGTCATGGAAATGGGGATGAGCTCCATGCCGAACGACTGCGACACGCGGAAATGGCGGTCATAGCCCGGTGCGGGGCACAGGAAGCGGACGACGGGCTCCTGCGACCACGGGCGCGGCGAGTGCAGCAGGCCATGCGTCCAGGCCTTGGCGATGAGGTCATACATGAGGTTCAGGCTGGCACTGCCGCCGACGAGGACCTGCGAGGGCGTCACGCCCAGCAGCTCGGCAAACAGGCGCTTGGCCGAGGGAATGCCGGTCAGCTCGCCATAGTTGCGCACGTCGAGCGCGCCGTCGAAGCAGTCCTCCGGAGACTGCAGCACGGTCAGAATGCCGCTGACCATATCGAGCTGCGCACGGCTCGGCTTGCCGCGGGCCATGTTCAGGGAGAGCTGCTTGGTCTTCCAGGCCTCGTACTGCTCCTGCAGCGCGGTATACTCCGCGCAGCGCTCCGAACGGGTGTAGTCTGCATAGGGCTTCATGATGTGACCTCCAAAAAATTTTTTTGGTTTGCCCCCATCTTACCGCGCAGCGGGCGGAATGTCAATCGCTTTCCCACATTCTTTGCATGAAAAAAATCGCTTTTTTGACGGCGGACGCAAACTATGCGAATTATTTGCAGCGCAACTTGCAAAACAGCCGGATATCTGCTATGATAAATCAGAATTCGCCTGAATATGAGAAGGAGACGGTGATTTTGGCACAGATCGACCTGACGACGGGCTCCATTCCCAAAACGCTGCTGCGCTTTGCGTTCCCCATGATCTGCGGGAACCTGCTGCAGCAGCTTTATAATGTAGCGGACACGCTCATCGTCGGCCGGTTTCTTGGTTCGGATGCGCTCGGCGCGGTCGGCTCGTCCTATACGCTCATGACGTTCCTGACGTCCATCCTGCTCGGCCTGTGCATGGGCAGCGGCGCGCTGTTCTCCGTCTGTTGGGGGCAGCGGGACCTTGCCAGACTCCGGCGGCAGACGCATGCGGCCTTCGTGCTCATCGCGGTGTGCACCGTCGTGCTCAATACGGCGGCCTTTCTGCTGCTCGATGCGATGAAAACGCTCCTGTCCGTCCCGGCGGAGGTCTGGCCCCTGATGCGGTCGTATCTGTTCGTCATTTTCTTCGGCATCGGCGGGACGTTTCTTTATAATTATTACGCCTCGCTCCTGCGCGCGGTGGGCAATTCGCTCGTTCCGCTCCTCTTCCTTGCGGCGGCAGCCGTGCTCAACATTGCGCTCGACCTCGTGTTCGTGCTCGTGTGCCGGTGGGGCGTGGAGGGCGCTGCGGCCGCGACGGTGCTGGCGCAGTGGCTCTCCGGCATCGGCACGGCGGTCTATACCCTCGTGCGCTGTCCGGAGCTGCGGGCCCGGCGGGAGGAGCGGCGCATCACGGGCGCCATGCTGCGGGAGCTTCTGAGCGCCTCGGTGCTGACATGCCTGCAGCAGTCCGTAATGAACCTCGGCATCCTCATAGTGCAGGGACGCATCAACAGCTTCGGCCCCGTGATCATGGCGGCGTTCGCAGCCGCCGTGAAGATCGACTCGTTTGCCTATATGCCGCTGCAGGACTTCGGCAATGCGTTCTCCACGTTCATTGCACAGAACTACGGCGCGCAGCAGCCGGAGCGCATCCGCCGCGGCATCCGCACGGCCGTGCTCCTGTCGTCGGTCTTTGCCGTGTGCGTCTCGGCCTGCGTCGTGCTGCTTGCTGCGCCGCTGCTGGGCCTGTTCCTGCAGCCGGGCGAGACGGAGATCCTGCAGGCGGGCGTGACCTACCTGCGCATCGCGGGCGCGTTCTATGTGGGCATCGGCGGGCTGTTCCTGCTCTATGGCCTGTACCGCGCCGTCGGCAGGCCGGGCATGTCGCTTGTGCTGACGGTCATCTCGCTCGGCACGCGCGTGGCGCTGGCCTACGCGCTTTCGGCCGTCCCGGCCATCGGCGTCGTGGGCATCTGGTGGTCCATCCCCATCGGCTGGGCGCTTGCGGATCTCACGGGCGTGCTCGTCTGGCGGCGCGCCGGGCGAAAGTTGACAGAAAATTCACACCCCGGCGCGAAAATGCGTTGAAAAGCCCTGTGTGGTGTGATATGATTGGAGCATCATTCGGAAAGCGAGAAACATTATGGATCTGGAACACAACGAAAACGAAGAACTGGAAGTGACCCCGGCAGAGCCGGAGGCGGCCCCGGAGGCCGAACCGGAAACCGCGCCGGTCCCTGAGGCGGAGCCGGAGGAGAAGCCGGAGGAGAAGCCGGAGGAGAAGCCTGCGGAAAAGAAGCCCGGCATGTCCAAGGGCGCAAAGATCGCCATTTTCCTGGCGGCGCTGGCTCTTGCGGCGGCCATCGCGGCCTGCGTCCTGCTCATCACGGGCCGCAAGGATCACCCGGCCGAGACGGAGGCCCCGCAGACGGAGGCGACTGAGGCAACGGACGGCACGACCGAGACCGTCGCAGACAAGACGCTCGAAGCGGGCGAGGAGGTCACGACGACCTACGGCAAGGCGGCCAATCTGATCGACGCCGATAATTTCGGCAAGAACGCCGTCACGGACAACGCCTCCTATACTACGGGCACGGCGGAGGCCGGCGACGTGCAGATGCGCACGGTCGTTGCGCGCGATGCGACGGGCTACTGCCTGACGAATGCCGACCTGCAGATCTACTACTGGATGGAATTCTACCAGCTCATGAACAACTATGGCTCCTATGCCTCCATGCTGGGTCTGGACTACACGAAGGCGCTGGCCCTGCAGGACGCCCCGAGCGGCGGAACGTGGGAGCAGTATTTCCTGACGAGCGCCACGAACAACTTCGCCGAGATCCGCGCCCTGTATCTGGCGGCGCAGGAGGCGGGCTATGAGCTGCCGGAGACGGACGCCTCCTCCATCGAGGACGTGCTGGACCCGGAGGGCAGCTTTGCCAAGAGCGCGGCGGACAACGGCTATGACGATGTCGATGCCTATCTGCAGCTGAACTTCGGCAAGGGTGTCACGACCGAGATCTATCACGACTATCTGCTGACGTATTATACGGCGGTGAACTATTATAAGAACGTGCTGTACGGCGAGTCTGCCAACGCGCTGACGGATGCCGAGATCGAGGCCTATTATGACGAGAACGCCCAGAGCTATATCGATCAGGGCGTGACGAAGGTCAACAACGTCTCCGTCCGCCACATCCTCATCCAGCCCGAGGGCGAGAAGGACAGCGACGGCAACTACAGCGATGAGGCGAAGGCAGCGGCCAAGGCGGAAGCCGAGCGCATCCTTGCCCTCTGGCAGGCCGACCCCACGGAGGACAACTTCAAGACGCTTGCGCTGGAGTACAATCAGGACCCCGGCTCCAAGGACAACGGCGGCCTGTATGAGGACTTCCAGCCCGGCAAGATGGTCACGGAGTTCAACGACTGGTGCTTCGACGAGAGCCGCCAGCCCGGCGATTGTGAGATCGTCGAGACGACCCATGGCTACCACATCATCTATTTCATCGGCCAGACCGAGACCCGCGCCTGGTTCGACACGGCGAAGGACGACATGGCTTCCGCCGCAGCCGGTGAAAAGATCACGGAGCTGAAAACAAAGTACCCTGTAGAGTTCAACTTCAATAATGTCGTGATCTACGACCTGCTGAGCGCTTCCGTCTCGGCATCCTGACACGAAGACAGAACGGGTGCGCCGCGGCAGCAGCGGCGCACCCGTGCTGAGCTTGTCAAAAAAGAATTTTTGACAAGCTCTCAAACGAGACCCGTTTCACTGGGCTCTCGTTTGAAAAGGCTGCGGCTCGCTGCATCGCACGAAGGGCACGCCTGCGGCGCACCCTTCGCACGTTTGCGAGCCGAGCGGTATTTTCTCCGACGTACACGCCGCCGGAGAAAATGATTTCCATTTTCTTTGCGCTTGCGAGCGCAAACTCTGCGAGGCTTTTTTTCGACAGTCCAAAAGCTCCGGGAGCGCTGTCGCGCCCCCGGAGCAGGTAGCTTTTATAAGGATGTCAGGCCAGCGGCTCGGTGATGGCATTGCGGATCTGCTCGGATTCCTCCATCATGCGGTCCACAAATTCTCCGGCGTAGTCAAACACCATGTCCTCCAGATTCAGCTTGTCCGTCAGCTTGGCATCTGCCGGTGCGTCGACCAGATAATCCGCAACGCTCTTTTTCACCTGCCGATAGCCCAGCACGATGACAACGGCGAAAACCGCCGTGAGTGCAAGGACCTTGATCCATGTCACCCACCAATATTTTCCCATGGTCTTCACCCCCTGATGCTCATTAGACGGGTCTTCTCTGCATTTGTTCCGCAGCGGGAACGATTATTTTGCCAGATCCTGCGCGATGAGGAGCTTCATGGCCTCGACGCCGACGCGGACGGCGGCGCTCGTGTCCTCGCTCATGTTCTGGTCGAGACCGGCAGCCTCGCGCTCCTGATTCCAGATAACATGGAAGCAGGAACCGCAGCGGCAGCCCAGCGCATCTGCCACGACGAACAGCGCGGCGGACTCCATCTCACTTGCCAGAACACCGAGGCGCTTCCAGGCTTCCCATTTCTGCAGCAGCTCATAGGAGACGGGCATCTTCGCCGGGCTGTGCTGGCCGTAGAATGCGTCCTTACACTGCACGACGCCGACATGCGTCTGCTTGCCCATGGCGAGTGAAGCCTGACGCAGGGCATTGGTCACATCAAGGTTGGCAACGGCCGGATACTCGAGCGGCGCATATTCCTGAGACGTGTGCTCAAAGCGGATGGCTCCCGTCGCAACGACGATATCGCCGGACTGGACCTTCAGGTTGATGCCGCCGCAGGTACCGACGCGGATGAACGTGTCCGCACCGATGTTGTGCAGCTCCTCCATGGCGATGGAAGCGGACGGGCCGCCGATGCCGGTGGAGCAGACGCTGACCTTCTCGCCGAGGAGCGTACCGGTGTAGATATTATACTCACGATTCTGGGCAACATGCACAGGATTGTCGAACAGCTTTGCGATGGACTCGCAGCGGCCCGGATCGCCGGGCAGCAGGCAATAGCGGCCAACATCGCCTTCGACACAATGGATATGGAACTGCTTATCAAGCTTCTGCATGGAGAAAAGCTCCCTTCTTTTTTTGGCAGCACTACACAGCGGTGCTGCAGTTTAGTAGTTTCGTGTTGAGTTATTATAGCAGTCTTTAGAGAAAATGGCAACCTCTTTCCGCGGCGTGCCGAACGCAATTCACCGATCGCGAACGCATGCTCAGGGAAGCTCTGATTCAATCAGCAAGAGCGGATGGCGCGAGATTTTTTGGCAAGTCGAGGTATGGAAAACGCAGGAATACTTTGTGTACCCGCAAGGGGCATGCCGCATCCGTAAGGCGGCAAAGCCGCCAACGGCTGCGCAATCTTTCAAGTTTTTCATACCGATGGATTGACGAAAAAGATCTGGCATCCGCCGCAGATGATTGATTCAGAGTTTCCTTAAAAAAGGGTGATCTGGCTCGTATCCGGCAGGTCACCGAACGCCCCCGCCTGCTTCAGGTTCTCGATATGAGTCTTGGACACCTTGGGACAGGCTGCAGAGAATTCCTCGATGGAGACGAAGTGCTTGCCCTCGCGGCCCTCCATGATGTCCCAGGCAGCAGACTCGCCGAGGCCGGAAACAGAGACGAACGGCGGGAGGAGCCTGCCGTCCCGGATGAGGAATTTTGTGGCATGCGAGGCGTAAAGGTCAATATTGTCGAACGTGAAGCCGCGCAGATAGAATTCATAGCAGACCTCGAGCGTCGTCAGCAAATCTTCTTCCTTGTCAGAATGGTCCGGATCGGCGTTGATGCGCTTGATGTGCTCCTTCACAGTCTCGATGCCATGCGTCATCATCACGGCGTCGAAGCCGTCCTTCTGACTGCGGCGGTAGAAATAGGCCGCATAAAACGCCAGCGGGTGATGTACCTTGAACCACGCGATGCGGAAGGCCATCATGACATAGGCCGCAGCGTGCGCCTTCGGGAAGAGGTATTTGATCTTTTTGCAGGATTCGATGTACCATTCCGGCACCTGATGCTCGCGCATCTCCTCCACAATGCCCTCCGGCCACGCCTTGCCCTTGTGGATCGCGCCCTTTCGGACGGACTCCATGAATTTGAAGGCACGCTTCTCCGGCAGGCCGCACTTGATGAGATAGAGCATGATATCGTCGCGGCAGCCGATGGCCTGATTGACAGAGGCCGTGCCGCTCAGGATCAGGTCCTTTGCGTTGCCGAGCCAAACATCCGTGCCATGGGAGAAGCCGGAAAGACGGATGAGCGTGTCGAACTGCGTCGGCTTGGTGTCCATGAGCATCCCGCGGGTGAAGATCGTGCCGAATTCCGGAATGCCGACTGTGCCGACCTCCGTCAGGATCTTGTCATGCTCATAGCCGAGCACCTTGCTTGAAACGAAGATGGACATCGTGTCCTTGTCGTCGAGCGGGATCTTCTGGGCGTCGACTCCCGTCATATCCTCCATCATGCGGATCATCGTCGGGTCATCATGTCCAAGCATATCGAGCTTCAGAAGGTTTTCCTCCATGGAGTGATATTCAAAATGCGTCGTGATGATATCGGTATGGATGTCGTCCGCCGGGTGCTGCACCGGGCAGAAATCCCAGATCTCATTCTCCTGCGGGATGACGACAAGGCCGCCTGGGTGCTGTCCCGTCGTGCGGCGCACATCGACGCAGCCCGCTGCAAGGCGGTTCTCCTCCGCGCGGCTGACGGTCAGGTTTCGCTCGGCCAGATATTTTTTCACATAGCCGTAGGCCGTTTTCTCTGCGACCGCGCCGATCGTGCCCGCACGGAACACATGGCTCGCGCCGAACATTTCGATGCAGTACTGGTGGGCGCGCGACTGGTATTCGCCCGAAAAGTTCAGGTCGATATCCGGGACCTTATCACCGCCGAAGCCAAGGAACGTCTCAAACGGGATGTTGAAGCCGTCCTTATCGAGCTTCGCGCCGCACTGCGGGCAGACGGCATCCGGCAAGTCGGCCCCGCAGTTGATGCCATCCGGAACGTCGAAGGTGCAGTATTTGCATTCGGGGCAGCGATAATGCGGCGGCAGCGAGTTGACCTCGGTGATGCCGGACATGAAGGCCACGAGCGACGAGCCGACGGAGCCGCGGGATCCGACGAGGTAGCCGTGCTCCAGGGAATTCTGTACGAGCTTCTGCGCAGACATGTAAATGACGTCGTAATGGCAGTTGATAATGTCTCCCAGCTCGGTCTCAACACGTTTCGTAACGATCTCGGGCGGATTATCGCCGTACAGACGGTGCAGCTTGCCGTAGACCAGCGATTTCAGGTCCTCGACGGAGTTCTTGATCTTCGGCGCAAACAGGTTATGCGGTACGGGGCGGACGGTTTCGCACATGTCGGCGATGTGGTTCGGGTTCTTCACAACGACCTCATAGGCCTTTTCCGGGCCCAGGTAGGAGAATTCCTCGAGCATCTCGTCCGTCGTGCGGAAATAGAGCGGATTTTCGCGGTCGCAGTCCTCAAAGCCCTTCGTGGCCAGCAGGATGCGGCGATAGATCTCATCCTCCGGGTTCAGGAAGTGGACGTCGCCCGTCGCACAGACGGGCTTTCCCAGCTCCTCGCCCAGCCGGACGACGGTGCGGTTGAACTCGCGCAGCTCCTCGTCGCTCTCCGCAATGCCCTTGGCCAGCATAAAGCGGTTGTTGCTCAGGGGCTGGATCTCAAGGAAATCGTAGAACGAAGCGATGCGTTTGAGCTCCGCGTGACTTTTATGGGCCACGATGGCCTGGAACAGCTCGCCTGCCTCGCAGGCCGAGCCGATAATGAGACCCTCACGGAATCGGATAAGCTCTGACTTTGGGATGCGCGGCGTGCGCTTGAAATATTTCAGGTTGGAATCCGAGATCAGGCGATACAGATTACGCAGGCCCATCTGATTCTTGGCAAACAGCAGGATGTGGCGGGCGTGGCGGTTCGTGATGCGGCTTCCGGCACGCAGGGAGAGCATGTCCGCATTGATATCCTGAATGTCGTGCAGGCCGCGCTCCTGCAGCATTTTGGCAAAGCGCAGGTAGAGGTAGCCGCATGTCAGCGCATCGTCCGAGGCACGGTGATGGTTGAAATCCGGCAGGCTGAGCGCATTGGCCACGGTATCGAGCTTGTGATTCGTCAGCTGCGGCATCAGATTCTGTGCAAAGATGAGCGTATCGAGATACGTCGGATCGAACGGCAGACCGAGCCGCTCGGCCGCCGCCGTCAGGAAGCCGACATCGAAATCGGCATTATGCGCACACAGCACGCGCCCGCCGCAGAAGGCCAGAAATTCCGGCAGCACCTGAGAAATGGGCGGTGCATCCGCCACCATGGCGTCCGTGATGCCGGTAAGGTCGACGATCTTTTGCGGGATGGAGCGGCCGGGGTTCACGAAGGCCTGGAACGTATCGACGACCTGCCCGTCGCGCAGGATAACGGCGCCGATCTCCGTGATCTCGTCGTGCTGAGCCGAAAGGCCCGTGGTCTCAAGGTCGAAGGCGACGAACTCGCCGTCCAGCGGCAGGCTTGCCGTCCCGTGGACGGCGATGCGGTCGTCCACGTCATTGACATAATAGCCCTCGCAGCCATAGAGGATCTTGATGTTCTGATCCGTCCCCGCCACCTTGTTCTTCGAGGCATTCAGGGCAGCCGGGAACGACGAGGCAACGCCGTGGTCCGTGATGGCAATGGCGCGGTGGCCCCAGCGGGCAGCCGTGGCGACGGCCTCGCCCGTCTTTGTCAGGGCGTCCATCATGGACATTGTCGTGTGAAGGTGCAGCTCCACGCGCTTCTCCGGCGCGGTATCCACACGGACGGGCGCCTCCGCGGCCTGCACGGCCAGCGGCTCGAGCACGATGTCGTTTTCAAACCGGCTGAAGCTGATGAAGCCCTGCACGCGCAGCCACTTGCCGGGCTTCTGGATGGCGTCGATGAGTGGCTTGGCCTGATCGGCCTCCATAAAGCGGTTCACGCGGATGGAGCCGGTGTAGTCCGTCATGTCGAAATTCACGACCCACGCATTGCGCTTCTTGAGCTCCTTGTGGTTCACGGCGAACACGCGGCCCTCGACGATGACGCGGCCGACGTCGCTGTCCTGCGACAGCTCGCGCATGGGCGTGACGTTCCCGTGGAACGGCTTGCCGAAGATCATCTGCGACGGTGCAGCGGGCTTCGCGTCCTTTCCGCCCTGCGGCTTTCCCGCCGGAGCAGCGGGGACCGGCACATCGCGCAGCGCGGCAAGGCGCATTTTCTCCGTCTCGGCAAACAGCTCCTCCCCCACCGGCTCGTGGTTCGAGATCACGTCGATGCCCATGCGGACGCCGAAGCGCTCGGTCAGGAGCCGCTCCGCCGCCGGAAGATGCGGCGTGAGCTGGTCGCGGCCGTTGGCGCGCAGGTAAAGCTCGGCCCGCTCCCCCGCAAACGACCATTTGCAACCGGCCAAAATGGCCGCCGCGGGAGAATAGGCGTCGATGAGCGCGCGCGTCAGCTCCTGCCCGTCGAACTCGGCCAATGCCTCCGGCGGGTAATGCGGCTCAAAGCGAACGCGGCGCATGCCGTAGAGCTTACTCAGCTCCGAAGCCGCCGTGTTCAGCACGGATTCCGGGACATAGCGCGGCAGCTCCAGACGGAGCAGAACGGACCGCGCCTCGCGGTCGATCTCGGCATGGACGATGCTAGCCTGCTCCAGTGCGGCGCGCTGCGGCTCATCCGGTTCATATTCCAAAAACATCTTCAAAAACGGAACTGCCATGATGTGATGCTCTTCCTCTCTCAGCTTGTCAAAAAAGTCCCATCGGGCTTTTTCGCCAAGCTGCTTTCAGAATTGCAAAATAAATTTTTGTATATATCCTATTTTGCAATTCTGCCGCTGCGGCGGGTTATTGGACGCGAAAGGAAACCCTGACGGTTTCCTTTCACTCTTTTCTTCCCTCCGATACTTTTGGCTTGGCAGTTTTTTGACAGTCTGTTCTCTTGTCTTTTTCTCCAATTATACCTGTTTTCGGCGCAATGCGCAAGCCTTCGTGATGGGGAAAAAAGGCCCCCATCCGGTGATGCCGGGTGGGGGCCATGGATTTTGCAGATATTACATTGCGTCAATGTATCGCAACAGGGCAGGAAGCAGCTCGTCATAGGGCAGCTTTTCCTTCAGCTCACCGTGCACGAACAGCACGCCGCAGCCGTCGCCGCCCGCGATGCCAATGTCCGCCTCGCGCGCCTCGCCCGGCCCGTTCACAACACAGCCCATGACGGCGACCGTCAGCTCCTTGTCGCAGTCCTGCAGGGCCTCCTGCACGCGGTTGGCAAGTCCAATGAGATCGATCTTCGTGCGGCCGCACGTCGGGCAGGAGATGAGGTTCACGCCCTGCTTCCGCAGGCCGGCCGCCTTGAGGATCGCCTTGGCCGCCACGACCTCGCGCACGGGATCCGCCGTCAGGGAAACGCGGATCGTATCGCCGATGCCGAGGCACAGCAGACCGCCGATGCCCATGGCGGACTTGATGGTGCCCATATATTCCGTGCCGGTCTCCGTCACGCCGACGTGCAGCGGATAGTCGCTGCGCTCGTGCATCAGGCGGTATGCCTGCATCATGAGCGGCACATTGCTGGACTTCATGGAAACGCAGATATCGCCGAAGCCGACGTCCTCCAGCATCCGGATATGGGAAAATGCGCTTTCGACCAGCGCCTCCGGCGTGGGATGGCCGTATTTTTCCAGCAGGCTCTTCTCGAGGCTGCCGCCGTTCACGCCGATGCGAATGGGGATATGGTGGGCGCGGCAGCAGTCTGCCACGGCCCGCACGTGGGCCTCTCCGCCGATGTTGCCGGGGTTGATGCGGATCTTGGCCGCACCGCCTTCCGCCGCGGCGATGGCAAGGCGATAGTCAAAGTGGATATCCGCCACGAGCGGCAGCGGGGACCGGGCCGCAATGGCGGCAAAGCCCTTTGCCGCAGCCTGATCCGGCACGGCAAGGCGCGCCAGCTCACACCCGGCCGCCTTGAGCGCGGCGATCTGGGCAAGGCTGCCCTCCACGTCCGTTGTGGCGGTGTTCAGCATGGACTGGATCGAGACCGGCGCGCCGCCGCCGATGCGCACGCCGCCCGCATTGATCTGTCTGGTCATTCCGGGCCTCCTCAGGTAAAGAGATGGAAAATATCCTTGAACGTGATGACCGCGATCAGCAGGAGCAGGAGCACCATGCCGACGCCGTTGATCCACGCCTCATATTTGGGGTTGAGCTTTTTGCGCGTGATGCGCTCGATGAGCGTCGTGAGCAGCAGGCCGACGATGCGGCCGCCGTCCAGTGCCGGGATGGGCAGCAGGTTCATCACACCGAGGTTGATGGCGATGAAGGAGAAGTAATACAGCACGACAGCCAGCCCCTCCCAGGCGCTCTCCTGCTGGTTGGCCGTCTCCGTGACCTGCTCGACGATGCCGACCGGTCCGCTCATATCCTTCAGGCCCGCGCGGCCCGTAAACAGGTCCCCGAGGCCGAGCCGCACGATGCGGACAAAGTCGACGCAGCTGTTCCACGAGAAGCCGAGCGTCCCGCCGAGCGTTTTTTCCTGCACGTCGATCGTGAAGCCGTAGAGCTGCTCGCCGCCGAAGTCGCGGCGCTCGACCTGTGCATTCGGCAGGCGCACCTTTTCGCCGCCGCGCAGCACCACGATGTCCGCCGTGCCGCCCTCGCAGCGGTCGAGCAGCATCGTGACGTCGCCCGACGTGTAGACGCGCTCGCCGCCGATGGAATAGAAGCTGTCGCCCGCCTGCAGCTGCCCCGCAAACACGCTGGCAGAGTCGACGGACGCGACGGCGCGCGTAGGAATGGCCTGATAAACGGACGCCACATAGATCGTCATGATAAGCAGGCCCGCCACGAGATTCATAAACGAACCGGCCACCAGAATGATGAGGCGCTTCCAGACCTTCGCGCGGCCGAAGGCGCGCGGATTGTCGCTGTCGCCGTCCTCGCCCTCCATGGCGCAATAGCCGCCGATGGGGATGCAGCGCAGAGAATACAGTGTCTCGCCCTTCTGCTTTTTCCAGATCGCCGGACCCATAAACAGGGAGAATTCATTGACCTGCACGCCGGACAGCTTCGCCGTCAGGAAATGGCCGAACTCATGCACGAGCACGAGCAGGCCGAACAGGAAGATCGCTACCAGAATATAAACAACGGTCAAGCTCATCACCTCATCCAGGAATCTGCCGCCGCGCGTGCGGCGCGGTCGGCCTGCAGCACGGTCTCGAGCGTGTCTGCTACCGTAAACGGGACGGTCTGCAGCGCGTGGTCGACCATGCGCGGAATGTCATAAAAGCCGCACTCGCCGCGCAGGTAATGCGCCACGGCGGTCTCATTCGCACCGTTGAGCACCGCGCAGGCCGTTCCGCCGGTCTGCGCCGCCTGCTTTGCAAGGCGGAAGCACGGGAAGGCTTCCTCATCCGGCGCATCGAACGTCAGGGGGCCGCAGCGCAGCAGGTCGAGCGGCTCAGCCGGATTCTCCGCGCGGTTCGGGTAGGTCAGCGCCAGCCGGATGGGCACGCGCATATCCGGCACGCCGAGCTGGGCCAGCACGGCCCCGTCGCGGAACTCCACAAGCGAATGCACGATGCTCTGCCGGTGGATGACGACGTCGACCTGCGAAAGCGGCAGGCCGTACAGCCGCATGGCCTCGATGACCTCAAGGCCCTTGTTCATAAGCGTCGCGCAGTCAATGGTGATCTTCTCGCCCATTTTCCAGTTCGGGTGGCACAGGGCGTCGGCCTTCGTCACCTGCCGCAGCTTGTCCGGCGTCTTGCCGAAGAACGGCCCGCCGGAGCATGTCAGGATCAGGCGGCGGATCTCGCTGCGGTCCCGGCAGCCCATAAGACACTGAAAGATGGCGGAGTGCTCTGAGTCGACCGGTACGATCTCCGCCCCGGCCGCCGCAGCCTCGCGCATAACGAGCTCGCCCGCACAGACGAGCGTCTCCTTATTGGCAAGGGCAATGCGCTTTTTCGCCCGGATGGCCGCGAGCGTCGGCCGCAGGCCGAGCATGCCGACAACAGCCGTCACAACGGTGTCAGCCAGCGGGTGCTCCGCTGCGGCGATGAGGCCGTCCATGCCGGAGCGAATTTCAATTTTCTCCCCTGCCAGCGCCTCACGCAGGCGCTGCGCGGCCTCCTCCGTGCCCATCACGGCAAGCTGCGGCCGGAAGCGGCGGCATTGCTCGGCCATGCGCTCCACATTCTGCCCGGCTGTCAGCGCAGCGATGCGCACAGGCAGCTGCTCAACGACCTCGAGCGTCTGCCGCCCGATGGAGCCGGTCGAACCGAGGATCGTCAGATTTTTTGTCATCATATCACTTCACCGCAAACGGGATGAGCAGGATCAGGAGCTCGGTCAGCGGCGCGACGAGCATCGTGCTGTCAAAGCGGTCGAGGATGCCGCCGTGGCCGGGGATCAGATTGCCGTAGTCCTTGATGCCGACCTGCCGCTTCACGACGGACAGTGTCAGATCGCCCACGATGGACGCCGCTGCGCCAAGCACGCCGTAGATCGCGGCATAGAAATAATTCACCTGCGTAAAGCTGAAGCACTTGTTCAGGAGCAGCGTATACAGGCACAGGAACACGATGTTGCAAACGACGCCGCCGACTGCGCCCTCCACGGTCTTCTTCGGGCTGACGATGGGTGCCAGCTTATGTTTGCCGCAGGCGCGGCCGACAAAATAAGCGCCGCTGTCTGCGACCATGGACAGCAGGAAGGCCACCAGAATATAGAACTTGCCGCCGTCCATGCCGCGCAGGCGCACGAGCGCGCCGATGAGGAACGGATAGACGAAGCCGCTGAACAGCGCCACGCACACGGCCGTGAAGCGCAGCTCCGTATGAGCCGCGAGCAGCTCGCAGAACAGGGCGCAGAAATAGACGAACAGGCCCAGCAGCGCACACAGCCACAGCGTCTGCTCCGAGACGATGCTGCACGCACGCAGCCACGACCACATGACGTTCGCCATAGCGGCGACAACCGTATAGACCAGAATGCGGCGATGCTTCAGGATGCCGGTGCGCCAAAGCATCTCATAGGCCGCCACGCCGCAGGCCAGTGCAAACAGAATCGCCGTTGCCACAGGCGGCAGAAACAGAACGACGGCCAACAGCAGCGGAAGTCCGACGCAGGCGGCAAGAATGCGGGTCAGCATATTATTTCACTCCTCCAAAGCGGCGATCACGCGCGTTGAAGGCGTCGATCGCTTTGTCCAGCTCCTCCGGGCCGAAGTCCGGCCAGAGGACATCCGTAAAATAGTATTCGGCATAAGCCGACTGCCATAACAGGAAATTGGAAATGCGAGTCTCTCCGCCGGGGCGGATGACAAGCTCCGGATCCGGCACCCCGGCAGAATAGAGCAGATCGGAGAACATATCCTCCGTCAGCTCCTCCGGGCGGCGCTCTCCGGCGGCGCACTGCGCGGCAAAGCGCTGTGCCGCACGGACGATCTCATCGCGGCCGCCGTAGTTCAGGCAGAAATTCACCTGTACGCCCTCGTATTTCTTCGAGCGTTCCACAGCCTCCTGCGCCTCACGCCGCAGCTCCGGCGACAGGCGCGACAGGTCGCCGAAAAAGCAGAAGCGCACACGGTTGCGGTCCATGTCGCGGATTGCCTCGCGGAGGTATTTCTCCAGCAGGTCCATAATGGCGTCCACCTCGTCCTCCGGGCGCTTCCAGTTCTCCGTGGAGAAGGCGTAGACCGTCAGGTACTGCAGGCCGATGCTCTTGGCATAATTTGCGATCGTGCGGAACGACTCCGCGCCCGCCTTATGTCCTGCAGGACGCGGCAGGCCACGCTGCTTTGCCCAACGGCCGTTGCCGTCCATGACGATGGCGATGTGGGTCGGGATCCGCCGCGGCTGCGCCGGAGCAGTCTTTTTTCGGAATAATCTCATTGTAATTTTTTCCAATCCGGGCCCAATCGGCGCAAAAGGGAACCGTCACGGTCCCCTTTTGCGAAGCGGGCTCTATTCTGGGCGCTCAGAGCTCCATAAGCTCCTTTTCCTTCACGGCGCAGGCCTCGTCTACCTTCTTGATATACTTATCGGTCAGGTCCTGCAGGTCCTTCTCGGCCTTCTTCTGGTCGTCCTCGGTAATCTCAGACTTCTTCTTCAGGGCCTTGACATAGTCCATGGCATCGCGGCGGATGTTGCGCACGGCGACCTTGGCATCCTCGCCGTACTTCTTGACCTGCTTGGTCAGCTCGCGGCGGCGCTCCTCGGTGAGCTGCGGGAACACCAGGCGAATAATGCGGCCGTCATTCTGCGGATTGATGCCGAGGTCGGACGTCTGGATGGCCTTCTCGATCTTCTTGAGCAGGCTGCCGTCCCACGGCTGGATGACGAGCGTGCGCGCATCAGGTGAGGCGATGGTGCCGACCTGTCCGATGGGCGTATCGACGCCGTAGTACTCGACGCTGATGCGGTCAAGCACGCGGGCATTGGCACGGCCGGCGCGGACGGCGCCGAAGTCCTCCTGGAGCACCTCGAGCGTGCGGTCCATTTTGTAGGTATAGTCCTTAAAGTCAACCATGTTATTTGTCCTCCTTCACTACGGTTCCGATCTTTTCGCCCATCACAACGCGCAGGATGTTCTCGGGGTCCTTCAGCGCGAAGAGAATGATAGGAATGTGGTTGTCCATGGAAAGTGAGGTCGCCGTCGAGTCCATCACCATCAGGTGGCGGGCAAGGACCTCGTCATAGGTGATCTCGTCGAATTTCACGGCGTCCGGATTCTTCGCGGGATCGTCGGAATATACACCGTCGACGTTCTTGGCCAGCAGAATGGCGTCGGCGTTGATCTCCGCCGCCCGGAGCACCTCCTGCGTGCCGATCCTGGGCCTCATGACCTCCTGTTCCATGCCGCACCTTCCTTTCCTTGTTACTGTCTCTGTCCGCCGCCCTCCGGTTGTTGCACGTCCCGGTGCAGCGGCCCTCAGATTTTTCTCACGCCGCCCCAGCTGCCGAACCGGCCCGTCCGCAGCTCCAGCGGGTCGTCGGCGATCTCCCGGCGCTCCGTCCGCACCGGCGCGATGGGCCTTGTCATGCAGAAGTACCGGCTCTCGTCGGCCGCGTGATCCTCCTGACTGGTGTCCACATCCTCCGGGTCTGTCCGGCTGTACAGCAGCCCCGGCACCGTCCGGATGAACGCCCGGCAGTTCTCGAATACATACAGCATGGGGTAGCCCTCCGCGTCGAAGGTCATCCGGTAGTGCATCTGCATCCACCCGGCGATGCGCCGGTTGTCCCCCTTCACGAAGAAGATGCGGTGCTTCAGCGCTGTCTCATAGATGCTCTCTCCCCGACTGCTGTCCCAAATGGCCGGGTCCGCCACCCCTAAAATATCCCGTCCCTTCAGCCACGGGTGGGTGTCCTCGATGCGCCGGATCTCTGCAAACTGCTTCTCCGGCGTCCACCTTACCCCCTCGTCTGGCTCCCCGGTGCAGCCATACAGCTCCAGGATCCGATACACGCACCCGTCGTGATCCACCGCCCACCAGCCGCAGGAAAAGGGCTTGGCGTAGCCGAAGTCGTAGCTGCGGTACACGTTCCACTCTCTGGGCACGTCAAAGGCCCGTATCACATGGGTGTACCGCCTGTCATCGTAGTGGGCCGGATCGTCGGTGAACTCCTGGAACACCTGCCCGGCAAACACGTCCCAGCAGCCCTCCAGCCACGCCCGCCGCAGCTTGGGGGGCAGCGCCTCCAGCTGCCGGACGTATTCCGGCTGCCGCGCCAGCAGCACCGTGTTGTCCGTGACCCGCGCCGGGATAAAGGCGTAGTCCTCCGGTATCTCCCCCGGCTCGTACCGCCTGTCGATAAACAGCCGCTTGATGTACCCGTGCCCCGGCCCGCCGGGGTTGCAGGTGTAGTAGATGCGCTTGGGAAAGTCGTTGACGCCCCGGACGCAGGCGGCGATCTGCCGCATCCACTGCTCCTTCAGCTGGGTGGCCTCGTCCAGAAAGATCACGTCGTACTCCGCGCCCTGATACCGGTCGAGGTCTGCGTCCCGTCCGCAGTACCCGAACTGCAGCGTGCTGCCGTTGCCGAACACGAACCGGTGCTCCCCGGCCCGGTATTCCGCCACCCCCGCCAGCTCGCCGCGCAGGAACGTCAGGTGGTTGCTCTCCAGCTCCGGCAGGCTCCGCCGCACCAGCAGCAGCCGGATGCCCGGATACCGCAGGGCCAGCAGCTTGGCCTTGCACCGCACGGCCCAGCTTTTGCCGCCGCCCCGTGCGCCGCCGAAGGCGACATATTTCCTCCGGCACGCCA
>ERZ857998.2228-NODE-2228-length-18812-cov-2.836754_pt1 | contig 18812 bp, 21 predicted proteins | sample MGYA00519954_ERZ857998 | MGnify/ENA primary metagenome ERZ857998 (study PRJEB31778, sample SAMEA3449424) | human gut metagenome | biome: human gut; feature: human-associated habitat; material: faeces | place: United Kingdom | collected 2010/2012 ...
TTTATTATATATTCGTCAGCAGTTTATTTGTACCACCTTTAAATTTGACGCTTACTTTAATGTGATTAGATTATTAACTTTCATATTCAAATAATTTGGCAATCAACAAGCATTAAAATAATTGAAAAAAAGACCCGGACAACTAAATGTTGTCCAAGTCCAATATCAGCTATAAACCGTTTTGGGGTATATGCCGCCCCTTAAAATCTTGAAGAGCAAATTCACCTTACCACATCCAAATTTATTGCGCACTTTTTTCTACAATTTTTTATCCATTGTAGTTAGCCTGATTCCAAATTTGATAATGAAAATAAAATTTATTGATATCAATTACAGTTCCACATTTTGACAATGAATTTTGATATGATAAATTATTTGCAAACGTATTATAATATGCAACCCCCAATACTGAAGATGCAATCAAAATTGCAGCAACTGCTGGAACAGCTGCAGTTGCTGCACCACCAATGGTTCCACCAGCACGAATTATTTCTGCATAATTTTTTGCATCGTTAACTAAAGCATTTGATACAGCTTTGGTTTGAGCAGTTCTTACATAATTCCAACCTTCGATTTTCCAAGTCTAACCACATATTCCCGTAGGTATAACTTGTGGAGTTAAATCTGTATTTTCAATAGAATCAATTGCAATATCTAAGAAACTTTCTTTCGTATAATTCGTTCCTGCTACTTGATTAAATTCATCAAAGTCATAAACATCAACTATTTCTTTGATTGTATCATAATCATAAATATATTTATTATCTTCTATAATTAAAGTTTCTGTTATTCGATCTTGCATTTGTTGCATTTCAGCTAAAATTTGTTCATCAGTTTTAGTCTCATATGCCCTAGCATCAACGTTAATCAAAGTAATAGATAAAATGAACGCACATACACGAAAATATCTTTTTAATTTTATTCATCACATTATTCTCCTATTCTCTGTTCTAATCTTTACAATAAAGATAAATCACTATGACTAAATTTATACAGATATAAAGAGTTATAATAATACTTAATACATTTTTTAATTCATAATAACCATCAACCAAATGTGTAAATAGCGTCATACTTGCGCTTACTAACATAATAGATATCCCAGAAAACTGTGCAAATTTATCTTTCATATTATCCATCATCCCTTTCCGTTATAATAAAAATACTCGTTCGAATTAAAATTTGTTCACATTATTATGATCATTATCCTCTAATATACCTGCTAAGATTAAAAATTATTGGTTCCCATGGATATCAATCTCCTTATGTGTTTTTTATAGATTATAAATCAAAATTCAATGCTATTAATGCTATCACAGTTCAATAATAGATAACATTGTTCACTTCTCTATAGTTTTTATTTACATCATTTTTATAAAAACATAAGTCTTATAAAACTTATATTTTTTGATATCTAGAAGAGTAGGGTTGTATCAGCAATCCCTCCCTTTTTATTTGTTATTCGAGCCCGATATTAGCTATAAACCGTTTTGGGGTATATGCGCCCCTTATACTGTTTTATGAAATAAGGCAAATTGCCTTATCAGATTATTAACAAATAAAACTTAATGTATTGATATTATTCTTAATTAATCCATATATGAAAAACCGTTCCTAAAGTATCATCACATTTTAACTGAAGTGTGATAGTACTTTTTAGTATATCATACACAATCAATTGATTCTCGGTAAGAAGTAAAAGATGATTTAAGTCTAATCTTTTAATATCTACAATTCTTTCATTTTCAGAAATGGCATACGGTGAAATATCAACAAATTCGCTTTGCAATGTTTCATAATTAAAAATAGTAAAACCCAGTTTATCTATAGTTATCGATTCATGTGATATAGCAAGAAAATCATCTCCAATATCATAAATATCGGAAGGAAATATTTCTTCAATCGTATAGAATTCACTTGTTTCATTAACTAAGTCATATCTATATATTGCACCAGCATATATTTTTTCTAAACTACCAAGATCTCGCCAACCCGCTGAAACAGCATATAAATAATTCCCTTTTGTAATAACATCACTAAAGAAATATTGCTTCTCTTTATTGGCTTCAAGTTCTTTTATTGTATCTATTGAAAAATCACCATCATTTTCAGAAATAGAAATCAAAATATTTTTAAAATAATTCTTCCCATTTTCAACTTCTGTGGTTTCAACCTCTGTTCCAATAGTATAAACTTTATCAGACGAAGTAATGAAATCACTAAATAACATATCCTTCTCAAGTTTTAGATATTCCACTTCTTCTAATTCTGGTGTATAAACTGAAATAAACGAGTTTTCTCCTGTAGTAGATGCAAAATAGTAATTATGAGAAGTTCCTGATGATGTATATGCACAATGGTCCGTTTGATAACGATGAATTAACCCTGTGTTGAAGTCTATTGAAACTAAAGATTGCTTATCTCGACCAGGAAAATCTTCTTCGGTAAATACTAAATACTGATTTAACAATTCAGAACGATGAACCACAGGGTTTATATTCGTATTTATAATCTTAATATCTGTTTTGGTTATTTCATTTAACTTTTCATCATTGAATTGATAGCCAATTATTCCATCGCTGCCTAGCACATAAAAATCAACCTCGTCTGAAGTTTCAAAACGATTTGTTTTTTGACAACCTACTGTTCCAATCAAAAGGAATGCGATTATACAGTATGAAATAATTTTTTTAACGTGTTTGTACAATTTAAACTGCTTCATAATCTGGGAAAATCATCTATTCCTATATGTAATTAATGTTTTAGAATTTTTAACAAATTCTCCTGGATGTACTGCGATTGCACCACCGATATCATTATCAGATTTATTTAAATTAACACCTGCAGTATAATAATAAGCTGCCCATACTAATTGAGAACAATAAAAACTACCAGTTTGATAACAGTTCCAAAAATTAAGATTGTAAGGTTTACCTTTTTGCTGTCCAGCCCAATAACCAGCATTATAATCTTGATTAACGGTTGTGCTCTTAACACCCACTTGCCAAATTGTATGTGTACTACTTGTCCATACTCCATGCCTAAAATCTGCTGTTTTCCCCGGCTTTTGTGCTTCAATTACCGCCTCAATTCGTTGCGGAGCTACTATTGCAGAATGCCAAGTATTAACAGTATTAGTCCCAAACCCTTCGGTTGTTACACATATCACGCCATCTCTCCAAGACCATGAACCAGTTGCTGATCTTGTTGTTGGATTCTTAAAATCACCATAAATTGGTGCCTGAAACCCATAATCTAAATATTCTTGTTCTCTTTCAGGCATCGTTTCAAGTATTTCTTTTTGTTCTTCAGTTAAATTCTGCTCATTTAATGTATCTTCATTAGCCAAAATAGGACTAGTAAAACACATAATGCTCATCATTGAGCAAATAAATAAAGAAAATGTTTTTTTCATCAATTTACTCTCTTTCTTATTTTGTTCTTTTATGGATAGCGCTATCTCTAATTCAAATATAATATAGAATTTAGAAAAATACAATACATATAATCATTACGTTTATTTTTATTTATATTCGTTATAATTAATCATATTCAAATTGAAAAAATAAATATTTAATCATATAATTTAAGAGAAGATATATACATAAAGAAATTAAATGGAGGAACTTATATGAAATACATTCAATTTACTAAGAAGGAAAATGAGATCATGGATATCTTATGGAAGCATGATGTTGCAATGTCTGCAAACGATATTAAATTAGCTTCCAAAGATTTGAGTATCAATACGATTCAGCAAACGCTACAAAAATTATTGGAGATAAAATATATCAAGGTTGCAGGAATCGGACAGAACAAGAAGGCAATCACAAGATTATATAGACCAGTTATATCCGAAGCAGAATATGTGAATTCATTTATTGGCGAAGATACACGAGCAAAAATTTCAGCTTATTTTGTTGAGCACACAGATGATTTACAGATGATTGAACAATTAAAGAATTTGATTCAAGAAAAAGAGAAAGAGTTAAAATAATGCGATTTTCTGCATCATCTCTTTTCATTACTTTGTGTATCAGTTTTTTGTTGATTCTTCTGTTAGACATTTTACTTTCATATAAAAAAAGTTATAAATTATTTCGGACAGATTTTATAACAGTACTAATCGTTGTTGTCGTAGTAAGAATGTTTGTGCCACTTGAATTCAAATTTACTAAAACCATTATAGTACCCACAATCATGAATCCAATCATTGTACTGTTGCAATATAAAATTTATGCAAATGTGCAAGTATATCAATTCTTATTATTAGTTTGGGTATTAGGTATTATATGGAACCTGATTAAATGGATTCGCGCAATTCAAATTACCAAAGACATGTACAAACGTATTGAAAAACATTCAGAACATTATCATATAAGCGATTTTATTGATAACTATCAAGAAGAAAATTATGTAGTATTAAGAACGAACTATGTTTCTTCCCCTATGGTCATGGGCTTTAATAAAACTATATTGATACCAGACGTATGCCTTTCACAAGAAAATTTAAAAAATGTATTACTTCACGAAACATGGCATATTAAAAATCATGATGTGTGCAATAAACAGATTATCAATCTGTTAGTTATCATGTATTGGTGGTTTATTCCAGTATATAGATTAAGAGACAAGATTGATTTATTTTTGGAAATGCGTGTAGACTATCAAACAACGAATCCATTTTCTAAAGAGGAAGTAATGAAATATATGCATACGCTTATAGAAATCCAAAAAAACATTCAAGGTAGAAATGAATTTAATGGACAATCTACACATTTTATGATTCAAGATAATGCAAATGTATTAGAATATCGTATAAATTATTTAGTGGATGGAATGTATCAAAAAAAAACGAGCAAAATTCTAATGATTGTCGTATTAGCTCTTCCATTACTTACAAACAGCATTATTTTGGAGTCTGCATTTGATCCTCCAAACAACGAGGATTTTTATGATCAATCAGATATAGACAAGGGATATATTATTAAACATAAAGACGGAACATATGAATTAGTATTTGGCAAAATGCGAGTTGAAATATCAAATCCAAAAATTGAATGTTTTAAGGATATTCCGATTATAGAGGAGTAAATAATTTATGAAAAAAATAATGATTATGTTAGTATTGATCGCATCAATGAATAGAGTAACACCTGTTTTGGCAAATGAAACTAAAGCCTCTGCAAATATTTATGTTACTATGCCATGCCAAGAGAAGCTGGTCTGGAAATACAAAGTTATAAATGGAAAATTATATAAAAGATTATGGAATCAAACATTGAATAAATGGGTTGGAGACCATTGGATTCCTTGTTAATATTTTAAATAATCTTTCAATATCTTTGTATAGGTGGGAATTGACATAAGTTTACAGCTTATGTATATATTCAGATTGGTATCCCTCTCCGTCTTTAAACAACGGAGTCTTGGATGCCTTTTTATTGTCTTTCCGTCATATGCATTTAATTTATAACTTTCTTTGAAAGATAAATCCATCAGATAATCACAATCCATTTCATACTAAATTAACTGCAAAATTTTAAAAAAAAGATAAAAGCTATAGGATTTTATGCATTTTATTGAATTATTGCACCTTTACATGCTTTTGGCGAATATTAGCATTTTGACCTATGCATATGACGGAAAAATGGTGCGCGTTTAGCGAACCATCGGTGTATCTGTAGCAGTCAATCGGTGTGTCAAAATTTTTGATTTCTTAGTGATTCACCTTTGAATTCTAAACGATATGCTTTACATAGGACTCGATCTAAACACGCGTCAGCGTATGCACAATCCTTAAATAAATCGTACAATTCTTTTACTGGGATTTGAGAAACTATCACTGTCGATTTTCTACTTTCTCTTGAATCAAGAATTTCAAATAGATGTCTACATTTCTCGACATCAAGATTCATAAGTCCAAAATCATCTATAATCAATAAATCTACTTGTGCTATATTTTCCATAATACCTAAAAATTTAATTGAATCATCCACTTGTTCATGAGCACTGAGTTCCAGTAAGAGTTTGGAAGCAGAATAATATCTTACTTCTTTGAATTGTTTCAAAGCTGCAACTGCCAAGGCATTCACGTAATATGTTTTTCCTGTCCCTGTCATTCCTGTAACCACTAGATTTCTTTCTTCATCTATCCATATACAAGTATTCAGCTTTTCGATTGTTGGTATATCCAGTTGTCTATCCGTATCATAAAGTTTCTCATCAAATGTTGCTCCAGGTATTTTCAGTTTAGCTTTTTTCAAATAACGCTCAAATTTCTTGTTGTATCTTAGATTCCATTCAGCTGTGACCAACTTTTCAAAACAATCCTGAAAAGATTCTAAATCGCTGTTTGGATTTTCAAGTTGAAGACGAAGTTCTTCTGCCATGCCTTAAAATTTCATGGATTTTAATTTTTCATATAGATCCATATAAATCGCTTGTTCTTCTTTGATTTCAGTTTTATTCAAAATGTGATTTACCCCTAATATTCTTATGTTCTGGAAGAGTTTCCGAACGATTTGTTTTCTTTTCATTGATTAATTTAGTAAGCATCTTTTTAAAATCTGTATAGGTATAAATATGCGATTCCAGACAGATTTTGGCAGCTGTATCTGAAAATGCTTTTGGATTTTTTTACACATATGAAGAATTCCATTACAGCTCTTATAAGATTGTGCTTCATAACGAAGTGTACCAATAACCTTACAAATAAATTCATAAACATTTGGATAATAGCTCCTTGCCCAACTTTTGTATGCTTCTGCATTCATTTTATTTTCCAGGTAGTAATAAAGATGGCTCTCAGGCATATGCTCTTCCTTTGTTATATATTTTGGAAATGGTTTATGAGCACGCTTATGCGTACAGACCAGATGGTTCATAGAATCGCAGATAATAATATCGAAATATGAAGCTTTTAATGTAACTTCCTGTTTATAATAAGTATAGGGGACAGAATAGTAATGATGATCATATTCAAACATGATAATTATTAGGAACAGTTTTGATTAGTTGTTTGTTTGAATTGTAAGCCAAATGTAAAAAAGGAATAATTTTAAAATCCCATATCTTAATAAAAAATATGGGATTTTGATTATATAATGTGTTTTTTATTTATAATTCACATGGAGTGTAATTTGGCAATCAATGCTTCTTGAAGGACTTGCGAAAAATTGATTTTTTTGCTCATAGCTTCTTTGTTTAACCATTCGGGTATGGTTAATGTTTTTTTGATAGCTTTATTGAAATGTGTTTTTGCATATTCTTCAACATCAACAGATACAAGTGTGACAAAAGATTGTTTAAATTCGAATTCAAGTTCAGATGCGATTTGTGTTGGATCAATTTCTTCTAACTTTGAAGGAATTGGAATATCTTCATTGTCTAGTTTTGCGCTGAACAATGCACCGGCTAGACAATCTACGGCCATTTCCATTGCGTCTTGTAGTGAATCTCCACATGTAGAAAGATAATTGAAGTCTGGAAAAATAACTGAGTAATGTTTTTCTTCTTCAAAGAAACAAGCTGGATAAATTGACAACATATTGTTTGCCTCCTTTTTAAAATATTCAAGCAGAGTCATTTAAGCCATGCTTGTTTTAGAATGGATTGTTCAGTTGACTTTGATAAACCTTTTGTGTGAAATGGTATAGTCACTTTACCTTTTTTTGTCGGATGTTGGAAACCCACTTGGCTTTTTAATACCCATCCATCCGCAAGGATAAGTCGTTCCATATCCTTTGACGTCATTGGCATATGTGTCCTCGTTGCGCATATAGTATATCAAAATACACGTGTATATACAATACGTATTAGTGTTGAACGTATAAATGAAAAGAAGGAAATTAATCCTTCTTTGAAATGTAAAGTGTACATGTAAAGTCTAGGTTTTTCGATTGATCGATCAAATATTGGGGTTGTACTTTTGCACCCCAGCTGTTGATTCCGCCTACGCCCATTTGTTGTTTTGTGATTCTTAGATGGGTTGTGTTGGTTTGTGGAAGTTCAAATGTGTGGTTGGCATTATATAGGTGCATAAAGGAATACTTGCTTGCCATGCATTCCATTTTTTCAGACTTGATGTTTACTTGAATGGTGTCGTTGGATAGGCTGCACCATTTGCAGTCTGTGTGGTTACCGTGTTCTTGTGGTTTTAAGTATGGAATGTAGTTTGTGTCTACGTTTTCAAAGTAGAAATCGGTTAGAGCATGGTCTCGATCTATATATGTGTCTTTTTCGCCTTTTCCAAAATAGGCGAAGTTTTTGAACTCTTCTTTTAGAGCAAACTCGATTCCAAAGAGTGGTAGTGTTTGTCTTTGTGAGTTTTTGTCTAGGTGCAATTGGATTTGTATACTTTGATTGTTGTAGACTGTGTAGACGAGTTTACATTCTTCTTCAATGGATTCAAGTTGTATTGTATAGATCATTTGTGCGCATTTGGAGTTTCGTATCATTTTAAAGCCGACTACATTTTGAAATAGGCTGGCATTTAGCCAGTTGGCATAGGTTTGTTTGGCACCACGATCATTGTCGGTTAAAGCTCTGTAGAAGATGGGTTTTGGTGCTTGTTTGAGTATTTCTTCATCATTTACTTGAATCGATACTAAACCTTTGCGTTTGTCAAATAGGTATTCGGTATCGATAAATTGAATGCCAATGGTTTCTTTTCCTTCTACTACGAGCATGGCTTTTTCTTTGGGTTGGTCTTGTTTGACTTCAAAGACTTGTTGGTCAAAAGATTGAATGCCAAATGGTGTTTTGTAGTAGATGGTTTTTGTGTAATAGCCTGGGGTATTGATTTGTTTAAATTGTACGGGCATTGTTTTTGTGGTGCCTGGTTCTACGCTTGTTTTAAAGATGCCGGATTGTATAACGAGTCCGTTTTGTTTCAATTCAAAGATAAAGGTATCTTTACTTAGGTCGTAGAATAGGTTTTTATTTTTAATGGTTATCGAATCGAAATGGATTTCCATGTCGACATAGCGGTAGAGTTGTTTTAGTTCTTGGCTTTTGCCGGTTTCTTCTCGATTGGCTAAAAGGATGCCGTCTCCACAAAAGTTAGAGTCGTTAGGATAGTCGTCGAAGTCTTGTCCATAATAGTATTGTCCGTCTTTTAAAATGGCTTGGTCTACATAGTCCCATACAAAGCCGCCTTGGTATTGTTCGTATTCGTCTTCTAGATTGGTATATTCTTCCATGCCTCCAAGACTATTTCCCATGGCGTGCATATATTCACATAGCATAAATGGTTTCATTGGATGGCTTTCTAGATAGGCTTTCACATTTTCTGGAGATGTATACATTCTAGATTCAATGTCGGATGCGTTTTCGAATGTTCGATCTTGTGTGATGCCTTCATAGTGGACAAGTCTTGATGGGTCTTGTTCTTTGAAGTAGTCGTGTAGGATCATAAAGTTGGATCCGCTTCCTGATTCATTTCCAAGTGACCACATTAAGATGCAGGCATGGTTTTTATCTCTTTCATACATGCTTCTAGCACGGTCTAATAGGCAATCAGTCCATTCGGTTTTATTTTGTGGAAGGATGTCATTAGCTCCATGGGTTTCTAGATTCATTTCGTCAATGACGTAGATTCCGTATTGGTCGCATAGTTTATACCAATAGCTGTTGTTTGGATAGTGGGATGTTCTTATGGCGTTGATGTTTAGTGATTTTAACATGTGGATGTCTTCTTCCATTTGATCTTGAGATAAACATCTTCCTGTTTTTGGATCCCATTCATGGCGATTGATGCCGTGGAATACAATTCGTTTTCCGTTGAGTTTCATAATGCCATATTCAAGCGTGAATTTTCTAAATCCAACTTGTTCTTGAATGGATTCTATGATTTCGTTGTTTGTGTCATATAATACTAATTCTAATTGATAAAGATTAGGAAATTCACTGCTCCATAGGCATGTATTTTCTACAGGGATTTCAAATGTATCTTGCATATTGCCATTCCATACGATGTTTCCTTGTGGATCGTATAGTTTGGCTTGTAGTGTATGGGATTCATTACTACTCATTTTACAAACACAACTAAGAACACTTTTATTTGTGTCTAGATTGATGTCTGTATCGATTTTTAAGTCTTGTATGTGTTGGCTAGGTTGTTTATAGATCATGACATCTCTAAATATGCCTGTAAAGCGCCACATGTCTTGGTCTTCTAGCCATGTGCCTGTGCATTTTTGAAAGATGCGTACGCAGAGTACATTATCTTTTTCTTGTGTGTATTTCGTAATGTCAAAGCGGCTTGGGGTAAAGGAATCTTCAGAGTATCCGATAAATTTACCATTTAGCCATACGTAGATATTGGATTCTACGCCTTCAAAGGATAGGATGAGTTTATTTCCGATAAAGTCTTGTGGACAATCAAATGTTTTACGGTATTGATAGACTTTATTTTTGTCCATATCAATTTGTCCGGGTTTTGCCACGTCATGCCCATCCCAAGGGTAGGTAACGTCTGTATAGTGGGGGTTATCGAATCCTTGGAGTTGGATGTGTCCGGGTACTTGGATGTCATTCCAGTTGGTGTCATTAAATTCTGTATTATAGAAGAATTTAAAGCATGAATCATAATTTTTTGAAAGGTTGAATTTCCATGTTCCATTTAGTGAGAATGAGCTTGGCTTTTTGTCCTTTCCAATTGTATATATGTGGTCGCTATAAGCGTGTTGTCTATTTACTTGAAAGACGCGTGGGTCTTTGATCCAGTTTAAGTCTGGTGTTCGCATTGTATCACTCCTTGTTTTATTGGTAACTTAAATTATATCAAAGGCTAGTATTGAAAGGAAGGTAAAAATCAATTAAAATATTTGATAAATTGGAGGTTGAAAGATGTCAGACATTCTTGGTTTTGTGGTTTCAATAGCCTTAATTTATTTTGTAATCAAAGTCGCATTTAAGTTCATTAAGTGGATTGGGATTTTGTTGGTTGCAGTATTTGTGTTTAAGATGGTAGCACTTCTTATATAAGGGAACATGAAGTTCTCTTTTTTTGTATATTGAGTTATCTATAAAAATCTAGTCATCTATCATATATCCTTTTTTTTAGGCATATAAGGAAAGTGTTGGTTATTTTTCGTTGTTAAGGTAAATAATGTTATAGAAAAAAAACGGAACATTGCGCAATGGAATGATATTTAAATAGCAGTATTATTCTCGCGAGGTAGTGAATCTTTTTGTCATTACGAAGGGGGTTATTTGAAGATGAAAAATGTCAAAGACAAAATCATTATGAGTGCTGCCGTGGGATTTACGGCGTCTAGTGGAATTACTCCTGTATTTGCACAAGAAACTACAAATGCAGAAGTTTTCAAGGAAGATGTAGAGGCAAAGAAGACAAAGAAAGAGAAATCAGAGGATTCGATTAAGACAACTAAGAGTAATTTGGATGATGTTAAAAAAGTTACAGATGAAAAGAAGGCTGATGCAGATGCTGCTAAAAAAGAATTAGAAGATGCGAGTGCTGCACAAGACAAACAATATGCTGTTGTAGAAAATCAATATGACAAAGTATATGGTAGTGTGAATAAAGATTATCAAGTTTTATTGGCGAAGGCTTCTGATTTAGAAAAGGAAATTGCTTCTAAGCAAGCTGAATTGGATCAATGTACAAAGAATGAGGAGAGTGTTGCAAAGAATTTAGAAGAGGCTAAAAAGATTTGGCAGACAAACAGACTAAGTTTGATGAAGTAAATAAAGAATTGGCTAAGTATGATAAAACTTCTATTGATGCAGATTTAAAGATTGCAGAAGCAGAACAAGTAAATGCTCAGAATGCATATAACAATGCAAAACAAGCAAATGAGGATGCTGCTTCTGCATTGACTATTGCAAATGGGGACTTAAGCGCGAAAAAGGAAGCATTAAATATGCACAAAAGGCATATGATAATGCAGCAGCTGATATAAATGCTAAACAAGAAGCGGTAAAGGCTGCAAAAGTAGTAAAAGATGCTTCTGATGCTGTAGATGCACGATCTGCCTTAATTGATAAGTATACTAAGGATGCAGAAGATACAAGTGCGGCTATTAAAGAAACTACAAAGAAGATTAGTGAGTTAGTTGATTCTAAGGATGAATTAGATTCTAAAGTAGAAGTTAAGAAGTAAGTCTTGGATGTTATTGATGATGTGAAGGTGAATGGTTCTAGAGCAAATACTTCAAGTGTTACAGATGAAGAATTATTAGGTTATTTAGATGAACTTGCTAAAGAAGTAGATGAATTTGAAGAACTACATATTAAGTTTGCGAATGCAAATGTAAAATATATAACTTTGCTTTCTGTTTATGAAGAGGCTAAAAAGGATGAGGTTCAGGCTCAAACTGTTTATGATGAGGCTATGAAAGCTCTTGATACGTATATTCAGGAAACCTCAAAGCATGCAGTTAAAACAGAGAACAACACTAATAAAAATAATGGTGTGTCAACAAATAAGAATGGTAATACATTTGGAGCTAAGAAAGCTAATTTTACAAATGCTAGTGTAGAAACTGATCTAGGATTAGATGTAGCTATGATGGGTATAGTTGCTTTGGGTATTGTTGAGGCTAAGCGTAGAAGTAAAAAAATAATAGTTTGTTTTGGAGGTAGGATTTGAAATCTTGCCTTCTTTTATTATAGGAAATATAACTATAAATAGTTATGAATTGTTAATTTGGTTTGTGTTCATATGATGATTTATGGTTAGTTTTTTGTGAAAGTGCTTTAAATGTGGTTGATTGAATTGCTTCACGGCTATAAAATGGGTTTGTATGTAGGAGGGTAAGAGAGATGAATAAACTAACTAAACAGTTACTATCATTGGGGTTGAGTGTAGTAACTGTAGCTGGTATGGTTTCGCCAGTGTTTGCTGAAGGCGTTGATGAAACACAGACTACTGGTAATTCACCGGTTATTGAAAAGGAAACAGAAAGGGAATATGCACTACAAATCTATAAGCATAATGCAGATGGTACTGAAGAAGTTGAATACACTACATTTACTATTTCATCATCTGCTGGATATACAGAGATTTATAGATATGTCGCAAAAGAATATTTGCCTGAAGGTTATAGTTTGCCTGCACCTGCATTTGCGGCTGTAACAGAAGTGGATGAAAATACATATCGTTTTGATGTATATGAAAAACAGAGTGCAGAAGATGAAATGATAGATGTTACTGTAGAATTCTATTTATATAAATCTGAAGACAAAAAGGTGGTTGCAACTACAACTCTTTCTGTAAACAAAAACTTATATAATGATGAGGTTGGACAGATTATTTACAAGAATCCACCTGAAGGATATGAGGTAGTATGGGCTGGTGGTGCTGGACCAATCGTTGGCGTTGATGAAAATGGTGTCTATCATGCGGCTGTACGTAAATTGTCTGAAGACAATAACAAGCCAGAAGATAATATGAAAACGTATACGTTGATTATTAATAAAGATGGTGTTGAAGAACAAAAAACAGTAGAAATAGAAAAAAATAGCGTATACGACATTTCTTACTATATTTTAACTAATTTCATTCCTGAAGGATATAGAGCTGAAATCAAAGATATTGAATATGTTAAAGACAATACTTTTAGAATGAATGTTGTAAAGAAGGATAAGAATCCAGAATTAAAGACATGGAAACTAAATATTATCAAGGGAACTTGGAAGAATGTTTTAGGTTATAAACCATCATTGTTTAATGATGTTACAGTGGAAACAAGAGAATTCACTTATGATTCAAAGGCTGGTGTTGCAGAAATCGCAAATTATATTGAAAAGACTTTTGCACCTAAAGGCTATGTAGTTAATAATTCATATAATGGATTATCTAAAATTACTGATATTCATCAAATTGATGATTCAACATTTAATATGTTGCCATTAAAAATGATAAAATGCCTTCATATGAATACTCTGCATATCTTTTATCATATGTGGATGTAGATACTAATGAAGTATTACGAAAGAGCGGAACTTTAACATTAGAAGGACCATCTAAATCTGTTCTAGATAAGTCTGATATTGAATATATACCTTACGGGTATAAATTGGTTGGTGATTCATTTAAAGTTGATGATAGTGATGTTCCAAAAAAGGTGACTATTACAGTGAAAAAGGGAACTGAGGATTCTAACTTAAGCATTCTATTCTATGTAAACAATAATGGAAGAATTTCTAAATTGAATACAGTTTCTGTCATTGCAGATAAATATGATGCAAACAAGGATGGAATGATTGATTTGGATGAACTTGCTTCAGTTATCCCAAGTGGATATATGATTGATAAAAAAATGCAAATAGAGTCAGCACCTTATGTTTCGTATATTAAAGGAAAAGATATAAAATATGTTAATTGCTATATTGAAGTTTGTTTAAAAAAGGCTTCTTCAGTAAATCAAACTGATGATTCAAAAAATATCGCAAGTATTGTAGATTCTAATACTGAAAAAGTTTTAGCAAGCAGTCTAAATACGGATCAAAAGAAGGAATATGATGCTGCCATTAAAGCGGGTAAAGAAGTTGAATTCAAACCAGTTGTTAAGAATGAAGTAAAAGAATCAGATAAAAAAGCATTATTGGCATATGCAGATAAAAATGATACAGAAGTTGTGAATGCATTTGATATTGAAATTGAATTGTTAATTAATGATGAGAGTAAAGGTTTGATTCCTGAAACGAGTGAAAAATTAACATTCAAAGTGGCTATTCCAGAAAACCTAAAGAAGAATGGTCGTAAGTTCTATGTATTGCGTTTGCATGATGGCAAGATTGATAAGCTTCCAGTAAATGAAGACGGAACATTTGAAACAGATAAGTTCTCTTCATATATGTTGGTTTATGAAGATGTAAAGGCTACAACCCCAGAATCAAAGCCTGAGGTAAAACCTGGAACTAACACAGAAACTAATCCAGCAGTTAAGCCAGAAACAAAACCAGCTGTTAAACCAAGTACTGGATCTACTACAACTACAACAGATACAAAGAAAAACAACACAGTTAAGAAAGATGTTAAGAAGAATAAGAAGGTAAATACAAGTACAAAGACTTCAAGCACATTGTTTACTGGATTATTGGGTGTTTCTATTATTGGTTTAGGTGCAGTCGAAGTATTGCGTAGAAGAAATAAATAATTTAATTAGAGGGTAAGTTAATTCTTGCCTTCTTTTTATATGGGCATATCTGTTGATGTTTAAGTGTGATAGGTCCATAATGTGTTTGATTTGGAGGTATTCATATTATGAAACGTTATATAAACTATTCAATTATATATGCAATATTAGCTTTAGTAGGTGGAGTGTTTTATCGTGAATTTACGAAGATGAATGGTTATACTGCTTGGACGACTTTATCGGTTGTTCATACACACTATTTTATCTTGGGTATGATGTTCTTTTTGATTCTTGGCTTGGTTTCAATGAATATTAATTTAAAAATAAATCGAGCAGTGTTGTTTTATAATATAGGACTTAATTTAACGGCTATTATGTTAGTCGTACGTGGGATTGTTCAAATTTTAGGTTTTAATGTTGTATCTGCTTTGATTTCAGGTATTGCGGGTATTGGTCATATTGTTTTGGGCGTTTCATTGATTTTGATATTATTGGATATTAAAAAGGGTTGTATTAAAGGTGGATTATGATCCATCTTTTTTTGACATTATCACATAATTTTAATATACCCCTTATATAAAGATGATATTACAAGAATATGATTTGACTTTTTCAACTTTTTTTGTTTCAACACCTTGATTATGGTATACTTTTCTACGTAGAGAAATTTTCTCTATGAATATGGGAGAGTGTTTTTATGTATTCGAAATATGGAAAGCGAACGATTGATTTTCTTTTGAGTTTGTCTGGAATCATAATCTTATCTCCACTATTGATTGTATTAATGGTTTTAATTAAGGTGACTTCTCCGGGGCCTGTGTTTTTTAAGCAGAAGCGTGTGGGAATTCACAAGTCTTATTTTAATATTTTAAAGTTTAGAACAATGCGTATTGATACACCGAAAGATATGCCTACGCATTTATTGAAAAATCCAGATCAATATATTACGAGTATTGGTAAATTTTTGAGAAAGACGTCTTTGGATGAGCTTCCACAGTTGTTTAATATATTTAAAGGGGAAATGGCAATTGTGGGTCCAAGACCTGCTCTATGGAATCAATATGATTTAATTGAATTGAGAGATCATTATGGTGCCAATGATGTACTTCCAGGATTAACTGGTTGGGCACAGGTAAATGGTCGTGATGAGTTGGAAATAGATGTTAAGGCTAAGCTTGATGGAGAGTATTGTAAGAATTTAAGTTTTTCATTTGATGTGAAATGTTTTTTTATGACAATCTTTTCAGTGTTAAAACACGATGGGGTTGTTGAAGGTGGTACGGGAAGTATCCATAATAAAGATAATAATAACTAGGGGATAGTTGTAAGGTCTTTAAAACCATCATTTGTAGGTTGGGGAGTTATCTATGGTCGTAGCATTAGTATATGCGTTTGATACATGTTTGGATCGTATTCATTTATTGAAGAAATACTACACTTCTAAGGGGTTTGAAGTTGTGAGTGTGACTTCAAATTTTTCGCATAGAAAAAAAGCGATTTATCAAGCTGAAGCTGATGTTGTGATTTCTGTTCGTGAGTATCATAAGAATCTTTCTGCGGACAGAATCTTGTCTCATATTGAGTTTTCTAAAAAGGCAAGAAAGGCTATGGAAGACATTCAACCAGATCTAATTCATTGTATTATTCCGTGTAATACGCTTGTAAAAGAAATGGCGAAATATAAAAAGAAACATCATAATGTTAAAGTGATGTATGACATTATTGATTTATGGCCAGAATCCATGCCGATTGATCGATATAAGGGATTATTACCTTTTAAAATATGGAAGAATAATCGTGATAAGTATTTATCAAGTGGAGATGTTGTTTTCTGTGAATGTGAATTGTTTAAGAAATATGTGCATTGTGGAAATGTTCTGTATTGGGCAATTGATAGAGAGTGTTTGCCAATGAATCCGTATTTAAGTGAGAATGAGTTACAGTTTTGTTACCTGGGTTCTATAAATAATATTATAGACATTCCTAGAATCACTGCTTTTTTAAGGGAGTGCAGTGCTCATAAAAAGTGTACGTTACATATTATTGGTGATGGCGAAAATAAAGAATATTTCATTCAAGAAGTATTATGTGTAGGAGTCAATGTAGTTGATCATAAGGAAGTATACGATTTTCAACGCAAACAAGAAGTATTTGATCAGTGCAATTATGGTTTTAACGTCATGAAGCCGAGTGTAGTAGTTGGGTTGACTATGAAATCACTAGACTATATGTGTGCGGGTTTACCAATTATTAATACGATTAAAGGGGACACAAAAGATTTTTGTGAGGAATGGGATATTGGATTCAATTTGAAAAAGTCAAATATAAAAGAAGTGGCAGAAAGGGTTTGTTCAGAAAGTATGGATGTGCAGCTTCAAAGAAGAAAGAATATTCAGAATTTGTATAATACATACTTTACGACAAAGAAATTTAATGCCACATTAGATGAGGCTTTGAATCGAATTTTTTAGAAAGCTAGGTGATTAAGAATGATTTCAGTCGCAATGACTACTTATAACGGTGAAAAATATATTTGCGAACAAATAGAATCCATTCTTAATCAATCTATGAAAGTGGATGAAATCATTGTTTGTGATGATGGATCGAGTGATTCAACTATAGAATTATTAAAAAAATATCCAGTTAAGGTAGTACAAAATGATGTGAATCTAGGGTATCGTCTTAACTTTAAAAAAGCTATGGAATTATGTAGTGGGGATTATATTTTTTTGTGTGACCAAGATGATATTTGGTTACCTAATAAAGTGGAAGAAATGATGCGTATGATGAAAACTCATTCGAATATGCATGTATTATCTTCTTCTTTTATTTATATTGATGATAAGAATCAGCAAATTCAAATGAAAGTGGATAAGAGTCGGTCCAATAATAATTTATATTGTCGTCCTGTTGAAAAAGATAGTTTATATCGAGTGAATTTCTTGGATTATCTTGCCATGAACTATTTTCAAGGTTGTTCTCTTCTGTTGGATAAATGGATCAAAAATTTAGTTTTAGAACATTACTCTACAGATATTGAACATGACTATTTAATTAACAGTATTGCGGCTAGTTATAATAGTATGTACTTTTATAATAAGCCATTGTTTCAGTATCGTTTGCACGAAAAGAATTCTATTGGCGCACAATATGATACGCAAACAAAAGAAGAACATTTGCAACGAGCAAATACATTAAAGATTCGTACACAGAATGCTCATAATGCGTTAGATGTTTTAAATATAATTCGATTGGCAAATTCGGATTATTATCAAGAGAATCAAGAAGAGTTTAGTCATATGAGTGCTTTTTTTAATCAACATATTCAAACATTGGAAAATAAGAAGTTTTTTAAGTTGTTGTGTCAAAATACAAGTCCTTATTATTCACTTATTAAAACAAAGAAGGCAAGAGTTATGGATTTATTGTATGTGCTGAAAGAAAAGGTGATTCGATGATTTCAGTTGCGATGGCTACATTTAATGGGGAACCATATATTCAAGAACAATTGGATTCTATTTATAATCAAACACGCAAAGTGGATGAAATTATTATTGTGGATGATTGTTCTACTGATTCAACAGTTCGTGTAATTGAACAATATATTTTATCTCATAAAGATATAGATATTAAGTTATACAAGAATGAAGAAAATCTTGGATATAAAAAGAATTTCAAAAAAGCAATTTCATTATGTCATGGAGA
>ERZ857998.2229-NODE-2229-length-18801-cov-7.438814_pt1 | contig 18801 bp, 16 predicted proteins | sample MGYA00519954_ERZ857998 | MGnify/ENA primary metagenome ERZ857998 (study PRJEB31778, sample SAMEA3449424) | human gut metagenome | biome: human gut; feature: human-associated habitat; material: faeces | place: United Kingdom | collected 2010/2012 ...
CCCGCTGCTCTGGCCCACGCACCCCGCGAGGGGTGCGACTCCTGCCACTCCTGGGTAATCTCCTGCTTCTGCGATTTCAATCCACGCACCCCGCGAGGGATGCGACTAAAAAGAGCCGCCTCCAGAGGGCCGAATCTCTATTTCAATCCACGCACCCCGCGAGGGGTGCGACGTCTACAGGCGTTTAGCTGCCCCTGGATCGTCCGATTTCAATCAAATAGGATTGGATGACACGAGAAATGGCACCGGTCTGGTGCGAACTATGCCGGTTTTTTCAACCCACCGGCCCCTCGCACCGGATCAGATCATCAGGACGCCTTCGGGTTCGTAGCTCTGCTTGGCGCCGAAGTGCTCGATCCTGGTTTGATACTTGTTGCCCAGATAATAAAAGCGCAGACTGCCCTTTTCAGAGTCCATAAGTGCCAGCAGCTTGGCCTGTAGCAGCCGGCACTGGGCCCCATCCAGGAGGCATTCAAAGACCGAGTTTTGCACCCTTTGGCCGTAGTTGACGCACTGCCTGGCGATCTGCCGCAGCCGCCTGCGCCCGGCGGCATCCCCGGTGTTGACGTCATAGGTGATGACTACCAGCAAAAGGACCGCCTCACTTCCACAGAAACGGCGGATAGCCGTCCAGATCCCCCCGCAAGTAGCGGGCCAGCAGCAGTGCCTGAATGTAGGGCACCAGGCCCCAAGGCAGCTTTTCCTTTAGATAGGGATGGGTGATGGACTCCTGTTTCTTGGCCTGCCACGCCTGCAAAAAGGCCCGGCGGGCCTCGTCGCGTATGAATACAGCGCCGCTCTCCAGAAATTCAAAATCAGTGGAGGCGATCATTCGATTGTTGATGAGCGTCAGGACAAAACGATCCGCCATGCAGGGACGTAGCTCCTCCATCAGATCCAGCGCCAGTGAGACCCGACCAGGCCGGTCCCGGTGGAGAAACCCCACATAGGAGTCCAGACCCGCCGCCTCCAGGGCGGCGGCGCAGTCATTGGCCAGCAGGGAATAGGCGAAGGAGAGCAGAGCGTTGAATGGGTCCAGAGGTGGACGGCGGCTGCGTCCGTGGAAGAAGAAGGCATCTTTCCCGTTCAGGATCATATCGTCCAGAACGCCGAAATAGAGGGCGGCAGCCGCGCCCTCCAGGCCCCGCAGAGAGCCCGGATCGGTCTCAGCCGCCAGGCGGGGGAGAGTTTCCCGGAGCTGGAGGGAGGCCTCCTTCAGCCGGGGCGCGTCCACCCGCAGAGCGTGATCCCGGAGGGTGCGCTCGATGCTCCAGCGGGCGTTATAGACCTTGCCGAAGAGGAAATTCCGGGCTACCTGCCCGCTTTGCGCGGGGTCGTCTGCAAAGCGGTACTGGGTCCGGCGCAGCAGGACGCTGCCGTGGCTGGGGCCCACGGCCCGGGCCAGAAAGCGGCCCCTGGGGGTGCAGAATGCCAGGTTGACCCCACGCTGGGCACAGGCACCCATCAGGGCGGGGGAGGCGCCGGCGTAGGAGAAGGAGAGAATGCCGCTGAGGGTATGGAGGGGAAAGCGTCCGGCGGCCTGCTTTTCCCGGTAGACCACCACGGTCTCTCCCTCCAGCGCCAGGTAGGCGTCCTGGCTGGTGACAAACAGGGTGTTGAGCAGATGTTTCATGGGCGCACCTCCAGGCTCTCGCGCAGATAGTCGGACACCGACCGGGCGGACAGAAGCCTTGGCAAGCACAAATCCTTTAGGGAGCAGGCGCTGCAGGCCCGGGCGGGCTTGACCTTCGGCGTGTGCCCCCGGCGGAACAGATCGTGCATTTCGGTGAGGCAGGCGCGCACCTCGGCCCGGAGCGGCTCGGAAAAGGAGACCGGCACCCGGCGGCGGGTCTCGCCGTAATAGAGCGCGCCGTCGGGAACGGCGGTGCAGAGCATTTCCTCCAGGCACATGGCCTGGGCGCAGAGCTGCAGTTCATCCGCATCGTGGGGCTTGGGAGCTCCCCGCTTGTACTCCACCGGGAAGGGCCGCCACCGGCCGGCCCGACCCGAAAGGGGGACGCCCTCCGGGTCCAGATGGAACTCCACCACATCACAGGCTCCGGAAATGCCCAGACGGGCGGAAAACACGGACATGCCACGGGTGATGACGGCGCCGCCCCGAACCTCCTTCCGGTCCCGGTCGTGGGCGCGCTGGTGCATCAGCGTGCCGTCCACCGTGCGCTCGTTTTCCGCCCACTGCTGCTCGATGTGGATCAGGGCCCACTGGCGGCGGCAGAACCGGAAGTGCTGTAGGCCGGAGAGGAGGAGCCACTGCTCCTCGGGATAGTCGGTCACCCCATCCGGGTGCAAGTGACGCCGGCGGGAATGGCGCCTTCCTCCACGGTGATCTGGTAGTTGGCAAAGGAGCGGGCGGGGCCGGGGGCGCTGGAGGCGGCCTGGGTTACCTGGACGGCGTCGAAGAGCTTATAGGCGGGGGCGTTGCCCAGCTCGGAGTCGTGCCGGAAGACGATGAGTTCCCGGACGGCCATCTTGCCCCGGGCGGCGGAGTGATCATGCTCAAACAGGTTCAAAATGGCCTGCCACAGCAGATCCAGATCCTCCTGGCTGAAACCGGTGGTTTTCCGGGCCAGATTGGCGGAGACATAGCCCTCGGCCCGGTAAAGGCCGTAGGGGACGATGTACTTGCGGCCCATCTCGGTGCTCTTCTTCTCCGCGTCGGCCTCGGTGGCGATGGCCACCCGGGTAATGGTGATCTCCTGGGGCACCACGGGCTCTACGCTGCGGGCAAACCCGAGCTGAACAGGACCCCGGACCTGACCACAGTTGAGCGCGGCCTTGACAAAGGTGGTCATCACCGCCCCAAAGGTACGGATGTCGTAAAAGTTTTCGCACATCCAGTCCCGAAGCTTGCGGTCCAGGTCCGGGTCCTGCTTTTTGGCGTTCTTAATGGTCTTTTCATCCACCTGATATGCGGTATAGGCCTCCCCATCGCTGCGGTTGAGGGGTACGCCGTCCTTGATGTAGATGCGGTAGCCGGGGGCATTGTCCTTTACAGTCTCCACATAGTTGCGGATTTTCCGCTTGAGGCACACGTCGGTGACCAGGGCCAGGCCAGTTTCGGGGTCGATGCGGGGCATGTTGCCGGCGTCGGGATCGCCATTGGGGTTGCCGTTCTCCACGTCGAAAAGGATGACGAATTCATAGCGGTTTTGAATGGCGCTCATCTCAATTTTCCTCCTTATTTACTGTATCGCTTTTGTGTCTGGTGATAGTAACCCAGGTCGAAGGACGCCTGCTCCGGAAGGGACAGCCGTCCGGGCAGCGTCTCGCCCAGCAGCTCCTTGATCTGGCCGAGCTGACGGTCATAATGGATGCGCAGGCCGGTATCCAGCTTTTTTAAATGCTTTTGGGCCAGGTTGTTGAGGATGGGAAAAATGGTGGCGGGGGTGGCCGATGCGGAGTTAAAATACTTGTCCTTGATGGTGGTGTTGATGCCGGGGTTGGCCGCCTGCTGGATGGCCTCCAGCACGGAGAACAGACGGCCCAGGTTATAGGGGACAATGGAGCTGGTTTCGTTCAGGCTCACGGTCAATACCTCCTTCGGACACTCAGTATGCGGATTTTTCAGGTAATAGGCTTTCAGAATGGCGGCCCGTCCGCGGGTGATTTTGCGGTCGGCGCGGATACGGAGCATCACGCCGTTGAGCAGCGCCGCGGGATAGTCGGTGTTGGACAGAATGGCCCGGGCGGTCGCGCCGGCCAGGACGGGAGAAGGGGACTTGTCCCTGACGGTTTGAGGAACGGTCTCCCGGAGAAGAGCCCACAGCGGGATGGTCTCGTAGGGGTCGTTGGCGGGACGGACGATTTCCATGCGGGCATGGTGGGCGTTGACATGGGACAGAAAGCCGCCGAAGCAGTCGCGCAGGAAGAACCGCACCGACAGGCGGGCGGCGTTGGGGGACAGACCCAGAATATAGAAGGGGCGGGCGGGGTCCAGGGGCACCTCGGCGCAGTGCTCCATGCGGGATCGTTTTTTCAGAGCGGCCCGCAGCGTGGCTTCCTCCAGCCCGGCGGGGGGGCGGGCCGCCGAAGAGGGCGGCGGCGGAGAAGGCCTGATAAGCCGGATCGGCCCCCGCCGCCCAGAAGACCACCGTGGTGTCCCCGAGGCGCTGCACATGCGCCCGGTCGGAGAGCAGGTGGTTCAGAGCGGCGGTGTAGGCGAAGGCGGCGTACTTACCGGTGGGGGCGTTCAGGCTCTGCTCCCTGCCGTAGGAGCAGAAGGCGGGGGCGTTGAACGACACCAGGGATGCGCCGCTGGACTGGGCGCCCTGCACCCCCTTGACGGCGGGATGGAGCCTGACGACAGGCCCCATCTGTCCGGTGACGAGACACTGCATGTCGGGGCCGTCGCCACCGCTGTCATAGTGGTTCTGCCAGGCTACGCGGATGGCGGCGTCCTCCTGGGCGAAACGGCCCTCCACACGGAAGACCAGATTGGCGCCCTTTTGCACCTCCTCCAGACAGTCGGACAGAGCGGGGTGCTCTGTCGATCAGGCCGCGGGCGGCCGAGGGGGTCATCACGTCGTAGCTGACCCGCTCCACCTTCATCTCCGGGCGGGAGAAGCAGGCATAGTCACCCCAGACCTCTACACGAATGGACATGAGGCTCACTCCTTTGATTGGATGATCGCAGAATACAGCAAGAAATGTCCCAAAGAACGGACCTTTCAGACAAACAGCCCTTTTCCAAAATCGGCGTCCAGGGAGAGGCCGGTCTCCTGGCTGTAGAGGGACAGGTTGGCCAGCACTGCCGTGCCGTCCTCCAGCTCCTCCAGGTCTCCGGCGGACCGCAGGGCCTGGTAGTGCTGGTCGTAGAGGCTGACGCCGTACTGGCCCAACTGGCGGAACAGGGCCCGGGAGCGCTCCCCGGCGCGGAGCCGGTCCGTCAGCGGGACACCCCCGTCCAAGGGGATGTAGACCGTCTTTGTGGGGCTGTCAATCAGGTGGAAGCGCTCTGATACGGAGCGGAAAGGCATCCGTCCCGCATCCGACCCCCGCTGAAAGGCGTCCAGGACCCCATACCGGTCCAGGGCAGGGCCGGACAGGTCCAGCAGGGACAAAAAGTAGCGGCGGACCGTCTCCGGCCGGGCGGGGTCGGCTCCGTCGGACAGGGCCTCCCGGGTGGCGCCGATGCTGCGGCGGAAGAGGGGCGGCGGGGCGTCCTCCCCCTGAAAGACGGTGACGGTGCTCTCCTGCGGCGGGCGGTGGCCCTCCCGGTTGCACCGGCCGGCGGCCTGCAGGATGGAATCCAGCCCCGCCTCCTCCCGCCAGACCGCCGGAAAGTCCACGTCCACCCCGGCTTCGATCAGACTGGTGGAGACCACCCGGCAGGGCAGGCCGTTTTTTAAGCGGCGGCGGACCTGGCCCAGTACGGCCCGGCGATGGACGGGGAACATGAGCGTGGACAGGTGGAAGCGGTGCTCCGGCGGCAGGAGCCGGTAGAGTGCCCCGGCGCTTTTGCGGCTGTTGACGATGCACAGTGCCTGGGGCTGGGCGGCCAGCCGCTCCGCCAGCGCCTCCCGGCTCAGCCGCCCTGCACGGGCAAAGGTCACGCGGCGGAAGTGCTCGTAGAGATCGGAGGTGCCGGGGCAGAGCTCCTGTATGGGCAGGGCAGGGACAAACGCCCGGAACTGCGCCTCCAGGGCGGGCTGGGTGGCGGTACACAGCACCGCCGTGGAGCGGAAGTGAGCCACGAGCTGGGCGATGGCCGCCACGCAGGGCCGCAGGTGTTCCAGGGGAGCATCTGCGCCTCGTCAAAGATGAGCACGCTATTGGAACAATTGTGGAGCTTGCGGCATTGGGAGGGGCGGCTGGCGAACAGGGACTCGAAGAACTGTACCGCTGTGGTCACCACCACCGGCGCGTCGAAATTCTCCGCCGCCAGGGACTGCCGGTACTGGGCAGGGGCGGTCTCCGCCGTCCAGGCAGGCGCGCAGGATTTGGCATCGGCGGCGGTTCAGGTCGGTTTTGGGCGGCCACCAACCGGAGATATGCCCTTTCAGGCGCTCCAGCAGCACGGGCAGGGGGGCGTGCCCGCCCCGAGGCGGCGGCGCGGCGCGCAGAAACGCCTCCGTATCCAGGTAATCGCCGTCCATCAGGCAGGAGTAGAGCATCCGGACGAAAAAAGAGTCGGTCAACGGGTCCCGGCCCCAAAGGGCCGGCGGCGTGGAAGGCGGCCCACTCCGCCCCCAGGCGGGCGCATTCCACCGCACCGGCGGTGGCATGATCCACCTTTCTGCCATTCTCCAGCAGGTGGCGCTGAAAGGCGTCGGAATATTTTCCAATGTCGTGGGCCAGCCCCACGAAACGGCCCTGCGCCCCGGCGCCGAAGGGCGCGGCAAAGCCGGCGACCAGAGCGGCCGTTCCCTCCAGGTGGGCTTCCACGGACTGCTCGGAGCCGTCCTCAGAGACGTGGGCAAGACAGCGGCGCATAAGGTCTCGGCTTTGTAAACGAGACTTTACGCAATCCCTACAGTGGCGTGGTGGATGGGCGCGGGAAAAAACTCTATACTAAACGACAGTTTTCTCAAGGAGGTAGAGATTTTGAACGTCATTGGACGGCGCCTGTTATCGGGCGCACTGACCTGCGCCCTGCTGCTGGGACAGGTCCCCGGCGCGTCTGCGGCGGGCGCGCAGAGCGCACAGGACACCCAGACCCCGGGGTTGGGCACGGTATCCATGGAGTGGAGCCGGGACATTTACAACGGCATCACCCTGGACCATGTGGCCAGTGAAAACGAACATGGGCTGCAAAAAAGCTACACCGTTACGTACGATCCCCAGACCACGCAGATCCGGCCAATCCTCAACTACGGCCCCTACGTCATGGGCGGGGAAATCATGTCCGACATGGTGGCCCAGGTGGAGGCCGATGGCTCCAAGGTGGTCTTTGCCATCAACGGCGACGCCTATGATACCAGCAACGGCGTCTCCAACGGCCTGATGATCAAAAACGGCGTCCTTATTTCCACGTCGTACAACAACAGCGCCGAGGCCGTGGGCTTCAAGGCCGACGGTACGGTCATCTACGGCCACACCAGCCTGAACATCACCGCCACGCCGGAGGGCGGCTCCCCCATCACGGTGTTCCATGTGAACAAAGAGCGCAAGCTGGATACCGAGAACGTATACCTGCTCACCGAGCAGTTTGCCAAGACCACCAGCTCCACCCAGCCTGGCGTGGAGGTGGTGCTCAACGTCACCACCCGCGACTATCAGGGCCTGGTCATCGGCGGGCAGATCACCGCCGCGGTGGCCAGCGTCAATCAGGTGGGGGCCAACGTGGACAAGAATACCACCCCCATCGGGAAGGGGCAGATTGTCCTCAGCGCCAACACCGGCAGCAGCCGCTACGCCGCACTGAGCGCCCTGACGGTCGGCCAGAGGGTAACGGTGGACGTGCAGAACAACAACAGCGACGTGGACTGGAGCCAGGCGGCTCAGGCGCTGGGCATTTTCCATGTGCTGATGCTGGACGGCGTGGTCAACGAGGGCGCCTACTCGGGAGACACCGACATCCATCCCCGCACCGTGCTGGGCGTCAAAGCCGACGGGAGCGTGGTATTGTTCCAGTGCGACGGCCGTCAGGCGGGCTGGGCGCTGGGCATCAGCTTCCGGAACATTGTGGACTACCTGAGGGACCAGGGCTGCGTCACCATCTTCAACTTTGACGGCGGCGGCAGCTCCACCATCACGGCCACCCTGCCCGGCGACAAAAGCTCCACCATCCTCAACCGCCCCTCTGACGGCAGCGAGCGAGCCAACTGCAACGCCCTGCTCTTTGTGGCCACCAGCCAGCCGGACGAGAGCAGGGAGCTCCTCCACGTCTACCCCGATATCGACGAAGGGTACGGCAACAAGGTCATGGTGCTGGAAAACGGCAAGCTGGGCCTGAGGGTGGGGGCCACCGACGGCAATTACCACTATCAGGACCTGGGGAGCACCGGCCTGAAATACACCGCCGAGGGCGGCATCGGCTCCGTCTCCAAAGCTGGCGTGCTGACGGCGGCGACCGGCACCCATGAGGGCAGGATCACCGTCTCCACCCAGGACGGCTCCGCCAGCGGCGTGATTTCCGTCCAGGTGGTGGACTCCATCACCAAGCTCACCGCCGACCGCTCCATCCTGTCGGTTGCCCCCGGCGCCACCACCCAGATGCGCTTTACCGCCGAGTACAACGGCAGCCCGGTGGTGCTCACCAGCGAGGCCCTGACCTTCCAGCTCTCCGACCCCTCGCTGGGCTCCATGGCCGCCGACGGCACCTTTACCGCCGCCGACACCCAGGGTACCGGCGAACTGAAGATCTCCTACAAGGACTACACCCTCACCCTGCCGGTGGAGATCGGCAAGCTGCCGGTGCTCCTCAACGACTTTGAAGAGGACTTCGGCGACGCGGGCTGGAAGTGGCGCTACTTCAACGGCGCCGACGGCGGCCTGGGGGACCGGGGCGGCGACGCCAGGATGTCCATCAATTACGACGAGCGGTACGTCAAAAGCGGCGACGGTTCCCTGCGGGTGGACTACGATTTTGCCACCAAGCCCCTCACCGGCACCGTCACCTGCGAGACCGGCCCCGTTGGGGAGCTGTACCTGGAGGGTCAGCCCAAGGCCATCGGCTGCTGGATCTACGGCGACGGCAACGGCGCCTGGGTGCGCATCCAGCTGGCCCCCTCTGCCTATGCCGGCGACGTGTATGTGGACTGGGTGGGCTGGAAGTACGTGGAAAACGCCATTCCGACCACTGCATCCTTCCCCTACCGGCTGGTGTGGGGCGTACGGGTGCTGGGCACACCCAATACCGCCAACGGCAAGAAGGGCACCATCTATGTGGACGGCCTGCGGGCGGTCTATGACTTCAAAAACGACGACACGCTGGCCCCTGAGCTGGTCCCAGGTACCGGCGTGACCCCCGCCGACGGCGCGGTGGACGTGGCCAATGAGCCGGACATCTCCCTCACGGTCCGGGACCCCCAGACGGAGGGTCAGCCCTACACCGGGATCCATACCGGGCGGACCAAGCTGTGGATCAACGGTAAGGTTATGGACCACGCCGCCATCCAGCAGGAGGTGGCGGCCGACGGCTCGGTGAAGATCACCTTCCATCCCGGCGCCCTCACCGCCCTGCGACCCGGCCTCAACAGGATCAAGTACCGGGTGGAGGACAATGCGGGAAACAAATTCTTCCAGGAGTGGTCCTTCACCGTGGCAGGCTACGCCGTCAATCTAGAGGAGACCTGTCCCGCCGACGAGAAGGCTGCTGCGGGCAGCACCTTCCACTACATCGTCAACGCCACGGACTACAAGAACTTCGAGGAGTTCCAGTTTGAGCTGAGCTTCGATCCCAAGTATGTGACCCTGCTGGATGCCGGCTACGACGACCGGCTGACCGCCCCGGTCAGCGAGGTGGATGGGGAGAGCGGTTCGGTCAAATACACCCTCACCGGCATGGCCGCCCTCCAGAAGGATGCCGGCCGGCCCCTGGTGGACCTGACCTTCCAGGTCGGCCGGACAGCCGGCGGCCAGACCGGCATCAAGGTCAACAAGGCGGTGGTCCGTCAAACGGGCGAGATCGACGGCGCCGACCTGGTGCTGGACGGCTACGACCGGGAGGTGGCCCTGAAGTACACCCTCTCCTGGACCGGCTCCACCGTGGGCGGCGAGACCGTCCTCAAGCTGGCCGACAGCGCCGGCGAGCCCGTGCCCGGTCTGGGCTTCCATGTGACCCAGAACGGTGAGGCCGTGGATTTTGACGCGGTGACCGGCGGCGACGGCACGGTGTCCACCGACTTTTTTGGCGCTTATCCCGCGGGCACGGAGTTTCAGGTGTGGGTGGAGGACGCCGCCGGCGCCCTCAGCAACACCCAGAAGATCACCGTCTATGACAGCCTGGGCACCGCCGATCCCGCAAAGGTGACCATTACCACCGGCGAGGACCCGGCCACCGCCGTGGGGGTGAGCTGGGAGACCAGCCTGAGCGTGGACGCGGGTGAGCTGATCCTCGGGACCACCGCCGACCTGACCGGAGACGACACCCGGACCCTGGCCGCCGCCGGGCGCACCATCGACACCAAAATGAACGGCTTTGTGCGCAGCTACCAGTCCTGGGGCGTCCGAGCCACCGGGCTGAAGAGCGACACCACCTACTACTATCAGGTGGGCTGCGAGGGGCACTACAGCCCCATCCAGTCCTTCACCACCGCCCCCGCCGAAGGGGACCTGACCCTGGCCTTTTACGGCGACATCCAGGGGGCGTATAACCAGTTCCCCGAAGCCATCAAAGCCCTGGAGGGCCGGTATCCCGACATTGACCTGAACCTCCAGGCCGGGGACGTGTCCGACGACGGACAGGCCTACAGCGACTGGACCAACGCCTACAGCGGCTTCGGCGGCTACCTCTCCAGCCGCATCTGGGCCCCCACCATCGGCAACCACGACTCCAGCAGCGATGCCCAGGCCTTTACCTCGTACTTCTACGGCCCGGACAACGGCACCTACGATACCCCCCGCAACTACTGGTTCCGGGTGGGCGACATCCTCTTCTATAACCTGGATACCGAGGCCACCTACACCTATGACCCCGGCTTTGCCGAACAGCTTGCCCGCATGCGGGAGGTCTTTGACGGCTCCGACGCGGGGTATAAGGTGGTGCTGATGCACCGCTCGGCCTACCCCATGAGCTACGACGAGGCCGACGTCCGGGCCCTGCACGCCGACTTTGAGGAGATGGGGGTCAGCCTGGTCCTCTCGGGCCACGACCACATCTATAACCGCACCGAGATGTACGGAGGTGAAAAGGCCCCCGGCTCCGGTATCGCCTATGTGGTGGGCGGCTGCTCTTCCGGCTCCAAGTACTACGACGCCGACAGCAACGGCCGCCCCTGGCAGGACGTGGTCTACGACGAGAATAACCCGGTGTTCTCCGTGCTCAAGCTGCGCGATGGCGTCCTGAGCTTCGAGGCCTACGCCCTGAAAGACGGCGAGAGCGTTCTGGTGGACCAGTTCACCGTCCTGAAGCGCGGGGACGACGCCGCCATGCTGGCGGCCGCCCAGTCCATTGTGGAAGGTGCGGAGAGCCTGGGCACTCTGCCCCAGGCCGAGGCTGCCGACGCCGAAGCGGCCGCTCAGGCCCTGAGGAACGCCGTCCGGACCCTGCCCGGCTTCGGGGTCACCGGCGCGGAGGTCCAGGTGGAGATCGCGGACTTTGCGGAGGCATCGGCCGGCGGGGCGGAGAACTACGCCGGGACCGACGGGAGCTTCACCTATACCATTACCCTGACCCTGGGCGGCGGGACCGCCGTTCTGGAGCCAAAGACGGGGGTAATTACCGCCACGGCTTACGAGCCGGTGGAGCTGACCGGCAGCGTGGCCATCCTGGGGGAGGGCCGGTATGGTGAGACCCTGACCGCCATCACCACCGGACTGCTGCCTGCCGACGCCAAGCTGACGTACCAGTGGACCCGCGACGGCGGGGAGGAGCCGGTAGGGGCGGAGGAGGGCTATACTCTGACCGCTGCGGACATCGGCAGCATTCTCACCCTGACCGTCACCGGCGTGACGGGCTACGAAGGCAGCTTTACCGCCGACACCGCCGAGATCGGCAAGGCCCTCCAGGCCGCGCCGGAAGGGGTGCGCGGCATCGATGCCGACGAGGAGGGCGGCGCCGGAGCCCTCACAGGACTGGACGCCTCCATGGAGTACAAGGCCGCCGATGCCGACGAATGGACCGGCGCGGAGGGGGAGACCGCAGAGGGTCTGGCCCCTGGAAACTATCGGGTCCGGTACGCCGGGACCGATACCCAGGCGCCCAGCGCGGCCGTGGCGGTATCTATTCTGGACTTTGAGGCCCCTGAGCGAAATGAGACCCCAGAGGCGGAGTTTGACGCCTCCTCCATGACCCTCTCCAATTTGGCTGCCGGACAGGCCTACTCCCTGGACGGCGGCGCGACCTGGAATGACGCCGGGGGCGACGAGGTCCAACTGTGCGAAGAGGACGTGACCGTCGAACAGGGCATCCGGATTTATGTCCCCGGCGTGGAGGGGGAGAGCAGCGATTCGGACGAGCAGTTCATCTCCCTGGCCCGGGCGGAGGCCCCCACAGGCGTGGGACGTATCGGACAGACCGCCGCCGCCTCGGGCGCCCTCACCGGCGTGGACAGCTCCATGGAGTATAGGGCCCAGGACGATGCGGAATGGACTGCCGTGGATGGGGACGCTGATACGGTGGAGGTGGCGCCCGGCGTCTACCTGGTGCGGGCGGCCGGCTCCGGCACGGTCCTGGCCAGCCAGAGCATTCCCGTCGCGGTGGCCGCCTACGCGGCCCCCGGCGCCACCGGCATCACCCTGGACCAGACCAGCTTGCGCCTGTATCACAACGCCAGTCCCCGCACCGCCATCCTGACCGCCTCCGTCCTGCCGGAGGGCGCGAAGCAGACCGTTACCTGGAGCTCCAGCGACGAGGGCGTGGCCACCGTGGAGGACGGACTGGTTCGGGCTGTGGCGGAGGGTACCGCCGTCATCACCGTGACCAGCGCCGACGGCGGTTTTACGGCCCAGTGCAGCGTCCGGGTCCGTACCCGTCACGCTTCCAGCAAGGATTCGGGCTCCTCCGGCAGCGGCTCCGGTTCCGCAGGGGGCAGCGCCGCCACGCCGGAAGTGCCCGCCGAGCCCGCACAGCCCGTCGTGCCAGATGAGCCTGCCGCACCGGAGGCCCCGGCCCCCACCTTTGCCGATGTGGAGGGCCACTGGGCGGCGGAGAGCATCGCCTATGTAGCAAGACAGGGGCTGATGAAAGGGACCTCCGAGACCGCATTTGATCCGGACGGGACCATGAGCCGGGCCATGCTGCTGACCGTGCTGTACCGTATGGACGGCGGCAAGGACTCCGGCACCGGTGCGGCCTGGTATTCCGATGCGCTGAGCTGGGCTGTGGAGCGGGGCGTTTCCGATGGGAGCAACCCCGAGGGCAGTGTCACCCGGGAGCAGCTTGCCACCCTCCTCTACCGCTATGCGGGCAGCCCCGCCTCCGGCGGCGGAACGGCCGCCTATGGTGACAGCGGGCAGGTCTCTGCCTGGGCGGCCGATGCCATGGCCTGGGCGGTGTCTGGCGGCCTGATCTCCGGCAAACCGGGGAGCCTGCTGGACCCCCAGGGCACCGCCACCCGCGCCGAGGTGGCCGCCATCCTGATGCGGTTTGCTGAGCAAAACGCATAACACAGGGCCCAATCCGATAAAAAAGGAGCGCCTCTCCGCGGAGAGGCGCTCCTTTTTTATCGGGAAAGGGGGTTTAGGTCGAGGGTTTGGTCTTATGCGGGCAGTTGCCGCCCGGTGTGGTCAATGGTGTAGGGCTGCGGAAGGATGATCTCTGAGATGGGGACGAAGGTGTAGCCATCCTGCAGCAGAGTTTCGATGATGCCGGGCAGGGCCTCGGGTGTGTGGAGGGCGGCGTTGTGGAAAAGGACGATGGAGCCGGGCTGGACCTTCCCGGTCACCCGTTTCGTGATCTCGGGGGCGGACAGATCTTTCCAGTCCAGGCTGTCACTGTCCCACACAGGTTCAAGATGCTGCCAGCTCCTGTTTGAATGCTGCCGTGATGAACATATGGAATGCAAAAACGGACTCTCTCCAACCAATCGGAGAGAGTCCGTTCCATTAATCTTTTCCTCGATACCCATGTTGCTCCGCGTTTCCAAGCAGATACAGAAAAGCGAATGCAGGGATGCGGATCAGTTCTTTGCCGTTGGGGGCGTGGTGGGTTCCATAGTCGTCCGCTTGCTTTGTGACAATAATGGAAGCGCTGGCCTCTTCACACAACTCGCAAATATCGGAATCATCCGGAATGGGAGCCTGTTCCCGATACTTGACCTCGATGAGAATATTTTTGATATTGGGATAGTCCACCACGACGTCGATCTCGTTTCCCTTTTTGCCGCCGCGATAGTAACCCACCCGGGCTGCCCGCTGGTAATAGAACGCGGCTACGTGTTTATACACGGCGGTTTCTACCATTTTGCCCAGTTCAATGGGATTGGTCAGCATATCATCGTCCATCAGCACGGCGTTTCGGATGGCGGCGTCGGCAATATAGATCTTGGGTTGCGCCTTCAGCACTTTCCGGCCGCCCATTTCTACGGGATAGCTGAGATAGACCAAATTGGCGCTCTCCAGATAGTTGGTATAGTTCTCCACCGTGGGCCTGGACACGCCATTGAGCTCTTTGGCGATCGCTGCCATGGAAACAATCTCGGAGGAGACGTTGCACAGGCAGAGGAAGATACGCTCCAGCTCTGTGGCGCTGCGGATGCTGTAGAGGAAAGGAAGATCGCGTTTGAGTACCTTATCCACCACATCCTCGCGCATGATCTGCTGAGCCAGCAAGTCGTTGGAGGCCAGGGCCAGCTCCGGGAAGACGCCCACCTGGAGATAACGGGTAAAATGATTCTGCACAGGGGCGAGCTTCAGCATAACGCCGGTACGCTCGTGCTGTGTCATATGCAGGAACGCAGTGGGACGGACTTCCGGTACCAACTCGGGTACGTTGATACCAATGAGCGCACAGTATTCAAAGAAGGAGAGGGTGGGCACCTGGATGATGCTCCAGCGCCCGGCGCCGCTCTCGGTGCTGCCTTTGATGAGCGCGGGGCTGGCCGAGCCGGTAGCCACCATCTGGGTTTCCGGCTGCATATCATAAATGGTTTTCATCCACTTGTCCCAGTCGCTTGCATACTGGATCTCATCAAAAAAATAATAGCAGTCGTGTCCTGCCCACACATTTTCGTGGTAGCACTCCAGAATGTCGTTGAGACCACTCAGCTTGAGCATCGGATGGTCCATCGAAATGAATACAATACGCTGAGGAGAGACACCTCGCTTTAACAATGTGTCGATCATCTGGTACTGAATCGTTGTCTTTCCGACACGGCGCGTTCCCGTAAGGACGACCGTACGGCGCAGGTCGGTCTGATCCAGACGCTTGATTGCTTCATAATAGGCAAAGCGGCGGTACTTCTTTGTAAAGTCCGGGTGGACAGAGCCAGTGGTCCACCACGGGTTGAATGCCCGCAGGACTTTCAAAAGCTGTTCTTTTGTAGCGATTGCCATACTGCTCACCTCTGAGTATAAATACAGCTGATATATTATATTATGTCAAGATAACGTTAAAGTATACTTTAACATTATACGTATAAAAAAGGAAATATCCGGGGGAACAGGTATAGTGCGGAGCATTGACGCGTAGATCAATGCTCCGCACTACACCTTCCAAATGACGGTCGCGGTATCGTTTTCCAGACGGACTTCGTTGATGAACTGTGCCGCTACGATTTTTTTCTGATCGAACTCCAGCGGCGCGAATTTCAGACGGGACAGATGGGGGCGATCATACCGCTGGGATTGTTTTGCCAGGAGGGCTTGCCGCTGCTCATCCAGCCGCTCTATGGTGCGGTTGATATAGGCCATGGTCAGGTCGCTGCTTTCGGACAGCGCGGACATAAGGCGCTCGATCTTCTGGTCGATTGCAGCTAGCGCTCCCGTGATGTCGGAGTCCGCCTGCTGCGCCGTATCCACATCGGGACATTCGGACAGGATGCGCTCCAGCTCCCTGGCGATGGATGCCTCAAGCGCCCTCAAGTCTATGCGGATAGATTGGCCGCAAAGGCCGAGATTGGAGCGCCCGCTGCACACCAGATAGTACTTGTCCTTATCGCGGTTGACCTTGACGCTGTATCCGCAGGCACCGCACTTCATCAGGCCGGAAAGCCAGGTGTGCTTGCCGCGCCCTTTCCCGCCCAACTGCCGATTGGCGTCCAGCTTGTACTGGCAGGAGAGCCATAGGTCAGACGGGATCAGACCATAGTGATTGGCCAGCGAGAAGTGCTGGTCTTTGAGGTCTTGATATTTTCCCACACTGCGGTTTCGCTTACCTACGATCATTCCGGCGTGAAGGCCGTCGAACTCGTCCAAGTTATTGGCAAAAATCAGTCCTTTGGCCTTGTAGTAGAGATAGACATCCTCGTCGGCCATCACATACAGCGGGCTATGTAAGATGCGGGAGAGTGTGACATTGTCCCAGGTGGGGCGCTTCGGCGCGGGGATATGATCTGCATTCAGACTGCGGGCCACGCTGCCCAATGTGGCGTCCGGCTGGGAGTAGGCGTTGAAGATACGCTCCACAATAGCGGTGCACTCACCGGGAAGCAGACCGGGAGACAGCTTGCCGTCCGGACCGGGAAGTTTCCCGATGGAGAATCCGTAAGGCGCTGGGCCGCCCGGCCAGGATCCCAGTTTAGCCCGCTGGTAGTAGTTGTCCCGTACCCGTTCGGCGGTGGTCTCCCGTTCCAGCTGGGCAAAAACCATGATGATATTCAGCATGGCGCGGCCCATGGGCGTGGAGGTATCAAAGGTCTCATTGATGGAGACGAATTCCACATTATGTGCTTTTAAAATCTCCCACAGCCGCCCGAAGTCGGAAATCGAGCGGGAGAACCGGTCCAGGCGATAGACCACGATTTTTTGGATGAGTCCCGCTTCTACATCCTCCATCAGTTGCTGAAATGCGGGGCGGTTGGTATTCTTGCCAGAATAGCCCTTGTCACGGTAGATCTTGACCTCTGTGCCGGTTTCACGGCGGCACAGGTCGATCTGGCCTGAGATGGAGAGGCTGTCCGCCTTGAGCACGGACTGTCGGGCATAGATCGCGTCCAGGGCGGACACTTCCTTAAAGAAAATTTTGCCGGGTTATCACCGCGCTTGAGTGACTTTCAGCGGTACAGGCCGATACCGCAGCAGACTGTCAGGCGGGGATAAATTCAGGATACAGGAACGAAACAGTGCTTGCAGGACCGCACGATAGCGGTCGGAGTCGGTCTCAAATGGATGTTCATGGGTGATGCACATGGCTGGCAGCCTCCTTTTTAACAATATGCGTATCTCACTATATAATATATGGTTAAAAATTCCAAATTAGATGTTCGATTTTAGGGACAAGCCCAGGTCGGCGGCGATGGCGTCGATGTTGGAGAGATCCTCAGAAAAAAGTGCGTCAGGGTTGCCTTCTTTGTATGACCGGAGCTCGTCCAAGCGGATGAAGAGGGCACGAACCTTATTGAGTTTCTTGCTGCTCCGTTGGTTCCTGTCAGTATCAAGCAGGCGATTGGCACGCAGTTCAGCCGTGATTTGCTTAACGGTAATGCTGGAGTCGCCGAGCTGTGTTTGTATGAGATACAGAAGGTATTCGGAACGCAGACACAAGCAACCCTTATGTACGACTGCTGCCTCTCCGCGTTAAAATTTTTTGCCCGGCTTTTCCGTGATATGAACCATGTGTGCCCCAAAGTGCAGCTCCGATAGAGCACGGGAAAAACGATTTGTGTCGCTGTGATCTCGTTCATGGGCCAAAAGTTCAGTTTGATGTTGGATGGCTTGGTTGATGGAGCGTTTAATGAGGCGAACGAGTTGCTTCCGTGTGCCGCTCAAATGTGATGGAAGCTGAGATGAAAAGAATGCGCCGAGAATATCGGTAGTCAGGTGCAGCGCCCATTGAAACTCCCGGAGCCGTTCCTCTTGTACTGGCTGTGCTGCGCGTTGCTGTCGCAGCTTGGGAAATTGCTGGCGGAGATAGCCGACAACCGCGTCGTAGTGGGCGGCGACCCATGTCAAAAAGCGGTACAGAAAGGTGGGCCAGGTCAACGGATGACACTGGATTTTTGTCAAACGAGCGGATGGAAGTGGGCGTTCCAACTGTAGGATTAGGCAGCGGGTCAGCGTGGAAAAGCCCTCGGGCAGGTACTCGGCGGTACAGATAATCCCGCAGTTCACGCTGTCCTCCTCACCGGCACGTCCCCTCCCTTTTTGGGCATTGTTTCCGACCAGCCGGATGATCTGATCGAGCTTCTCATCGCGCCGTCGTGTCTCCGAACGAGAACCGCTCCGATACAGGTCGTCAACCAAGCGGACACAGTCCCGGTAGGGGCCAAGCGCATCAAAGATGGCGGCGTTGGTAGGCAGCAGGGAGACGTCGTCGGGCTGTGCTGGGGGAGTGTTCCGATTATAGATGGCGGTAAGCTCCCGGGCCAGCGAGGTCTTTTTGGTCTGTGACGGGCCGACCAGGTAGGCCACGAACTGACGCTCCCATCCGGCCTTCTCAACGAGTGGGCGCAACAGGCTAAAAGCGTATAGGCGGTGAGGCTGGCGGAAACAGGTTCGTCCAGTGTGACCAGCCGGTGTAGATGGCTCAGCAGTTCCGTGTTGGACAAATTGGGGGCAGTTGCAAGGGAAAGCCCCTCTAGTTTGGCGTTGACAGTGTAGGCATGGACGGGCAAAAAGCCGTTCTGCCCGATGAGACTGGATCCGGCGAGATAGACATGCCGGCCATCCATCATATGCCAGCCGGTGGTGGAAAAGTATACACCTGTGTCCGGGGAAAGTTGGTCTACCTGCTGCTGAATGGTACGGCGGAGCCACTGCCGGATGGCTGCGGTGTCCTGGGAAAGATTCCGGCAGCGGTAGTCCAACGTGGTGAAGTCCAACTGGTAGAGTTGATTCAGCGGCGTTGGCTCACAGGGGACGCGCGTCCCTCCCACCAGGACCAGCTCGAACCGTACCAGAAGGTTTGAGGGGCGTAGGTCGTTACCGAGTCGGCTCACCTGCAGGAGGCGGAGGGTGTAGTTGGTCAGCGGAGATTGGGATTGAGTTAAGGAAATATTTTTCATGGTGGAGAACCTCCGTTTTTTAGGGCAACACCGCACAGAAAACTGTGTGCAGAAAATGTCACTGCGTGGTAAAATA
>ERZ857998.2230-NODE-2230-length-18792-cov-43.044137_pt1 | contig 18792 bp, 15 predicted proteins | sample MGYA00519954_ERZ857998 | MGnify/ENA primary metagenome ERZ857998 (study PRJEB31778, sample SAMEA3449424) | human gut metagenome | biome: human gut; feature: human-associated habitat; material: faeces | place: United Kingdom | collected 2010/2012 ...
AAGTGAGATTCTAAATCTTTGATTTAGCCAATCGAACTTATGCAAAGCTAAGTGACATTCTAAATCTTTGATTTAGCCAATCAAACCTAATATAAAGATAAATAAAAAATAAATATAATAAAATAAGAGTGCTGTAACACTCTTATTATACAATTAAAGTTGCTTAGGCAACTGGTATCACTATAATTTAATACTGTAAAAAATAGTAGTTTCCAATTGCGAGTCGGGGCTACTATTTTTTTGATATTTTTTCTATAAGTAACACTATAAATGTTAATAATGCTATTAAGAATATACCTGCTGTAAATAGTAACATTAAATCATCGTTACTCATTAATATCACCTCCCTTCATAAGAAAGGTAAGTGATACCAGTAGCCCGTATTCAACTATTAAATTATACCCTTGGATTATACCATATTTAGGTATGTTATATACATAAGAAATAAATTGAACATATATGTAGATATTACCTAAAAAATATAAAAGAGATGCTGTCAACATCTCCTTTATATTTTCTTTCTATCACTTTTCTTTTTTAGTAATGCACTAGTATCAAGAGAACCTTGTTTATTATCCTTCTTAGTTTCTTGTTTTTTAGTCTTTTTAACTTTCTTAGTTTTTTCTATTTCTTCTCTTATATCTTCTTGTACATTATCTTTAATATCATTCTTTTCTGTTGATATTATTTTATCCTTATTTTTGTTTTCTTTATTTAAAATAGCAGTGTCTTCTTTAACTGAATTTATATTTTTAGTTTTTTCCTTCATTATAATATTTGAATTTTCTTTTTGTTTCTTTTCCTTTTTAAGCTTATTCTTGTTTTTATTAAATATCTTAATAAAGTCTAAGTTTAATCTTCTATAAGCTATATCAAGCATAAATAATAAGATACTTATAATTAAAAGAGGTGTAGTTAAATTGATTTTCTTATATTCTCTTTCAAGCTTTCCTTCAAATACTTCTTCTGGCTTATTAATAAAAGTTCCCTTAGTTTCTTTTACCACTACATCTAGCTTTTCAGCATTAGTATTGAATTTATATTCATCTGAATATTGAAGTGCAAAAGCCCCTTTATAGTTATTAGTTATTTCACCATTTTCCTCTTCTCTTATATTGAAATTATAGAATCCTAATGAATTAAGTGGCACATTTGCAGAGAATTTTCCTGGTTCTACTTGAGCTAACTCAAATTCTCCCTCTTCGCCATTTTCTCCATTAAATATTCCCTTTACTTTTGCATCTTTTGAAATATTATCATTGTAAAATTCTATCTTTGCTTCATTACCTTCTTGACTAATATTTAAATATCCTTCTTCTCCATACTTTGGAATAGTAAAGTAAACCATATTTTTTATAAGCTGTGGTCCATATTCCCAAGCTAAATAATTTTTACTCCACTGTCCATTAACATCTGAAGTAAAGCTTACAGTTCTACCTATTCCATATTGCATAGCTGCTAATATTGGTTCATCATGACTTGAGCTTAAAATTTCAACTGCATTTTCCTTTATTGATGTTCCAATATATCCAAGAAGACTTGGAATACCATCTGATGTTTTTACACCCGCTAGTATTTCGTGATTACTTAATATTTTTGGTGTAAATTCTTCATTGATTATATAAGTTCCTGCTGATAATAAAACTTCCTTTGCAAATATTCTAGGTATATCAGTGTATATATCAGTATAATAACTTCTTCCTCGTCCAATGGATGCTAATTGTCCTAAAAGATCTGCATTTGCACCTTCTCCAACTGCAACTGTTGAAAGAGTTATATTATTATCATTAAAGCCTTTAAGTAAACTTGCATAATTATCAAAACCATACCCATCTTGACCATCTGTTAGTAATATAGTGTGCTTTATCTTTGCATTACTTTCAACTTGCATATTATAACCTTGCTCAAGAGCTGGATATATAGAGGTTCCACCTCTGATTTGTATACCTGAAATCATTTCCTTTATATATTCCTTGTCTCCAACCTTTTGAAGTGGTACAACTACATCATAAGTATCATCAAAGGCTATAACTGATATTTCATCAACTTCTCTTAAATTTTCTAAAGCCTTCATAGCAGCTTCTTTAGCTAAAGTTAATTTACTTACACCTCCTCCTTCTGCACTCATACTTCCAGACTTATCTATAATTAAGTTAATACTTATTGCTGGAACTTCATTTTTACCTCTCTTGTCCATATACACTGGTAAAACTTTTTCTAAGGCTGTATCTTTATAACCACCAAGTGCATAAGAATCTTCACCACCAAAGGTAATTAAACCACCACCATAATCTTTAACATAACTTTCAATGTTATCCATAAAACCATTAGTTAAATCATCTCTATGAACATCATTAAAAACTATTGTCTTATATTCAAGCATTTCATTTAAAGTACTTGGGGATGCACTTGGAGATATTTTCTTTATATTTGCTCCAGAATTCACTAATATCTCTTCTAGTGCTGTAGAATCTGCCTTTATTCCATTAACAAGAAGTATAGTAGGTCTATCTATTACATTAGTAAAAGTACTATATTCATTATTAGATTTATTTGTATCTTCTTCTGCTTCAATTAATACTCTATATCCTTTAAAGCCTCCTGAAGCTTGCTTATCTTTAAAAACAAAGGAATTTTTCCCCTTTTGTATTTGAACTTCTTGTTCCCCAACTTTAGTTCTACCAGAAAATAATGATAATTTAGCTTTGGTTGCATAATTAGATTTAATATCTATAGATACTGAAAATTCTTCACCTACAGATATATTATCTGGTACCTTCACACCATCTACATAAACTTCATTTCCTTTTTCACCAGTTATCTTATATACTTTTAAATCTATTTTTTGCTCATTAATAAGTGGAATAGTTTTTAATATATCACCTTGATTTTCTTCTCCATCAGTAATTAAAACTATTCTTTTTGAGCCTCCTCTTTCAAATAAACTTAAAGCACTTTCAACTGCTTCTTGAATATTTGTAGCTGTAGCTATAGGCTTTTCATTAATAGATTTATATTCTTTTTTTCTATTTAGCACCTTATCAACTTTTGAGTTGTCACCAAATAAAACTACACCTGCCTTATTTCCACTTGGAATTTTTTCTAAGGCTGTAGATATAAAATCCTTGCCTGACTCTTCAAAGTCAGAAGCACTTTCTGAAACATCTAGTAAAAATACTGTAGAAATATTTCTTCCTTTTAAGTTTAAGGTTATATTTCCTAAAGCTAATATTAATAAGGTAAATATTATCACCCTACTTATAAATACAACTATTTCATTTTTATTATATAACTTATATTTTTTTAAACTATAGTACATAAAGGCAAAGACTATTGGGATAAATATTAAAAAATATAAGTTTCCTATTTCTATCTTCATATTCTTTACCTCCTAATTACCCTTCTTATACATTATCCACTCAAAAGCTACTACTGCCATTGCTAAAATTATAAGTAAAGGAGAAATATTTAAACCTCTCTTTAAATCTGATTTTACATTAGCTATATTTTCACTTTCACTAATGTTGTTAACATTTGTATTTCCCTCTTTCTCTGAAGGGAAGTTAACTGAAAATAATTCTTTTTCTTCTTTATCTTCAAGCTTATATATTCCAAGATTATTATCTTCTCTTATCTCATCACCAGAAGAAATCTCCAAAGTATCTCCATTTGGATAAGTTAGTGAAATATTTTCATCTAAAGATAAGCCTTTAGCAATAATTTTTTCACCAGCTTTAAAATTATTTTTATAAATCATTCCACTTGAAATTAGATTTTCTCCAAGCTCATACATTAAAATTGGGAATTCCTTTTTAAGTGGAAAATCACTATTATGAAGATCAAAAGATAATGCAGCTATTTTCCTTCCATCAACTTCTCCCTTAAAGCCTATAAAGTCTTCATCTATATTTAAGAAACCTCTTCCATAGTAAGGTATTTCTATTGAGTTATATTTAGCAGCTGTAAAAGTAGTTTCCTCCAAATACTTTGAAACTTCTCCAATAACAGCCTTAGCTTCTCCACCTTCTCCTCCATTAATTACATTAAAGAATTCATTTGATGAAGGATTAATAAATAATATGCTTCCCTTAGATGGCATAATATCTGGTGTAACATTATCAAATACATATAAATCATAATTATCTTCACTAGTTAAATTAGATGCACTATTAGTCTTATAAACTTCAGTGTTTTGAATACTAGCAAAGGCTTTTTCTAAAAATAAATTTTGTTCTGTAACAATAAGAACTTTATTTACTTTTTTCTTTCCTATAACATGATTATAAGTATTATCTTCTAAAATCATATCCTTCCTGGAAAGTTCTCCTCTTAAGAATTCAGATTTAATGGATGGTAAGTCAAAGGTTAAAGTTTTATTTTCACCTTCTTTAAGATCTAAAGTTTCTACCGATATAAGTTCTTCTCCATCATATAGTGAAAAGTCTCCTGAATATTCTCCAGAACCTCTGTTAGTAATAGTTGCAATTACTCTTACCTTATCCTCTAAGAATTTATGAGATATATTATCTATAGAAGCATTTACTCCTGAATTAGCTAAGGACACTACCTTTCCATTAACATCTCCTAATGAAAAATCTTTATCAGTAATTGCAATTACTTCATACTCCTCTTCTATACCTTCTCCTATTGCTTTTACAAAGGATAAGCTTTCACTTATTTCTCCAGTATTATAACTTTGAGAAATTGATGATATAACCTCATTTGAAATTTCTTTATTAAAATCTCCATTTTGAAGCAAGTTACTATTTCCATCAAAGGATATAATATAAGTATTTGTATCATCCTTAGTAGAAGATAAAACTTCCTTTGCTAATCTTTTAGCTTCCTCTAACCTACTTCCATCTCCATACTCTGCACTCATGCTTGCAGTATTATCTATTACTAAAATTATATTTTTGTAAGTTTTCCCTCCAAAATTTAAAAATGGTCTCATTAAACTTAATATAAGTAATAATAATATAATTATTTGTAGTAGTAGCATTATATTTTTTCTAAGCTTTTCCCATGGTGTGTTTGCTCTTGTATTCTTATAAACTTCATTCCATAAAAGAGTTGAAGAAATTACTTCCTCTCTATACTTTCTTTTTAATATATAAAGTAATACTAAAAGAGGAATAGTTATAAGTAAAAACAATGGCCATAAATTAGTAAATCCCATAACAACATCCCCCTTAATAAAGTACTCTTTTTTTGCTAAACTCACCTAAAATAATTTCTTCTATTTCCATTGATGAGCTAACACTCATAAATTTTCCACCATATTTTTTAGCTAAATCTTCTAAGGATTTTTTATATACTTTTAAGGCTTTCTTATACTCCTTTATTACATTTGGAGTTAAACTCATCTTAACAGCTTCATTAGTTTCAGAATCTATAAATGTTATTTCATTACTAAACTCTGGATTTATTTCTTCCTCAGAAAGAATTTGAACTAAAATTATTTCTTGCTTTTTAAAAGCTAAATATTTTAAAGCTTCTTCTAAATCTTTCAGACCATAATTATTAAAAAAATCAGAAACTACAACTGAAACTCCTCTAGGTGTTAAAGGCCTCTTTTTAATACTTTTTATTAAATCTGTACTTCCCTTAAACTCTAGGCTATCAAGCTCTCTAAGTACTCTTTGAAAAGCCTTATTTCCTGCTGCAGATTTAATGTTTTCTATATTTCCACTATCCATAGTAGAAATATTTACCCTATCTAAATTATTCAAAGCAATATAACTTAAGGCAGCTACTATCTTTAATGCAGTATCTTTTTTATTTACTGCTCCATAATCCATAGACTTAGATTTATCTATAAAAAAGTTAAATACGCCTTCTCTTTCTTCCATAAAAACCTTAACAAAAAACTTATCAAATCTTCCATAGGCATTCCAATCTATTCTTCTAAAGTCATCTCCTGGTGCATAATCCCTATAATCAGAAAACTCAACAGAGACACCCTTTGCCTTAGATTTTCTTCCTCCTTGAGTGCCAGATGAAAGTTTAAAATTAATATGCATATTAATTTTATTTAGTTTTTTAAAAAAGTCTTCATTAAATAACCTTTCACCCATGTTCTACACAACCTTTAAATCTTCTAATAAAGTTCCTATAATACTTTCTACAGTTAAACCTTCAGTTATAGCATCAAAATTTAATATTATTCTATGTCTTAAAACAGGATAAGCTAACTCCTTAATATCTTCAAAAGAAACATTTAATCGCCCTTCCATTACAGCTCTTACCTTTGCTCCACTAATTATTCCTTGAGCTGCTCTTGGACTTGCTCCTGCTTCTACATATTTTTTAACTATTTCAGCTCCATCTTCTATTTCTGGATGAGTTGCTAGTATTAATTTTAAGGCGTATTCCATAACAGAATCTGCAATCTTAATTTCTCTTATTAATTCTCTTATTTTTAATATTTCATCACCTTCAAGAACAGAATTAATTTCAGTTTTATCATTTGTTAATGTTAAATCCATTATATCTTTTAATTCTTGTAGGTTAGGGAAATCCACATTTAATTTAAATAAAAATCTATCTAATTGAGCTTCAGGTAATGGATAAGTTCCTTCTTGCTCAATAGGATTTTGAGTTGCAAGAACCATAAAAGGTTTTGACATCTCATAAGTCTTTTTCCCTACAGTAACAGTTTTTTCTCCCATTGCTTCAAGCAAAGCAGATTGAGTTTTTGGTGTAGCTCTATTTATTTCATCTGCTAATAAAAGATTCGTAAATACAGGTCCTTTTTCAAACTTAAATAAGGTTTTATCTCCTTCTTTAACAACTATATTAGTACCAACTACATCTGCTGGCATTAAATCTGGTGTAAATTGAATTCTTGAAAATTTCAAATTTAACACTTTACCAATGGTTTTAACTAATTGAGTTTTTCCCATTCCAGGCATACCTTCTAAAAGCACATTTCCATCTGCAAATATAGCTATTAAAACCTCTCTAATTATATTCTTTTGTCCTATTATTCCCTTAGATATTTCTTCTTCACATTTTCTTATCTTTTCACATATTTCTATCATTTCTTTCTCATTTACTTCCATTGTATTCACCCCTTAGTTTAATCCTTCAAAATAATCCTTAATAAGATCCTTTAGACTTTCTGGAAGATTGCTATTATTTGCTCCTTCTAAAGCACTATTTGTATAATCTCCAATTACTTTATCATAATCAATTTTACTTCCATCTAAATTAAATCCATTTTGTGATTCTATACTTTGAGAATCTCCATTTTCATTTTTATTTCCAGTTAAATTTTCATCTTTTCCAATATCTCTTCCTGGAATATAAACTTGTTCTCCCTTTTTATTATCTATATCATTTTCATTACCTTCATTGCTACCAGTATCCCAGCCTGTTCCGCCTTGACCTCCATTACCTTGGCCATTTCCTTCACCTTCGCCTTCGCCTTGGCCATTTCCTTCGCCTTCGCCTGAACCTTCACTTTCTCCAGAGTTCTCTACTTCTCCAGAGTTCTCTCCTTCTCCATTGCCATCTTTTTTCTTGCCTTCACTATTATTTTGAGAGTTTTCAATAGCTTCTTTTAAGCTTTCAGCATCAAGCTTTCCATCTAAAACAGAATTTGAAGCATTTTCTAAAGCTTCCTTTAAATTTTCATCATCTACCCCTTCTGAAGCACTTGCAAGAGATTTTGATAAATTATTTAGCTCACTAGAACTCATATTTCCTATTGACTTCTTTAAATCTCCTAAGGCTTTCTCCAAAGCTTCCTTATCCTTTGATAAAATTGCCTCTGCTAAGTCTTTACTTTCTTTCTTTTTCATAAGATCATTAACTAACTTATTTAAATCCTTCTTAGCTCCCTCTTCTTTTTCCTTATTAAATTTATCTAATAGATTTTTCTGCATATTTTCTATAGCTTCTTTACTCTTATCATTTTTAGCTTTATCTTTTGCATCCTCTAATTTTTTTTCCATTCTTTCTAAGGTTTTATTAACATGAAGCTTTTTTTCACTTTCTTTTAATTCCTTCTTTGCATCTTCTAATATCTTTTTTATGGCTTCCTTTTCTTCCTCTGATAAATCTTCTAACTTATCCACATTCTTCTTTTCTTCTTCCACCTTTTTAATGTACTCTTGTTGATAAGTATTAAACTCCCTAATCTTATTAGCTTCCTTTTTTGCACTTGTATCTATAAAGGAAGTCAAAATACATAATCCTATTAAGGCTATTACCAAAAGGATTTGCTTTTTATCAATAGAGATTTTAAGATTTTCTTTTATATTAAAGTTTCTTATAAATTTTAAAGTATCATTTTTTTGAGCTATAGAAATACTATCTTCATCATTAATAAATTCTAAAGAAGTTGTAAGTCTTTCTTTTAATCCCTTTGAATCTACTATTAAAGCAACCTTTTTATTATCAGGAGCTTTAATAAAACCAAAAATAATTATAGCTATTAATCCTACTAATAAAACTATTAAAGAAACTTCCTCTATATATGGAATAGTTATAAATAAAGATATTAAAAGTAAAGATAAGACTAAGCATAATAGGTATTTTAAACCTATTATGCTTAAATTAATTATAAAGTTAGCTTTAATTCTTTTTGATGCCTTTTTTATAAAGGTTAAAATTTCATTATTTAAAGAATTCATAGCTCTACTCCTTTACTTTTTTCTTAGTACCCTCTTTTCTAATTTTTTTTAATCTTATTCTTCCTTTTAGAGGATTTAATTTCCTAGCTGCAAAATATATAAATACAACACTTAATAATAATTGAATTCCTATACTAATATAATCTGCATATTTATTAACACCCATTTGACCTATGAAATAAAAAGAATTTCCTCCAAAGCCAACTTGGTTAGATAGCATAATAAAGAATCCTGTAGCTGGACTTAGGTATGCAATAATAGGTATTTTAGGAATATTGTTATTATACGCACCTCTGTATGCATTAAGAGTTAAAATAATAAATGCTATAACTATTGTCCCAACAAATATAAATAGAACTAAGGCATAAGTTAAGGCTGTTGCTGCTTTTGAAGTTTTAGAGTAAGTAGAAATAAATACTCCAATGGCACCAACAAATATAGTGTTTATAATAAAAGATCCTGTTAAAATTAATATATTACTTAATTTTACACCACCAATTAATCCACAAATTGCATATAAAGGTATTGTACATATTACTAACATAATTACCTTTAATGATGAAGCTGACAGCTTACCAAATATTATTTGAAGTGGAGTTAATCTTGTTGATAATAAAATATCTAAAGTTTGCTTTTCTCTTTCAGAACAAATAGATGTTGCAGTTAAAGATGGTACTATAAACATAAGTAATATAGCTTGAATCACTGCCATTGTAATATATAAGGTAACTGCTCCTTGTGGATTTATTCCTGAAGCATATATGTCTCTACTATAACTATTATAAAATATTAAAATCCCTGTAGCTAAAACTGATATATATATCAATATCATCAATGAAAATCTCGGAGTTCTTACAGATAATTTACTTTCATTTCTTAATACTGGATTTATTCTCATATCAAAATTCCCCCTTTTAATTATTTTCCTCTGTTATTTGAATAAATACTTCTTCTAAATTACCTGCAGCCTTACTGTAATTTATAACTGGTATATCCTTTAATACTAATTTTTTTAAGATATCCATAGCTTCTTTATCACCACCAGCTAAGTTAATGGTTATTTTATTACTATCAACAGATATTTCTTTTATTTCTGGTTGTTCTTTTAAAATTCCAATAGTCTCTTCAACTTTATCCATAACAGTTATATTTATAGGGGCAGTACCTGATGCCATTAACATAACATCTTCTACTGTTCCTTCACAAACTATAGCTCCATTTTTAATTATTCCTATTCTAGTACATATTTCACCAAGCTCAGATAATATATGAGAGGAAACTATTATAGTCTTTCCCATTTCCTTAAGATTTTTTAATATTCCCTTCATTTCAAATCTAGCTCTTGGATCCATGCCTGAGGCTGGCTCATCTAAAATTAGTAGTTCTGGATTATGAACTAAGCACCTAGCTAAACAAAGTCTTTGTTTCATTCCTCTAGATAATCCATCTACATTTGCATCATATTTGTCTTGTAAGTTCACAAGTTCTAATAAGTCCATAGATAGCTTCCTTGCTTCTTCTCCAACTATTCCATATATGGATGCATAAAATTCTAAATATTCTATTGCCTTTAAATTATCATAAACTCCAAAGAAGTCTGGCATATACCCTATCTTATCTTTTAAAGCCTTATTATTTTTTATTGCATCTATGCCATCTACATATACCTCTCCACTATCTGGGGAAAGAAGTCCAGATACTATCTTCATAGTAGTACTTTTCCCTGCACCATTTGGTCCTATAAACCCAAAAATTTCTCCTTTTTCTATTTCTAAGTTTAGGCCCTTTAATGCTTTAAAACTACCATAAGATTTTTCAAGATTTTTTATAACTAGCATTATCTTTCCCTCCCTGTAACAGTAATTATTGGAATCATTGATTGCCCCTTCATATCATCTACAGTATATTTAATTTTAATAGTATTATTATTAATGTAGTTTTCTAATTTAGTTATTTTTTCAAATCCTTGAGACATAGTGATCTTATCGTAAGTTTCTGTCTTATAATTATAGATATATTTTTGAGCAGAATCTTGATTTCCATTACCATATCTATCTACACCTTGTTTTATAATTAAATCTTTAACCTCTATATTGCTATCTATCTTATAATTAAACACAACATCTCCTTGACCGTAAATATATCCATTATAGTCATCTATATGAACATTACTTGATGCTAACTCCACAGTTGCTTCAAAATATCCGTCTGGGAAGTTATAGTCTCCATTTTTATCTTTAAATTCTAATTCTGCATCTTGAACTATAGCTGTTGTATCAAACTTAGAAATTGACTTTTTACCAAATTTAATATTATAGTCCATTGGTAAATCTGTTATTGCAATTAACTTAATATCTTTATTAATTGAAATTTCATTAGAAACTGCTCCAATTAAAGCTGAAACTCTCATTATATTTTTAAATTCTTCAGATTTTAATTTTCCTTTATTATTCCATCTTGCTTCATTATATTTTTGATTTAATATATCTGAATAAGCCTGTAATCCTGATGAACCTGATGTTTTTAAGGCTGAAATTTCTTTTTCTTCATCCTTATCTATTGATCCCATATCCCAGACATTTCTTCCTACCACTAAGATTAATCTACTAATATCGTATCCTAAAGTATTCTTAACTTTTCCATTTAGATTTCCTTCAGATAGATTAAACTCTGATTCTATTTTAGAAATTACTTCTTCTTTTCCAGTTACTTCAAAGGATTTCATATCTAAAGCATCACTATTATGGAATGTAAAATAAGAATTATTTCCACTATAAGTAGTCTTAACTCTCAGTACATTACTAACTTCTTCTTTATTCCCATAATAATAATAATCCATGGTAGAATAATTCATACTTAAATCTTCTGGCTTTTCAATAATTACATCTGATTTATATTTTGTTCCTATTCCTAAATATCCCTTAGCTGTACCTTTTCCATCTTTATCTACTAAAATTACATTATTTTGATTTAATACAATATCATTTACTCTTGTTTTATAACCCATAAAATAAATAATTAATGTAAATAATATTGATGCTAATGGTATTGCAATCCAAGTAAAATCTCTTTTATTTAACTTCTTTAAAACTATATATATTACTATTCCAATTACAGCTGCATACACTAAAAGTACAACAATCAATGATTTAACTCCTATTACTTCATTAATAGGAATAGATTTTGTTAAATCGTTTATCCTATAATATACTTGGTTATATACACCTTTAAAATTTGTGGTAGCAATATCATTTATAGCTTCTAATAATAAAGATTTAATAAAGCTTTTAGAGTCCTTTGATGATATAAATGGTTCTAATCCTAAATCAAAAGTTGTAATTAATATTTCCCCTTTACCTTTATTAACAGAATATACTAAAGGATTTGTATTATCTCCAATTTTAACTTTTCCATCTTTAACTTCTAAATCAGAAAAAACAAGATTTAAACTTTCATCTACTATTTTCACATTTTTTTCTTTGGTTCCCTTTGATTTTATATCTAAAAAGTTTTTATCTATATTATTAATTGTTTTTGATTCATTAGCTCCAGCACCTATTATTAAAGTACCACCTTTATTTAGCCAAGAAGTTAAAGCTGTATATTGCTCTTTTTTTAATTTTGACATATTATAATTATTTATAAGAATTACATCTAACCCATCTATATTTAAACTATTTTCTCCAATTATTTTTTCATCTAATTGAACTTTTTCAATTGTTCCTTGTGTTCCTTGTCCTCCTTGATACCCTGTTGTAGATATATCAAATAAAATGCTTCCAGTATAGCTTAAAGCTGTTGGGTCATCTGTTAAAATTCCCATAAATAAATTTGATTCTGTAACTCTACCATTTGAAATTAGACTCTTCTTTTCAAATAAAACCTTTCCATTTTCCACAAGATTAACTGTAACCTTACTAGAACCTTCTGCCATCTTAATTGGTATAGTTACCTTTCCTGTTTCTCCTTTAGCTACAGATATTTCCTTACTATAAGCATCATATGTAGAAACATTGTTAGAAATTGTTCTTATTTCTACTTCGCCATTAAAATCCTTTTCAGAACTAGTAAATTCAACAGTAACAGGAATATACTTTAATGCTCTAAACTTCCCTTCTATCCCTGAAGAAATCTTCATTTCATAAGCTTCATTTTTATTGGCATCAGCCTTAGCTATAGAATTTCCAATAGGTAAAGTAAAGATTATTAAAGCTACTATAGCAATTACTATGCATTTTTTTAAAAATGTCCTCATCATTTAACCCCCTTAAATTGCATTATTATATATTTTATTCTAGACTAAATAATGGAAATTTACATTAACAATTCCTTAAGATTTTCTTATTTTCTTTAAATAAATTAAATAAATATAGTTAAAGCTTCATTATTTTCAATTTACATATAAAAATTAAAATCCCTTTAAATAGAAATTTTTATATTCTTATAAAGAATATTTTTGATACTTTCTATTTAAAAGGATTAATGTTGTATATTTATATAAATAATTTTGGTTTTATATAAATATAATTATTAAATTTCTATAATTATAAAATTAATTATATATCATATTTACTATATCAAATTACTATCTATTGTAATTTTACTTTTGAATTTTAGATATAACTCCTGATTCTTCCATTTTTTCTATCACTTTAGGAGCTACTAATTTAGCAAATGCACCATTTCCATAATGCGTTGCTGGTGTTCCAGATGTGCTATAAATTGTACCTTTTGTTGCACCATTTGTTTCGTTTGTGAAAAGTCTAGAATCTTCACCAAAGTCAATGTCAACATAAGTATTTGTGCTCCACGCTTTATAATTTTCAAATATTTGTTTAACTCCTGTAGCCTTATCATGTTTACCTACAGTTGTCCAGTATGGTACTGATTCATAGATAAACCATTGATCTTTACTCCATGTTCCACCATCTATACCTACACGATTAGGATAATTTGCATTAAAGTATGCAAAAAAGTCATTTGTCATAGCTTCAAATGCTGTTTTATGACCACTTGGATTAGCTCCATCATGTTCACCTTGACACCAAACAGTTCCAATATAATAATTATCTGGATTTAAGTCCAATAGATGTCCTATACGACCTTTAATTGTCTCATAATAAGCTGATGTTACTCCCCATCTTAATCCCTTATCTATACTAATAGGCTTTTTAGCAACTGGATCATATTGTCCAAATGATGCACTTGTTGTAAAGCCTGTACCTCCATAAGCAGCTGGAATTATAACGATTTCATAATCTTCAGGAATATAATTTAATAAAAGATTTCCTAAAGGTAATTGAATACCTTTTGCTTCAATCCTTCTCATATCTTGAAAATTTTGAGCTGTTTCAGTTAAAGGAATTATTTTTAAGTTATCATCACCATATAGGCCTAATTGATTAACTCTTGGATTCACTTCATATAATTTAGAAGATTCATCTATAACATCAGACTCATCATATCCTACAGCATTTGATTGTCCAGCAACAACTAAAATTGCATATTTCTTTTCCCATTTAGCATAAACTTCTGTAGTTCCTTCAATTGCTTTATCAAAATTAAATGCATTTCCATCTTTATCTACCCAACCAATAAAAGTATGTTTATCTTTTGAAGGATCAGTTGGTTGTGATACTTTATTACCTGCAACAACTTCTTTTTCTACAAGTTTAGTAGTATCATTAATATCTTTATAGAATGTTACATTATAATAATTCATTCTAGCAGTCTCACTAGTCACAACTCCATTACTTGCTGAAATAGTGCCACTTGGTTTTAATCCATAATGAGATGTAGAAGTAATTCTCTTCTCTGTTAAATCATAAATATCATATGTGCCATCATAAACTCTAGAAATTTCATTTCCTATTGTCTTAGTAAAATATCTTGTCTTATCTTTAACATCAACTAATCTTATTATTTTGTTCTTAAGTTTTCCTGTTACCTCTTTTCCGTCAATATTCATCTTAATATCTTTGTCCATATAGATATTAGTAATAGTAGTGCTAGTAGTACTAGCTTGAATTTTAATAGATTGCATGCCAAATAGTAAGAATATTCCGACTATTAAACTTAGAAATTTAGGTAAACGATAACATCTTATACCTTTCTTTCTCATAAAACTCCTCCTCATAATAAAATAGTTAAAAATATTTTCTATTTAATTTTATATTCTATTTGTGTGATATTCAATAATTTTGTTAATTTTTTATGAACTTTTTAAAATTTAGTTGCATAATATTTACTATTATGTTTTTATTTTAAAAATCTTATATATCTAGTTCCTATAATAAAAATTTTATATACAACAATACTATTACTCTAAAATATACAAAATTTTTGATTTATATTCCTACTATTCCTTAAAATAATTAAAATATCTAATCTTAGTATTAATAAATAAATATATAACGTACCATATCTAATATAATGTCTTTTTTTAGATATAAAAAAAGAAAATAAATTTTCCCTAATGAAAATCTATTTTCTTATATATTATTTATTATATTTTTCTTCTAATCTCCTTATATCCTCTTTACTATCTATCCATTCTTCTACATATCCACAATTGCAACAAATATAAGTTCTATTTTAATATATCTATAGTATTGGCATTAGCAGCCTTTCTTGCTGGAATAAAGCTTGAGGCAAGTCCTATTACAATTGAAATTACTACCGCTAATAAACCTGTAAATAAGTTTGGTGTAATTACTAATTTTAAGAATACTGATATTATATTAGCAACTATTATTCCTAAAATATATCCTATTATTCCACCTACTATAGTAATTAATATTCCTTCTATTAGAAACTCTCTTTTTATATCTCTTTTTCTTGCTCCAAGAGCTCTTTTTATACCTATTTCCTTAGTTCTTTCAGAAACTGCTGTGTACATCATATTCATAAGACCTATACTTGCAATAAATAAAGAAATTCCTGCTACAGAAGCAATAAATGTAGTTATAGTATTAAGTACTCCACCTAATAAATTTACTATTCCACTAGTATCTATAATTTCATATTTACCTTCTATTTTATTACCTTCAATTGAATTTAATGTATTTTCTATTTCTTTCATGCTAGCTTTAACATCTTTATCTTTTTTTAAAGTAATAGTTAAACCAACTACTTTTTTAATACTAGAAAAATATTTATCATAAGTTTCCTTAGGAATTTTTACATCTCCACCCATATTAAAAAAACTTACTTCATCTTCTGGTGGTGCCTTTTTTATACCTACTATTTCAAAGGATATTCCATTAATACTAGCTATTCCCCCTATTAATGGTTCTACATCATCAAAACTATTTTTTAATGCTTGCTCTGACATAAATATTACTCTGCTCTTAAGTAAGTTATCATTTTCTTTCAAATTTCTTCCAAAGGCTTCTTCTTCAGTACTAAAATCATCTACTGCCTTAACTAAGGAATTAATCTTTTTCCCTCTTATTTCAAATTCCATTAATTCACCAAAGGAATTATTATTATATTGAAATTCAACTGATTCAACTGAATCTAAGCTTTCAACCTTACTTTTATGTTTGTTTCCGAAAAACTCCACATTTGATGTATTTTGCATATAATCATCTGGAGTGAAATTAGCCATAAGTACAACTGCTCCATCATTTTCTCCAGTGAATTCTTTAATAGTTTTATTTTTATATCCTTGTCCTAAAGCTACTATTGCAATAACTGATGTTATACCAATAATTATACCTAACATAGTTAAAATAGATCTTTTTTTATTCCTATTTAAATTTCTTAAAGCAGCAAAAACTAAAACTTTAAATTGCATTTTTCTCTGCCTCCTTAAGTTCTCCATCAAAAATCTTAACTATTCTATTTGCTTTATTAGCCACATTTATATCATGAGTTATTAAAATAATAGTTATTCCTTCTTTATTTAATTCTTTAAATATATCTATTATTTCTTCAGAAGTTTTACTATCTAGAGCACCTGTAGGTTCATCTGCTATTATTATCTCAGGATTATTTACTAAGGATCTAATAATTGATATTCTTTGTTGCTGTCCACCTGATAATTGATTTGGATGTTTATTAATCTTATCTTTTAAATTCACTTTATCTAAAAGCTCATTAACTCTGTTCTTTGTTTTCTTTATTCCACTACCCATATATAACATAGGAAGCTCTATATTTTCTTTAATAGTTAATCTATCTATTAAATTAAAATCTTGAAAAACAAATCCTATACTCTTATTCCTTAACTTGCTAAGTAAATCATCATTTAAGGTTTTTATTTCTTTTCCATTAAGTAAATAGACTCCTTCAAATTCCTTATCTAATAGCCCTAATATTTTAATCATAGTAGATTTACCAGAGCCTGATGGTCCCATTATAGCTAGGAATTCTCCCTTTTCTATTTCTAAATCTACATTCTTTAAAGCATGTAATTTTTCATCTCCTGAAGTATAATATTTATTTATCCCCTTCAGTTTTATCATATTAAACTTCCTCCTTACTATTTTCTGAAGGATTTAACATTATTTTATCTCCTACCTTTAAAGAATCATTTTGAAGTACATAATTATCATCTTTAAGAGTAGCTGTTATTTCTACCTTTTTATTATTTTCTCCCTCTGCTAACATTACATATAATTTTCCTGACTCTTCTATAACAGAGCTTTTAGGAACTACTATTTCACCTGGATTTACTGTTAACTCTACGCTAAATCCAATTTTTATACCTTCATCAGGCTTAACATAAAATGTATATAAAGAAGATTTTTGATCAACTGACACAGTAGGAATATCATCAATTTTAGTTATCTTACCAGTAACCTTACTATTGTTACTTACAATTTTAATATCGACTTTACTATCTACTTTAAGTTCATCAACATCAAACTCTGAAGCTTGTGCTGCTATTAATGGCTCCTCAGAAATTACTCTCATATATTCCTTTGTAGGATCTTCTTTATTTATATAAACTTTCCCTCTTATTTCTGCTATTACAGGTTTAACAACCTTTTCTTTTAATGAATCCCTCTTTGAAATAGCATCATTTAAATTAGTTTTTAATTCTTCTATTATACTACCACTATTTAATTGATCTACTGAAACTGAATTTGCTGGATTTTCATTATTGCTAGCAATAGCTGCTGCTTCTTTCTTTAAAGCTTCTGCCTTACTTTCTCTTTCCTTTTCCTTCTCTATTTTAGAATTTAAAGAATTTATTTGCCTCTCCAATTCATCTACCTGTTCTTGAATAACTTCATTATAATAATTAAAAAGAACTGTATCCTTTTCAACTATTTGCCCATCTTTAACAAACACTTCATTCACTTCACCTTTAGAAGGATCTAACATTATTCTTTGTTCGTTACTTATAATACTACTTCCCTTAAATTTTAATCCTGAAGTATCTTCTATTGTAAAATACTCAACAGTGTTTTCTTTATTAATTACAACCTTTGCCTTATTTTTAACATATAAAGCTCCACTTATTGTTAATCCTAAAGCTACTATAAATATACTGCTTACTATTATTATTTTCTTTTTTTTCATATGCTCCCCCATGCAATAAAGGAGCCGAATAAAACAGCTCCAAATTTAATACTTATAAATTTACTTATTATTATTAATGTAATTTAAAATAAATTAATATATTTTTTATTAACTTTATAAACTAATTTTCAAGCTCTCCCTTAGGAAAATATATATCTTTCTTCTTGTAAATAAATAATATCATTAAAACTGGGAAAATTAACATTATAAATGAAAATATATTTACTCCTGAAGATATTGCTTTATATATAAATGATAAAATTTCTATTCCTATAAACATATATGCTCCAATAGGCTTTTTAAACAAAAGTAATATTACTGATATAGCTATAATTACTGATATAGCCAATGTTATAGACATTTCTGCTATATTTATTCCTGTTGCTACATTACCTAATCCCATACTCTCATAATAACTAATTATAGAGTCTTTGCTAAAAATAACAACTAAAGATCCTATAATCATAAATCCTTGTCCAAATAAATATAATACGGACATTGTAATAATTCCTGCCCCTGCTTTTTTAGTTTCTACTGTATTTTGCATTTATACTCCCCCTCATTTTTTATGTTAGTGTAAAGTTTTTACACTACTTTTTTTCTATTTTTCTTTATATATCAA
>ERZ857998.2234-NODE-2234-length-18763-cov-3.379731_pt1 | contig 18763 bp, 10 predicted proteins | sample MGYA00519954_ERZ857998 | MGnify/ENA primary metagenome ERZ857998 (study PRJEB31778, sample SAMEA3449424) | human gut metagenome | biome: human gut; feature: human-associated habitat; material: faeces | place: United Kingdom | collected 2010/2012 ...
TCCCGAACATTGGATCTATCCGGCATATCACACCGGAGGCGAAGGAGGCAAAGTATACGGTATGAATATGGACAAGGATTATCCGGCATTCTTCGAAAGGACCTCTTTTGAGACTCGTGTAGCATTTACGAAAAAGCAATATTTCATGCCGATACCTTATGATGACCTCCGTCGTATCCCGTCACTGGTACAAAACTTAGGATGGTAATACGATATTCGAACAATAACGCTTAAACAAGAAGATTATGAAACATTGGAAAGATATAGCTTTCGGGTTGTTTGTCTCACTGACACTGGCTGCCTGCTACGGTGAGGAAGACAGCTTCGCAACTCCTGACATCTATAAAGATTATCAGCCTGTACTGAAAGACGGGAATACCGTAGCCGGATATGCGGCTGCCCCTCTCAAAGAGGCGAAATATGATGAGGTGCTGAATGAACTTTACCTCACGTGGGACGGCAGTAACTCTGGCTGGGAAAAGAGAGATGAATATGTGGGAGTGGAAGTAGAATTCAACTCCCTGCTCTCCGGCAAAAAGATAAAGCGCGTCATGATCCCGAATGTCGGTGATTTTGGCAACCTGACTGTGAAAAGGCGGGATTATGGCAACGAGCCGACCACTCTGCGTCTGAGTAAATATCGTACAGTAGTGGTTACAGACCGTTACGGTGTAGAGGAACTTCGTTTCCGTTCTATCTACAAAGATGCCAACGGTGCCCGGCAGACAAGTGACTGGACGAATCTGAGCGATCAGGCGGATAAGTATGAACTTCAAGTGGATATGAACTATGCTGCCTGGCAGTATTTTAAAACCAGCCAGGCGACACAAGTTCAGATTTCCTTTGAGAGTGATTCGGAGATACGTCCCGTTTCTGCATTGTATAATCTGATAGGTAACGGAGATGAGGCTGCTACTCAGGAAGAGTTCCGGAAATGGTATTATATGGATTGTGCGGCTATGTCATTCGACCCCTATAATCTGGCTTTCGACCCTTACAGCAAACTGCGTGTCTTTATCAAGAAAGACCAGACCGGAGGAGCGTATGCGATAGATTACCCCACCCATAACGAAGGAAGAGGTATTGTTTATCCGGCTTCGGAAAGCAATCCGAACGATGCGTGGTGGAAACTGCCGGACATGCAGCATGTGTTTATGCACGAGATGGGACACTGCGTGCAGTGGATGCCCAAACAAGGAAAATATATCATGGAAGGTGTGCAGGATTGTGACCGGCAGGGATATCAGGAAGGATGGCCGGACGCTGTGAAAGTAGCGAGCAAAGGATATATTCTGGCTACGCAAAAAGAAGAATATCAGGCTGCTATCGCCAAGTCTTACCGGAATCCGCAGAGTGATAAATACTTTGTCTGGCAGGTTGACTATAATACTTCCGGTGCTTTTATGAGTTGGCTGCGTCTTTATAATGGCGACTTCGTACGTATGTTGCCGTGGACGGTGCTGATGGACGAACTGACCAACCAGTGGAGCCTGGAGGATGCGGTGAAGTATATCCTGAAGGAGAGCTACCCGGACCTTACGATGGAAGAACTCTGGAACGAATACAAGACAGAGGTGGAAGTGTTCCTGCAAAATAACTAATAGAGCAACCTTTAAAAAACAACTATGATGAAGAAAGTATTATTTGCATTAGCTGTGCTGTGCACGAGCTTTTGGAGTTGCAATACCTTGGATTTGAATGACGTGGGCTACGGAGATGGTGACCGTCTGAAGGCTTCCTCCGTTAAAGAAATATTGTATGGCACAGCTGATGGCTGTTGGAAAGCTGACTATCAGGGGCACGAGTTTTACTTCCAGTTTCATGAAGACGGAACAGTGACACTGGATTCGGACTTTCTGGAGATGGCGGTAGAAGGAAAAACATCATTCTCTGCCAAAGGCAAGGAAGTGGCACTGGATATTGAGAATTGCGATGTCCATCTGCAAAACCTAGGTAGTGAATTTGCAGATACCAAGTTTGTCGTATCAGAGATTCCGGCAGAAGGAGAGGCACCACAGCTGAACTTATACGGTGAATCTACCGGCAATACCATTGAACTGCAGCCGACTACACAGGCATACATCGATGGTAAAGTTGCTTCAAAAGCGGACTTTACCGAACTCTTTGAGAAAAACTTATTGGATAATCAGTCCATCTGTGACGCTTCCGGCAATTTTATCGGTTATTATGGCTTGGTACTGAATGGTGTCAATGATCTTTCTGTCAAGGTAATAACGATTGAAAACAAGGATGGAAGCGATGCGAACGGCCATACGCAATATTATGAATCTAAACTGACGAAAGAAGGGCAAATCTTCAAACTGGACACGCCGGTAGAACAGATTAAATCGGTGAACGGAGCCACTTATGCCTTCAAAGCCATTGATTGCACCGGTGATGCGGTGGCGGTAGACGGTATGTCAAATGTAACCCTGACCTCCAACAAGGGAGCGGTCAATGACTTCGACTATGTGACTTCCGGAGGAAAATTCACACTCGGAAAAGCGCAGGATCATGGTGCCGCTTGCGATGAAATATGGGCGGGAACAGGCGGACAGGCTACAAGCTCCGGTGGAACAATCGCCGATATAAATGCCATGAGCTATGATTTCGGATGGAGTGGAAGCGCGAAGCAAAGACCGCTCGTTATCTGGACATGGTGGTTTGCGAACCTTGCTTTCCCCAGCAGTGAAGAAGGAGCAAGCATTCTGATGAATAATTCCGATAAAGACCGTGTCTTATTTAAGAACATATCCGGTAGTGGACAGACTTGCGGCGGCGGTACTCTTAACGCGACTGAAGTAGCTGAGATAAATGCCTACTGTAAAGACCTGATAGATACTTGGTTTAATGAGAAAGGGCTTTTTGTTGTTCGTCACGACCGTCAGAGTGCAGGAGATAAATTCTACATCTATCTTTTGTGTCCCGATACGGAAGCCACTTCGAAAGGTGGAATGTGGATGAAGTATCAGAGAGACTGAGAATGAATGTGAATAAGATAGTATAAGCTAATGATACTAACGTACTTAATTAATAATTAATAAATGAATAGATGATGAAAAGACTGTTTTTACTGATGATCCTGGGTATAACTTCGGTGTTATGCCTGAATGCTCAAACCAAGTCGTTGCACCAGCTGCAACAGGAATTCGTTGATTTACGCTGTGGTATGTTCATTCATTTCAACATGCCGACCTTCTTTAATGAGGACTGGCCGGACCCGGATGCTGCTCCCGAGCTTTTCAACCCTGTCAGGATGGACTGCAAACAATGGGCAAAAGCGGCAAAATCAGCCAACATGACCTACGGATGTCTGACAACGAAACATCATAGCGGTTTCTGTATATGGGATACTAAAACGACCGATTATAGTGTAATGAGCAGCCCGTTCAAACGTGACGTGGTAAAAGAATATGCCGACGCATTCCGTGCCGAAGGGATGAAAGTGATGCTCTATTATTCGATCCTCGATACGCATGCCCGCCTGCGTCCCAAGTGTATAACTCCGCAGCATATCGAAATGATCAAGGAGCAACTTCGCGAACTGTTGACCAACTATGGTGAAATAACAGCTTTGATCATTGACGGTTGGGATGCCCCGTGGTCACGTATCTCTTACGATGACGTACCTTTTGAAGATATTTATCGTCTGGTCAAATCAATCCAGCCCAACTGTCTGGTGATGGATCTGAATGCAGCGAAATATCCTGCCGAGGCTTTGTTTTACACGGACATCAAGTCTTACGAACAAGGAGCCGGACAGCATATCTCGAAAGATACCAACCGTCTGCCTGCCTTGTCTTGCCTGCCGTTACAGCAGAACTGGTTCTGGAAAGAAAGTTTCCCGACTACCCCTGTGAAGTCTCCGGCACAAATGGTCAATGATAATATCATCCCGATGGGCAAATCCTACTGTAACTTTATCCTGAACGTAGCTCCCAACAGAGACGGCTTGATGGATGCCAACGCCTTGAAAGCTCTGAAGGAAATAGGTAAACTGTGGAAGAACGACGGTCGTGTAGCAACGGTTCCCGAAGCGGATGCTCCTATTATATCTTCCAACATTGCCAAATATCAGCCTGCCGAAGGTACATGGAGCAGTGACTATGCTATCATGGACTTTGCCAATGACGATGATTTCGGGACCTGCTGGAATTCTAATCCTGAAGTGAAAGTGCCCTGGTATTCGGTTACTTTTGAGCGCGAGAAACCTTTCAATATGGTGGTTATTACGGATCGTAACAATGACCGTTTGCAGGAATACCGTCTGGAATACCGTGCGGGTGGTACATGGAAACCCCTTTACGAAGGTAAGGCTCCTACCGGTCTGCGTGTGAAAATCCACCGTTTCGATACGGTTTGGGGAGATGCGGTACGAATGACTGTCTTAAACTCTAATGGTACTACCTCCATTGCAGAGTTCGGGGTATATTGTGAGAGAAGATGATGAATTTATCTTAGAGTTAAATCATTGATTTTATATAGAATCACCATCAGGTAAAGTCGTGTTTTTTGATGGTGATTCTATTTCATCCAACTCTTTATCGTACGTCCGTACTTCCCTTTTTGTGGGACTTGCGTGTAGAATAATATTTGGATTTAGGCCAAACATTTGTATCAGCTTTCTAATGGTCTATCCGATGGCTTTTGTTACTTTTCTTACTTATTAATGTCTCATTTATATTATATTTAGTATATTTGTTCCCGCTTTATCTAATAAGACATGAACAATAACACTTGCTATTAATATAATGAGAAGATGTCTGATATTATGCCTTTTTACATTTATTAGTTCGTTGGTCTGTTGGGCTGATGCGGGTAAAGATGCTTATCTTTTTCGGAAAGTCGATTATCAACAAGGGCTTTCTAATAGTGCTGTGCTTTGCCTCTATCAGGATAAAGCAGGGCTGATGTGGTTTGGCACTTATGATGGCGTGAATTGTTATGATGGGAAAGGTATCGAGGTCTTTCGTTCTGATTTCTCAATGAAAAAGACGTTGAGTAACAATGTCATTCATTCTATTCAGCAGGCAGATAGCAGTTGTTTGTGGATTACTACACATTTGGGAGTTAATCGTTTTTCGCAAGATTCGCGTCAGGTAGTGGGATATTATGATTTTACAGGTGATTATTATCTGCATTCCAATCCGAAAGGAGATACTTGGGTAGTAAGCAATGAAGGAATCTTTTATTATAATACTTATCATAAAAAGTTTGTCCATCTCAAAAATATAGAGACTCCTGTCGAGAATATGGATCAGCGTGCTTTTGTCACGGATGATGGTGTCTTATGGACTTTTCCACGGAATACAGGTAGTCTGATTCAATGTTCATTAGATGGCTTTGACCGGGATACATTGTCTGTCCATCCTACTGTTTCATCTTCTGATTTTCATGCAAAACCTATCGATAATGTATTTTATCAGAATGGCATTCTCTGTTTTGTGGATGCAGAGCGGGATCTTTATGTATATGATATTTCCAGAAGGTCTAAAATCTATATTCGTAACCTTTCTTCGTTGGTGCAACGATATGGGAAAGTTGTGGGAATTGTTCCTTTTTATGAAGACATTATAATTGCTTTTCAAACCAATGGTTTAGTACGTTTGCGCACCTCGAAAAAATATGAAGAAGAAGTGGTGGACCGTAATGTACGTATATATGATATTTTCCGCGATCCTCATCAGAATATTCTTTGGGTAGCTTCTGATGGGCAGGGAGCTGTCATGTACGCTAAGAAGTACTCGATAGCCACTAATCTGATGCTTAGCAAACTATCATCCAATCTAAGTCGGCAGGTACGTTCTGTCATGACAGACAAATATGGCGGATTATGGTTTGGTACGAAAGGAGATGGACTTTTGCATGTACATGACTATGAAGGTGGTATGGATGCTTCTGCTACTACAGTTTACTCTCCAGTAGGCAGGCAGGATGCCTCATCTTATACCCGTTGGAATAGAGAGTTTCAAGCATACTCATTAAAACAAAGCCGTTATATGGATGGCTTTTGGGTAGGATCGGGTAATCCCGGACTGTTTTACTATTCTTTTGCAGATAAAGCCTTGCATTGTGTTGAGGATAAGTCTGCAGATCCTGTTATCGAAATACATGATATCTATGAAGAGAATGACAGCGTACTCTATGCGGTTACGGCTGGGGTCGGATTTCGTAAATTGATATTGGAGAGGAAACAAGGGGAGATTCACCTCAAATCGCAAAAGCGTTATCATTTCTTTTATGAACAAAAAGAGATAACCATGTTTTATCCTATGTTAGCTGAAGGAGATTCCATTCTTTGGTTGGGAAGCCGGGAAAAAGGGTTAATTCGATTTGATAAACAGACAGAAGAATATAAAGTCATTTCTTTGAAAGAAATATTGCATAAATCTGTTGATGATGTACTTAGCCTGCATCGTGCTAAAGATGGTAGGATGTATGTAGGAACAACATCGGGACTAGTGTGTTTGACCTTTAATAAGGAACAAATCAGTGCCTCCTATATCGGTAGAGAACAAGGGTTGCTTAATGATATGATTCATGGCATATTGGAGGATGCAAATGGTTTTTTATGGCTTGGCACTAATCGTGGACTTATTAAATATAATCCCCAAAACACTTCTTCGCATGCTTATTATTATGCCGCCGGTGTGCAGGTGGGCGAGTTTAGTGATGATGCCTATTATCAATGTCCTTATACCGGACGTCTTTTCTTTGGAGGCATTGACGGTTTGCTTTATCTGGATAAGGAAGTGGCGACAGCTCCGGAATTCTATCCGAACATATTATTGCGTAAGCTAATGATTGGACGTAAGGAGGTTAATCTGGGGGATTATTATACCGATGGTGGCAAAGCGTTAAGTTTTAAAGGAGCGAAGGCTTCTTTTTCCCTTTCTTTTGTTGTTCCAGACTTTCTTACTGGAGGTGATGTGGAGTACTCCTATATGCTGGACGGATTTGATAAAGACTGGACCTCGTTTAGTAGTATAAATGAAGCATCGTATCTAGAAATACCTTCGGGTAGCTATGTTTTAAAGGTCCGTTATAAGAAAGATGTATTTAATACGGAATATAAGGTATTTTCTATCCCTTTGTACATTCTTCCGCCTTGGTATCTTTCTACGGTAGCCTATGTCATTTACTTGCTGTTTTTCATATTAATAGCCGGTTATCTGATTCATTTATTAAGAAAATATTTTCTCCAGAAGCGTATGATGCAGCGGCTGTTGACAGCAGAAAGCAATGAAGCTCTACCGGAGTCCGCCAGTCTTAATCGTGAGTTACTGAATCGTTTTACGTCCATTTATCGCTCTTGTGATCAGTTGCGTGCGGAAAATCTCCCTTATGAACAGCGTCTCAGAATTATGGAGCAGGTACACGAGACGGTTATTGCAACTCTTTTCCGTTCGGGAACTTTGGCTGTAGAGGAACTTAAGTCATTTTTCCCTACGGAATATGCGATTACTGGTTGTATGTGCATGAAAGAGCTCTCTATAGAAGTCTTGCATGTGTTGGAAGGACAGGGCGTTGATATATCTTCTGTAAAACTTGCTATACCAGAACACTTTGTTTATCCTGTTTATAAGAATGCTTTACGCTGTATGCTCTATTGGTGTTACCTTTATATTGGCGGAGTAAAACATAAGTCGGATATTGTAGTGGATGTGAAGGAAGAGGAAGGACGGATGTTGTTGCAGTTCTCTGCTGTAGATGATACTCTGAAGGAATTATATAAGCAACTTTCCGGTTCGGAAGAAGAGATAGTCAGGAAATAGAAGAGGCGATAACTACCCGCCAATTACTGTTTTCTGTGCAAGCGGCTTTGAGACAGCTAAATGTTACGCTTCACTATGCCGACAGAGAAAAGGATCATTTATTGACGTTAGCCTTTGAACCGGCTATCATCAAGGAGACTGAAGAGCATGGGAAGAAAACGGTTCTTCTGCTGGAGGATAGGGATGAAATGGTATGGCTGATAAGTGATCTCTTAGCAGATGAATTTGTTGTTTGTCCGGTGAAAAGTGTACAACTTGCATTTGAAGAAATACGTAGATCGGCTCCTGCTTTGTTACTAGTTGATATGTTGATGTATGCAAAAGCAGAGAGTGACTTCCTGGAATATGTGAATAAGAATCGTACTCAACTTTCGAAAACGGCATTTATTCCAATGTTAAGTTGGAAAGTAAGTTCGTCCATTCAGCGCGAATTGATTATGTGGGCTGATTCATATATTGTACTTCCTTATGATATTATATTTTTGAAAGAAGCCGTCAATAAAGCTATTTACGGTACTCGGGAGGCAAAGCAGATTTATATGGAAGAGCTTGGTGACTGGGCCGGACGCATTGTTTGTACTACAGAAGAACAGGCGGACTTTATCCGGAAACTGTTGCAAGTGATAGAACAAAATCTTGACCAGGAAGAATTGGGATCAACCTTAATTGCCGACCGTATGGCGATGAGTCCGCGTCAATTCTATCGCAAGTTTAAAGAAATATCCAATGCGGCTCCCAGTGACTTGATAAAGAGTTATCGGATGGAGAAGGCTGCACGATTGTTGCAGAATGAAGAACTTTCTATTCAGGATGTTATCGCTGAAGTTGGTATTTCCAGCCGTTCCTATTTTTATAAAGAGTTTACCCGCCGATTCGGAATGACGCCGAAAGATTATCGGGAGCAACTCCGATAATGCTATCCCCACTATCTTATTCTTTACTAATTGAGTTTTATGGATGTATTACCCGAATCCTTAGATCAGTAATTCCGGATAATTAAGTCTTTCGAGGTCCTTATTTATTCGTTCCACTATAGTTGGGCGCAAGAGGCACTATAGTTCCTCTTGCGCCCAACTATAGTGGAACGAAAGGGAAACTACAGTAGAACGAATGAATTTGGACTGATAAGAAATTAGTTTTTCAAAGTCTTTCAGTTAATGATTCGGGTTTTCTTCATTCCTTCTGTTCTTTGGTCGTTTGGGGTGATAGGTATATTTGAATTCATGTCTGTATAGATTTTATTTATTACTGCTTACGAATAAACTTTTTAATAAAAGTGGCGAAAATGCGGCTATTATAACTTGATACAATGTGCGCAAACTTGTGCTCTGTTTGTGCGTGAATGAATGCTATGTGTTGATATATAGATGTTTATAATGTGCTTTATTTCTCCTTTCTGTTCTATAAATGAGCATTTTCATTTTGACATAATTTTGTCACTTCTGCGGAATATTCTTAATATTAAAAGTTTTTAATTTGCTTCCGCTTATAAGAATTATATAGGCGATTGATAACCTTAGTATTAATTAAAAAAAACAAAGTAACATGAATTTGTTTGAAATGGAAAAACATCACACAAAGACATTGTGGCTATTGGCATTACTGCTAACATTTAGTACAGTAGTGTGGGCACAAGGTACTCCTGTAACAGGGCGTGTGTCTGATGAAAAAGGCGAATTGCTCATTGGAGTGAGCGTTCAGGAAAAAGGTACTACGAATGGTACCATAACAGACACCAATGGTCAGTATAATCTGAAACTGACGAGTAACAATCCCATTCTTATCGTATCCTATATAGGATATAAATCACAAGAGGTAAAAGTAGGCAAACAGAAAGTGCTGGACGTAATTCTTGCAGAAGATGTATCGTCACTGGACGAAGTGGTAGTTGTGGCTTACGGACATCAACGTAAAGTATCGGTAGTAGGTGCGCAGTCATCTATGAAAATAGAAGATATAAAGATGCCGACAGCTAATTTATCTTCTGCTATTGCTGGACGTTTGCCGGGTGTAGTAGCTGTGCAACGTTCAGGAGAACCGGGGCATGATGATTCCGATCTTTGGATCCGTGGTATTTCTACACTGGCGGGTCAGAACTCTAAACCACTGGTATTGGTGGATGGTGTGGAACGTAGTTTCAATAATATCGACCCTGAAGATATTGAGTCGTTTACGGTGCTGAAAGATGCTTCTGCCACAGCTGTATATGGAGTACGCGGTGCTAATGGTGTAATTCTGATTAAAACCAAACCGGGTAAGGTGGGCAAGCCGCAATTCTCAGTAGACTACTATGAAGGTTTTGTGACATTGACAAAGAAACCTGAAATGGCGGATGCCTTTACGTATATGGATGCTGCCAATGAAGCGTATATGGATACTAGAGGCAGTATGTTATATTCTCCTCAATATATTGAGGCTACGAAGAAAGCCCATGGATTACTACCGAATGATAATCCACTGATGTTCAATCCTTATTTGTATCCGAACGTTGATTGGATGAACGAATTATTCAATGACTGGGGACATAATCGTCGTGTAAATGTAAGTGTGCGTGGTGGTGTACCTAATGCCACTTACTACGTTTCATTGAGTTATTATAATGAAAAAGGTCTGACACGTACCGCTGAAATGGAGAACTATGATGCTAACATCCGTTACGACCGCTACAATTATACCGCTAATTTGAACTTGAAGCCAACAGAAACGACTACTATTGATTTGGGCTTCAATGGTTTCCTTTCTATGGGTAACTATCCGCAGCAATCTACCAGTGACTTGTTTGCGTCAGCTATGGAGATTAATCCGGTCTATTTGCCGTTAATGATGCCTGATGGTTCTGTACCAGGTATCTCTACCAATGGTGACCTCCGTAACCCGTATGCCGATTTGACTCGTCGTGGTTACAAAAATGAAGCAAGAAATCAGTTGAACTCCAACATTCGTTTGACGCAAGACCTTGGTTTCTGGAAGTGGAGTAAAGGGCTTACCGCCTCTGCCATGTTGGCTTTCGACGTGCATAACAGTCGTGACCTGAAGTATAACAAGCGTGAAGATACTTACAATTTTGCCGGAACTAAAGACGAAAACGGATTGTGGAATGATGATGTATTTGATGCAGATGGCAATTATCGGTATGCACTGACCTATACAGGACATAAAGATCTTGCATTTGACCAGGGCGCTTCCGACTCTAGAAGTACTTACTTTGAAGCTTCTTTAAATTACGACCGTTCGTTCGGTTTGCATCGGATAGGTGGTCTTTTGCTTTATAACCAAAAGATTTACCGTTCGAGTTCTGATAATCTGATCGGTTCTTTGCCCTATAAGCAACAAGGCTTGGCCGCCCGTGCTACTTACTCATGGAACGACCGTTATTTTTTCGAGGCAAACCTTGGGTATAATGGTTCCGAGAACTTCAGTCCAGAAAAACGTTTCGGTTTCTTCCCTGCATTTGGTCTTGGCTGGGCTATCTCTAATGAGGCTTGGTGGGAATCTTTGCAAGAAACTGTTTCTTACTTTAAAGTGCGTTATACAGATGGCTTAGTTGGTACGGATGCTGTAACAGGACGGCGTTTTATGTACCTAGACCAGATGGCGAGCGTAGATGGTTATCGTTTTGGCGACCAGAATAACGGTGTTGGTGGTTGGGGGTTCAGCAAGTACGGAGCCAATGTCGGTTGGTCTACTTCCCGCAAGCAAGACTTAGGTGTTGACTTAAAATTTTTCAAAGACAATCTTTCGCTGACATTAGATATCTTTAAAGAACATCGTAAAGACATCTTTATTACCCGACGCGTTATTCCTGATTATTCCGGGTTCGTAGAAATGCCTTATGCTAATTTGGGAGTGGTAGACAATAAGGGTTTTGAAGCTACATTGGAATATACACAGCAACTCGGTAAGAAATGTTTCCTGACTGTCCGTGGTAACTTCTCATGGAATGAAGATAAAATTATAGAGAACGATGATCCCCGGGTACAGTATCCGTGGATGGAAAAAAGAGGAACGAACGTGAACGGACGTTGGGGATGGATCGCCGAAGGGTTATTCACTAGTGAAGAAGAGATCATGGACCATGCCAAGCAGTTTGGTGAAGGGCATCCGGGACAGATTTCGAAAGTGGGTGATATCAAATATAAGGATTTAAATGGTGACGGAGTAATTGACGATTATGATAAATGTCTGATAGGTCAGGGTGACGTACCTAAGATTTATTATGGTTTCGGTGCAGATTTACAATTAGGTGATTTCTCTGTCGGTGCGCTCTTTGCCGGAAATGCCAAGGCAGACCGTTGTTTGGGAGGAAATGCCATGTATCCTTTTAATGATGGTTCAGGTATTACGAACTTGTTTGCAAACATTACTGACAGATGGTCTGCTGACAATCCGACTAATCAGGATGTATTCTATCCTCGTTTGCATCATGGAAACAATGCGAATCAAAATAATATGAAAACCAGCACATGGTGGCAGAAAGATGTCAGTTTCCTGCGTCTGAAACAGTTGACTATTGCTTACCAACTCCCGAAGAAGTTGATTAATCAAACATTCCTGAAGAGTGCGCGTATTTATGTGATGGGCACCAACCTATTGACATTCTCTAAGTTCAAATTATGGGATCCGGAGTTGAATACCAATAATGGTACTGCTTATCCTAATGTACGTACTTATTCAGTAGGTGTGAATGTAAGTTTTTAATAATAATCAGTTAGCAAGAAGGATATGAAAAATATATTTAAAATAGGAACTTTGGCGCTGTGTTTGGTGGTCGGACTTAGTTCGTGCAATGATTTCTTCGATGCAATCCCCGGTGAACAATATGACTTGGAGGATACGTTTACTAATCGCTCGAAGACAGAACAGTTTTTGAATAATGTGTATAATTATGTGCCCGATGAAACATTAGAACGTTCTGCAAGGAATACGATGTCGGGGATCTGGACAACCGGTTCGTTGGAATGCAAGCTTTCATGGGATGGAAATAATGGTAGCGAATGGGCTTCCGGAGCCACCTATGCAGGTTCCTCATGGATAAACTTTTGGTACATCGAGTATTATAAAGGAATTTCTCGTGCCAGTACATTTATCATGAATGTAGACCGTTGTTTGGAAGCTTCGGCCGCACAACGCAAACAGTGGAAAGCGCAAGCCAGAGCTTTGCGTGCTTTCTATTACTTCATGATTTTCCGTTCCTACGGTCCATTTGTGATTTTGGGGGAAGAACCAATTCCATTGGATATTTCTACTGCTGAACTGCTGAAAGAACGTAATACGGTAGATGAATGTGTGGCTTTTATGGCAAAGGAATTTGATGATGCGGCAAATGAGCTTCCTGATAGATATGACGGATCCAATTTGGGACGTATAGACAGAGCTGCATGTAAAGCTTTCAAAGCGAAAATGTTGTTGTATGCGGCAAGTCCGCTATTCAATTGTAATCCCGATTATGCCGCCATCGTTAATCCGGAAAGTGGCAAGCAACTCTTTCCGCAAGATAAATCGCAGGAAAAAGCGAAATGGGAGGCTGCACGTGATGCTTACAAAGAATTCTTTGATGAATACGGTAACACTTTCTCTTTATATACGGAGAAGACAGCCGATGGAAAGATTGATTTCTATGAATCTTATAGAAAAGTGACATCGGGAGTTTTGTAAGGTACAGAGAATAAAGAACAGATTTTCATTCGCTTGGCAGACCATGATTACCGGGCTTACGAAACCACGCCTTATCACAAGGGGTACGATGATAATAATGGTGCTTTGAGAGGTGGTCTGGGATTTGGTGTACCTCAGGAGATGGTGGACTTGTACTTTATGAAAGACGGTCGCCGGATTGTTGACGATACGAACTATAAGGAATATGAGGGGGTACCTTCTAATGAATATTTGGGATGGTCGAGTGACTATACTGACGAAGTAGTTCCTTCCAGAACCTATTTCAAGAGCAATTCGAATCAAACATTGAAACAATGGGCTAATCGCGAACCGCGTTTTTATACGAACATTACATTCCATGGTTCTACTTGGTTGAAGACAGATACTCCGCGTGGAGAAATAACCACAGAACTGACTTATAACGGTAATTCCGGTTATGCTAATGCCAATTGGGATGCCCCTTACACGGGTTATGGTATGCGTAAAATGGCTTCAAAAGAAGGACGTAGCGGGGCTAACAGGCATTGTGCAACTTTGCTTCGTTTGGCAGACATGTACTTGGGGTATGCTGAAACGTTGAGCGCTTGTGACCAACGTAATGAAGCGATTAAGTATGTAAATAAGATACGCGCCCGTGCCGGTATTCCTGGATATGGTGCGGTAGGTACTAAGGACGATAATGGATTTGCATGCATTCCTTATGAAGATACACGTGACGGAGTGGACAAACGTATTCATCGTGAACGTTTGGTTGAGCTGATGTTCGAATGGAATCATTTCTTTGATGTACGTCGTTGGAAAGTAGCCGATATGGCTGTAGGCGATGATTGGATTTATCCTAAATATCATAGAGGTGGAGAAGGCGGACCTATTCATGGTATGGCTTTCCGTTCGGATGCTCCTGCATTTTTTGAGAAGGTAGTAGTAGAAACACGTACATTTTTGCCTAAACATTACCTCTTCCCGATTCCTGACGAAGATGTACGTCGTAATCCGAAGATGGTACAAAATCTGGGATGGACAACGGAGTAATATACTCCGGATGTCCGATCTGCGAATGAATGAAAGAAATTAATGAAAAGAAAAACAATGAAGATACCTCAAATAAGATGTAGCGATGTGAATGCAGTGAAGAGAATCATTTTTCTTTTGGTGCTGCTAATTCCCTTTTGTCTGGCAGGATGTTCGTCCGACGATGATGAAGGAGATAATGGAGGAGAAGGTCCGAACGAAGATGCTCCGGTTTCTTATGTACTTGGTTCGGGTAACACGAATATGCCCTCCAGTGGTACAATTATAGCGCAATATGCTGATGCTCCTGTCGGTTCGGAAATCAGACGTTTGGTAGACGATAATGCTGACACGAAGTATGTTACTTATCATAGTAGTTTCAACATCACTTGGAATGGAAATAGTAGTAAGGCTGTCACTGCCTATTCGTTGACCTCGGCTGCCGATACTCCCGAAATGGACCCGAAAGATTGGACACTCTATGGTTCTAATGATAATACTACGTGGACAGAACTGGATGCGCAGACAAACCAACTTTTTGCAGCGAGAAAAGAAGAGAAAAGCTATGAAGTGGATAATGCAACTTCCTATCGTTACTACAGACTTTCTGTTGAAGCGAACAATGGTGGTGCTGCCACGCAGATAGCTGAATGGAAACTGGTGGCCATGCGTTCATATACGGAGAATATCAACGACTTGATTGCTAGTAAAGGTTCCAGTACGTTTAGTGCGATAACTCCGATGGGCAGACAGCATGAGAATGACAGAGAAGCTACGGCAGCAGACTTGAAATGGCTTGCCGATCCTGCTGAAGAACCTGAACCATTTGGAGATGGTGGGACGAAGATGGCTTGGAATACATTCAATGTTGTATCCATTTATCCAAATGGAAATCCTGTGATGTCTGATGTAAATCAGCGTTGGGTAGGTGACTGCTGTGCTTGTGCGGTGATTGCTTCGATGGCATACCTCTATCCCCGTTTCGTAAAACACATTATCAAGGATAATATGGACAAAACATACACAGTTACTATGTATGACCCGAAAGGAAAACAAATATCAGTTGGTGTAGGTGGCGACTATTTTATCGGTAATAGTGGCGATTTAGGTGCCTTAGGCGGCAGAAATAAAGAAGTCACTTGGGCTACGATTCTCGAAAAGGCTATGATTAAGTGGAATCAGATCTATCAAGGTAGTTCTAATGTCGGTGGTATTGGTACTGAATATGTTTCTGCTATCTTTACTGGCGACGGGGAAAGTGTAGGTTTCGGTGCAAATGCATTGATTGCCGAAGACTTGCAACGCGCGGTGGAAGTGTCGCTCAAACAGGGTAGACTGGTGATCGGTGGTTTTACAAGAAGCGGTGAACAGGTAGATCAAAATTGGCAGACGACCAGTGGGCATGCGTTTACGTTTATCTTGCCGGATGATAATACTCATCTTTTCAAGATGAGGAATCCTTGGGGAGGTACTACCGACGGTGTGATGAAAGTGAAGGATGACGGACGGATTCCGCCGATGATTGACTTACGTATTTGTGCGCCGGGAGCAGCCAAGAATTATGGAGTGGGACCGGACTTGGGAGGATATATACCTAATTTCTAATTTCAAATCTTAAAAGAAAAACATCATGAAGAAACTTATTTATATAATGTTGTCGTTGTGTTGCCTGGTTTTTTATAGTTGTGGCATGACGGAACCTTGGAAAGACTGGGAACATGAAGGTGACATGAGTGCAGACCGCTTGCGTCCTTCAGAGGTAAAAGAACTGCTGTGTGCGGCAGACGGATGGAAAATGATTTATCAAGGAGTAACGTTCTACTTTCAGTTTGATGAAGAAGGAAATGTAGCATCGGATTCAGACGAAACGTTGTTGAAGAATAAGGTTGGAACAGATTATTCTCTGGATTTCCAGGGGGAAAAAGCGGTGTTGCTTACCTTGCTGAATGGAGGAATGCTACAATATTTGAACGAAAACTCGGAGACGACATTTGTCATTACGGGGTATTCTGATTCACAAATTACAGCTGTAGGACAGACGCATGGCAAAGAAATGATCTTGACTCCGGTCTCAACTGCAGCTTTGCAACAAGCTAAGGAGAGAAAACGATTGGCCATTATTGCTTATAATAAAGCACAAGCCATGGATTTGCTTAAGGGAGAGTTGAATAATGGTGTATTTCGTAGGTCATCCTCTTCTTTCCTTGCACACTATTTGATTATTTGCGACGAGAGCAATAATTGGAAAGTGAAGATTTCTGCAATAGATAACGGTGTGGTAAAACACACAGAGTATCCGATGATAATTGATACAACGAATGATGAAAATGCAGTGTTGACTTTGGGTAGCAATGTGACGGTAGATGGAATAAGTTTAAATAAACTCTATTACAACTATTTGAATGGTGAAATTGAAACTGACAATGCTAATGTTGTATGTGATACTCGGAAAGCCTCTGATATTGCAGCATGGTATGCAGATGGTTGGAAGACCCATATAGTAGATCAGGATGAGATTCATGCAGACTTTAAGGGAATCTTCCACTCTGGTGTGGAGTTTGATGATCGTAATCCGAGGAATTTGATTGCTTGTCCGTGGAGTGGTATGGGATCTTATATTGGCTTTGCGGTTACTATGACAGCAGATAATGCTACTGGTCGTATATTCATCAGCTTGGGCGAACCATATGATTTATTCGGATGGAATAATAATCCGGCTGATTATAACCGTGTACAGCAGGATTACAGTAAATTCCTCTCTTTCTGTGTTTCGGAAGACGGCTTCTATTGGAGTTATGATGACAACGACAGTATGGTGTATGTGCTAAGTGCTACAGGCGAGCGTTGGTTTAGAATGAAGAAGTAACCAGTCTTTGAAAAAAGCAAGAAAGTAAACAGAACATAATCTCGATTACTTTCTTGCTTTTGTTTTTGTTTGTACTCTATTTGTATTTTCTTATGGGCAATTATTTGATTATTAGTAATTTAATTTGTGCTCTGTTTGACTCCTAGTTCTCTACTCTGACATTCTCGCCCGGACGTGCTTTTTGTCACGTTAGAGTATAGTTATTAATTTTCTATTGCGTTAATTTGTAACGTGAATAATAACACTCGCTAATCTAATATTAATAGTTTAACTCTTATATCATGAATAAACAGAAACTACTGTCTATCACAATGACTCTATTGTTGGGAGTCTCCTCTATCTTTGCGCAAAAGCAGCCGGTGGATTACGTGAATCCCCTGATGGGAACCGACTCCAAGATTTCGCTCTCCAACGGAAACACCTATCCTGCCATTGCACTGCCTTGGGGGATGAACTTTTGGATGCCGCAGACCGGAAAGATGGGGGACGGTTGGGCTTACACGTATGCTTCTGACAAAATCAGAGGTTTCAAGCAGACCCACCAGCCCAGTCCCTGGATCAATGACTACGGACAGTTCTCCATTATGCCGATGACCAAACAGCTGAAGATTGATCAGGACAGCCGTGCTTCCTGGTTTTCGCATAAGGCAGAGAAAGCAACTCCTTATTATTACAGTGTTTATCTGTCAGAGTATAACATGACAACGGAGATTGCCCCGACGGAGCGTTGTGCGTATTTCCGTTTTACTTTCCCCGAAGCGTCCGATGCTTATGTGGTAGTAGATGCTTTCGACCGTGGTTCGTATGTGAAGGTGATTCCCGAAGAAAATAAGATTGTAGGTTATACGACACGTAACAGTGGCGGTGTTCCGCAGAATTTCAGGAACTACTTTGTGATAGAGTTCGACAAGCCTTTTACATTTAATAAAGTATGGGCGGACTACCATCTGGTAGAGACGCATCTTGAACTGCAATCCAATCACGTAGGTGCTGCCATCGGTTTTTCGACAAAGAAAGGAGAGCAGGTGCATGCCAAAGTGGCTTCCTCATTCATCAGCCCCGAACAGGCGGAACTGAATCTGAAAGAAATCGGAAACAAGACATTCGAACAGACCAAGGAAGCCGGACGTAAAGCTTGGAATGACGTACTGGGACGTATCAAAGTCGAAGACGATGATGAGAACCGGATGCGTACCTTCTATTCTTGTCTGTATCGTTCGGTATTATTCCCCCGTATGTTCCACGAAGTGAATGCGAAGGGTGAAACGGTACATTACAGCCCTTATAACGGTGAAATCCGTCCGGGATATATGTTTACCGATACCGGTTTCTGGGATACGTTCCGTTGCCTGTTCCCGTTTGTCAATTTGATATATCCTTCAATGGGAGAGAAGATGCAGGAAGGACTGTTGAATACATATCTTGAAAGCGGATTCTTCCCCGAATGGGCGAGTCA
>ERZ857998.2239-NODE-2239-length-18716-cov-2.966776_pt1 | contig 18716 bp, 16 predicted proteins | sample MGYA00519954_ERZ857998 | MGnify/ENA primary metagenome ERZ857998 (study PRJEB31778, sample SAMEA3449424) | human gut metagenome | biome: human gut; feature: human-associated habitat; material: faeces | place: United Kingdom | collected 2010/2012 ...
CAAAACGGAGTGACAAAGATTTTTCCATATCCATGATACCGCATACGGCAAAAGAGACGATCTTATCGCAGAAGAAAGCGGGGGATGTGGTCAATCTTGAAAACGACATTATTGGAAAATATGTAGAACAGTTACTACAGTATGACAAAAAAGAAGAAAAACAGAGCCGCCTGACAAAAGAATTTTTATTGCAGGCAGGCTTTTAGAAAGGAGCAAAAATTATGTTTCAATTTAACACAGTAGAAGAAGCACTGGAGGACTTAAAGAAAGGAAAGCTGATTCTGGTAACAGATGATGAAGACCGCGAAAATGAGGGCGATTTAATCTGTGCGGCAGAATTTGCAACAACGGAAAACGTCAATTTTATGGCAACACATGCCAAAGGTCTGATCTGTATGCCGATGGGAGAAGAAATCATAAAAAAATTGCAGATACCGCAGATGGTCAGCAACAACACCGATAACCATGAGACGGCGTTTACCGTATCTATTGACCATGTCGATACCACCACCGGAATTTCAGCAGCGGAGCGTTCGATCACAGCAATGAAATGTGTGGATGAGGATGCGAAGCCGGAGGACTTCCGCAGACCGGGACATATGTTTCCATTATTGGCAAAACCAAACGGAGTCTTAGAAAGAAACGGCCACACAGAGGCAACGGTGGACTTAATGAAGTTAGCAGGATTAAAGGAGTGCGGACTTTGCTGCGAGATCATGCGTGACGATGGAACGATGATGAGAACGCCGGAATTAAAGGAGATGGCACAAAAATATAATCTGAAATTTATTACCATCCGTGCTTTGCAGGAATACCGGAAAGTTCACGACAAACTGGTAGAGCAGGTGGCAGCAGTTAAAATGCCAACCAAATATGGAAACTTCCGCGCATACGGATACATCAACAAATTAAACGGGGAACATCATGTGGCACTGGTCAAAGGCGATATCGGAGATGGAAAAGATGTGCTGTGTCGTGTGCATTCGGAATGTCTGACCGGAGATGTATTTGGCTCCGAGCGCTGTGACTGCGGAGAGCAGTTTGCAAAAGCCATGGAAGCAATCGAGAGAGAAGGACGGGGAATTTTACTCTATCTTCGTCAGGAAGGACGAGGTATCGGACTGATCAATAAATTAAAAGCCTATGAACTTCAGGAAAAAGGAATGGACACCGTAGAGGCAAATCTGGCGCTCGGTTTTGATGATGATGAGAGAGAATACTACATAGGCGCACAGATCTTACGGGATTTAGGAGCGAAATCCTTAAGATTGTTAACCAACAATCCGTTAAAAATCGAAGGACTGGAAGATTTTGGACTGGAGATCAAGGAGCGGGTGCCGATTCAGATCGCATTGACACCATATGACAAATTTTATCTGATCACCAAGAAAAACAAGATGGGACATATCCTGGATTATCAGGAGAAATAGAATGTCACACATTCTAACTATTAAAAAAGTAAGGACAGTACATTAGCAAAAAATATAAAAATAAAAAGGAGATTTCATTATGAACGTATTTGAAGGAAAAGTAGTATCAGAGGGAATGAAAGTAGGAATCGTAGCCGCCAGATTCAACGAATTCATCGTAAGCAAATTGGTGGCAGGCGCACAGGATGCACTCGTCAGACACGATGTAAAAGAAGAGGACATCGACCTTGCGTGGGTGCCGGGAGCATTTGAAATCCCGCTGATCGCGTCAAAGATGGCGAAGAGTGGAAAATACGATGCAGTCATTGCGTTAGGAGCAGTTATCCGTGGTTCGACAACACACTACGATTATGTATGCAGCGAAGTATCGAAAGGAATTGCAAACGTATCCTTAAATTCCGATATCCCGGTTATGTTCGGCGTGATCACAACAGAAAATATCGAGCAGGCAATCGAACGTGCCGGAACAAAAGCAGGAAACAAAGGCTACGACTGTGCATTAGGTGCCATTGAAATGGTAAATCTCATCCGCAATATCGAAAAGTAAAATTATTGTAAAATGGTAAAGAAAGGATATACTTTTTGATTTTCCGTGTTATAATAAACCTGTGAGAGAAGAAGAGAGAAGAGAAAAAAGGAGGTTTATTATGAGTAGGAACCTATTGACGTTAACAATTGGAAAACAAAAAAACATTGCATTGATCGCACATGATGCGAAAAAAGAAGAGCTGATCAGTTGGTGTGATGAGCACAAAGAACTTTTAAGTAAACACTTTTTATGCGGAACAGGGACAACTGCCCGCATGATTACAGATAGAACCGGACTTCCGGTAAAGGGCTACAATAGCGGTCCTCTTGGCGGTGACCAGCAGATTGGTGCAAAGATCGTAGAGGGAAGAATTGATTTTGTAATATTCTTTTCGGACCCACTTACCGCGGCACCGCATGACCCGGATGTAAAAGCATTGCTCCGTGTGGCACAGGTATACGATATCCCGATCGCCAATAACCGGGCAACAGCCGATTTTATGATCACATCCCCGCTGATGGATCAGGAATATGACCATGATGTCATAGATTTCCAGAGGAATATTGCAGAGCGTGCAAAGACGCTTTAGGAAAATAAAAAGTTAATTTTTACTCAAAATTTTTTACAAGTAAAATAGTGTGAATTTGCCGTCTCCCAGACTTTTTAAAGTTTGGGAGACATTTTTTTTAGGTATTTTGTACATGGACTTTGCATCCCCCTATGTTAGCATGTCTACAAAGCATATTTTCTTTTTCTCATGGCATTGCCATTTCACGATTTCTTTTATCATTTCAGAAAATTCATGCTTTTATTCAAGTGAACAAGAGCAGGATTTTTTGAGACATATAAAAGATGCATGAACCAATATTTTCATAAAATTCTGCCGTATAGCAAAGGAGGACTTTTATGGAAAGAACAAAGAGATATCCGAAAGTTCCGAAGGGGAATCCTTATAGGGATTCCCAACGGCCACTCGCACCACACGGCAGTACAAGACCATTAGAAGATACCGGAAGACCGATTTCCTCTGCCATAACTTTTCCATGGAATCTTTTCATTTCCGTGCCAAGGAGATACGCAAGCACGGCAGGCTGCAGTCCTGTGGTATAGGAATTGATCAGGAAGAAAAGCGGATCGTCAGAAAGGATCTGTGTACAAAGCTTTACCAGAGGATGAATGGCTTCTTCAATCTTCCAGATTTCGCCTTTCGGACCTCTTCCGTAAGATGGAGGATCCATGATAATGGCATCATAATGATTACCGCGTCGGATCTCACGTTCTACGAATTTGACGCAGTCATCGACAAGCCAGCGGATCGGTGCATCTTTCAGACCACTGGCAACAGCATTTTCTTTTGCCCATGTAACCATGCCTTTTGAAGCATCTACATGAGTTACACTTGCACCGGCAGCTGCAGCGGCTAATGTAGCACCGCCTGTATATGCAAAGAGATTTAAAACCTTCACGGGACGATTGGCATGTTTGATCTTTTCAGAGAACCAGTCCCAGTTGACAGCCTGCTCCGGGAACAGACCGGTATGCTTAAAGCTGAAAGGTTTTAAGTGAAAAGTCAGATTCTTATAGTGTAAGTCCCACTGTTGTGGAAGATCAAAGAACTCCCATTCACCACCGCCTTTTTTGCTGCGGTGATAATGTCCGTTCTTACGTCTCCATTCCTTTCGGGTTTTCGGAGTATCCCAAATGACCTGAGGGTCCGGACGAACGAGAATGTAATCTCCCCACCGTTCGAGTTTTTCTCCATTGGAGCAGTCAATAACTTCATATTCTTTCCAATTATCAGCAATCCACATAATGAGTTCCTTCCTATATAATATAATCTATCATCATCGTGTAAGACATGAGCGTCTTACAATCAAAATAGTCCAGTACCTATTTTACACACATCTGATATAAAAGTAAAATAGAAAAAGCACTTGAGCAGACATTTTTGATTTGTTATAATAAAAATAAGATAAAAAGTTGAAACGTGAAGTTTAAAATGAGAGGTAGATGTCGATGTATCTGGAATGGATGGGAAAAAACCGTGCTTTTGTGGAAAAATTCATAAGATATGCGAATACATATGCAGCGGTTTATAAAAAAGAGGCACTGTATGGAACGGATATACCGATTTCCTTTGAGCAGGTGCAGGTATTAGAATATCTTTTAGAAAACGAGCAGTTAAATCAGAATATGTCAATGATCGCAAGCCGTCTGGGAATTACTCCAAGTAATTTTACGCGAATCGTAAACAAGCTGTCCGGAAAGAATTTATTAGAGAAGTACTATGTAGAAGGCAATCGCAAGAACATAGTGATCCGTGTTACGGATTTTGGAAAAGAGCAGTACAGCTCATATTCTAAATGGATTTATGAGAATTCATTCTCAAAATTATTTGTGCGCATGGAGAAAGTGCCGGAAGAGATATTATGGGAGCTTGCGCAGGGATTTGAAGAGGCATTATGGTTACAGGAAAAGAGCAGTACGGAGGGGAAACTGATTCCTGTAGACGAGACAAAAAAATAGGATGAGTGTCAAAAAGTGTACAGGGAGTAAAGAAATGTACACTTTTTTATTGCAATTTTTAGGATTCTGCGTTAGAATAAAGAACAGAAAATATAATTGCAAGTTGCAATAAAATTATTGCAATAAGAAATAATAAGGAGTGACGGAGATGAAGAGCGAAGCTTTTAAGTACAAATCAGCAGATAAAAAGACAATGATCGATGCAGTTCGTTGGCTGCCGGATAATGGAGAATATAAAGCGGTTCTTCAGATAACACATGGAATGGTAGAATACAAAGAGCGTTATATGCCATTTGCAGAGTTTATGACAGAGAACGGTTTTATGGTAGTGGCACATGATCACTTAGGACATGGCGAATCCGTAAGTTCTAAAAAAGACTGGGGATATATGGCAGAGGGACATCCTTCCGATATCCTGGTAAAAGATATGCATACACTGCGTACCACGATCCAAAAGGAAAATCCGGGAAAACCATATTTTATGTTAGGACACAGCATGGGCTCCTATATGCTGCGAAAATATCTTGCAAAATACAGAAAAGGTTTAGACGGAGCGATTGTCATGGGAACCGGATGCATCGGAGATGCGACAACAAAGCTGGCGATGACACTTACGAAAGTAATGGCAAAATTCCATGGCTGGAGATACTACAGTCCGTTTTTAGAGAGCCTGACATTCTTAGGGCCATATAAAAAATATGACGTAACCGGAAAAAATGCACCGAAGAGCTGGCTGACGAAAGATACCGACATCGTAAAGGCATACTATTCCAATCCGAAATGTACCTTTAAATTCTCATTAAATGCATATATGGGACTTTTTGAAGCAGTATATTTTGATAACCAGAAAAAGAACATCGATAAGATACCAAAAGAACTTCCGGTATTTATCGTATCCGGTGAAGATGATCCGGTCGGAGATCTGGGCAAAGGAGTAAAGAAAGTATATCAGAACATAAAAGTAACGCTGGCGAACCAGAAGAATCTGACTATCCGTGTCAAGAACTGGTATGATTTCTCTAACTTGAATGAGTATGTACTGAACTGGAATGTGACGGCAGATAATGGCAAGATTTTGGCGGAAGGTACAAAAACGGTTGATTGTGCACCGCACGCTACTGTTGATGTTACTTTGGGTGCTGTAAAACTTCCGAATACAGTCCGTGAGGCTTATTTGAATATCAGCTGGACCCGTCGTGAAGCTTCTTCAATGATAGATAAGGATTGGGAGGTGGCATACGACCAGTTTGTATTTGCCGGTAATAAGAACTACACAGGCTACCGTCCGCAAAAAGCAGGTGAAACGACTTTCACCGTTGATAAGCAAACAGGCGCGCTGACTTCATTGAACCTGAACGGCAAAGAATTATTGGCTACTCCGCTGACATTGAGCCTTTACCGCCCGGCAACGGATAATGACAACCGGGATAAGAACGGCGCACGCTTGTGGCGTGATGCGGGATTGGATTGTCTGACCCAGAAAGTAGTGTCATTGAGGGAAAGTAAGACTTCGACCACTGCCCGTGTAGAAATTCTAAATGCAAAAACGCAAAGGGTAGGAATTGCTGACTTTGTTTATTCACTGGATAGAAACGGTGCACTGAAAGTACATACAACTTTCCAACCCGACACGACCATCGTGAAATCAATGGCACGCCTGGGATTGACGTTCCGTGTGTCGAACGCCTACGATCAGGTTTCTTACTTGGGACGTGGAGATAATGAAACCTATATTGACCGCAATCAGTCCGGTAAAATCGGTGTATATCAGACCACACCGGAACGGATGTTCCACTATTATGTTGCTCCGCAATCTACAGGCAACCGCACCGATGTACGTTGGGTGAAGTTGGCAGATACTTCCGGCGAAGGTATCTTTGTTGAGTCGGATCGTGCTTTCCAGTTTAGTATCATTCCTTTCTCGGATGTATTATTAGAGAAGGCCCGCCATATCAATGAACTGGAACGCGATGGATTGTTGACAGTGCATCTGGATGCTGAACAGGCAGGTGTGGGAACGGCTACTTGTGGTCCCGGAGTATTACCGCAATACTTGGTTCCATTAAAGAAACAGAGTTTTGAATTTACCCTTTATCCGGTGAAATAGATACTAAATCAATAGGTTATTTAGATTATATATAAAGGTGGGGGTTACACTGATTGGATGGAATGTCGTAAGAAAATATTCCATGAGGATCGTGAAATCTGCACCTTTATTTTATCTTTGTACGATTGCAATAATTAATAGACCATGAATAAACTACTAACCTCTCTTTTATTGTCTGTTACTCTCATGAGTGGAGCGCAGGCGCAGAAAAAAGAAAATTACTATGTGAAGCATGTTGAATTTCCTCAAAGTGCAACTATCGAACAGAAGGTTGATATGGCAGCGCGTCTGGTACCTACTCCACAGCAATACGCTTGGCAACAAATGGAATTAACAGCTTTCCTTCATTTTGGTATCAACACCTTTACCGGACGTGAATGGGGGGACGGGAAAGAAGATCCCGCGCTCTTTAATCCTTCGGAACTGGATGCTGAACAATGGGTACGTACCCTCAAGGAAGCCGGCTTTAAAATGGTGCTTCTGACTGCAAAACATCACGACGGTTTCTGCCTTTGGCCAACGGCTACTACCAAACATTCCGTGGCCTCTTCTCCCTGGAAAATGGGCTTTTTGCCCAGAAGCTCGCCCATATATACGGCAACCTGCCGCACGCTGGCCATTTCTGGGCCGGTTACATTGAGGCGCACGGCGGGGCTATCCGCCAGCAGCAGCGCGCGCAGCGCCACTTCATTGGCGTATCCCTGCCACACGCAGTTGAAAACGGGATTTGCAAGGCTGATGGGTTCGCCAGATAGAATGCGCTCGCCAATATCGCACAGCACGCCATAGCGCAGGTCGATGGCATAATTCAAGCGATACAAAAGCACCTTAGCCCCATAGTGGTGGGCGGCGTATTCAAACAGCCGTTCCCGCCCCAAGCAACTCATCGCATATTCGCCCACGGGCGCGGCCGCATCTTCCTCCGTGCATCCCCCGGCGGAGGGCTGCGTCATGGGATAGACGTTCCCCGTGGAGAACACCACATAGCGCGCGGCCTGGAACCGGTGGAGCACCTGGCTGGGCAGCAACACATTGGAGGCCCAGGTTTCATATTCGCAATCCTGGGTGCCAAATTTTTTGCCCACCATATACACAATGTTCTGCGCGCTGGGCAAACGCATCACCTGTTCTGCATCGCTCAAATCGCAGCGCAGGCAGGTCACACCGCTTTTTTCCAGGCTACTGACAATTTCCGCATCCGAAAAGCGGGATACGGCATACACCTTTTTTTCGTGCCCCGCCGCCTGCACAGCGCGCGCCGCCATCCGCGACAGGGTGGGGCCCACCTTGCCGCCCGCGCCCAAAATCATAATATCGCCTTCCAGCCTGGCCAAATCCTTCACCAGCGCCGCGCTAGGCTCGGAAAGCATGGCATCCAATTGCGTTTCCGTCAACATTTTTGCACCTCCGTTTCAGAAGATGAGCGGGGAAATGGGTTCCCCGCTCACACATGGATGGTTGACTAAGAGGGCTTATTCTTCGGTGATCGTTCCGTTCCAGCGCTCGTAGCCCACCTGCATGATTTCCAGCGCGCGCTCCAGGCCCATGCTGTTCAGCGTGGAGATGTAGTTCTCCCAGTTCGCATCGTTGATCTCCAGCGTGCCGGTGATGAACTGCGCGATGGCGGTATCCACATAGGTGTTGATATCGGCCTGGATGGCGGTCAATTCCGCGTTTTCATTCGCATCGTACTTAAAGAAGCCATCCATCAGGCGATACTTCATGTAGGGGTAGTAGTGTTCGGCGCTCTCGTAGGCCTTCATCTCCTGGGTGGGGTTGTTGATCGGGAACAGATCCAGCACCACAGTGCCCACATAGCTGGAATCGATAACGTACTTGTTCTTGTACTCTTCTTCCGAAAGGCCCTCGGTGTCTTCCGGCACGATGCGGTAGTAGCACTGGCCGTCCTCGGTGATATCCCAGTTCACGCCCTGCGTGCCCAGCCAGGAAGAAACGCCGCTGACGTTGATATCCGCTTCGCCAATTTCCGTATAGAACATATCGAGGTAGCGCAGCAAGTATTCCGGATTTTCGGTGTTGGCGTTGATCGTGCGGCCGGCATAGCCCAGCGTGGCGATTTCCAGCGTCTTCATCTCATCCGTCCATTCGGACACCAGCGGGGGCAGGATCTTGGTTTCCACTTCGCCGCTCGCGTAGTGCTCGCCCGTAAGCTGCGTGCCGACGTTGCCCAGGAAGAAGCACTGGCCGGCCTTCACCTGTGCGTTGATGGTGGCAGCATCCATGGTGAAGATTTCCGGATTGATCAGGCCTTCCGCGTACAGCTTATGCACGAACTCCAGATAGCGGCGGAACTGATCGGTGGCGTAGTTATAAGTCACCTTGCCATCGCCATTGTCGCCATAGGGCACCTGATAGGCATCGCCAAACGCCGGGAAGAGGTTGTTGTGGATGTAGCTGGGCTGGCTCAGGAAGGGATAGAAGCCTTCCACATCGGCGTAGTGTTCCTTGGCCAGCACGAGCAGGTCGTAGAACTCATCCACCGTGGTGGGCACTTCCGCGCCCAGTTCTTCCAGCATATCGCCGCGATAGTAGATGGGGGCCGCGATGTTGTACGTCCACAGCGTGCGCGGCAGAGCGTACATGCCGCCATCCAGCATGGTGGCGAAGCTGCCCAGATCCGGGTTTTCCTCGATGGAGGACTTGAAGTTGGGCATGTACTCATCGATGTACTCGTTGTAATCCAGGAACATGCCGCCTTCCACGCCGTAGGTCTGCAGCTGGGAAGTGGAGAGCGGGGAATAGATCATGTCCGGGATATCGCCCGCCGCCAGCTTCAGGTTGATCTGGGTGTCCCAGTCCGTCGTGGAGAGGTATTCCCACTCAAACTGCACGTTGGTCAGCTCCGTCCAGTACTGGATGGCTTCATACTCGTTGTAGTCATCCGCGTACTGGCTCGAATGCCGCGCCAGGGCGGTGTAGGTTACCGGTTCGTTCGCGATGGGATAACCGGTGCTGTTGAAGTTCTCGTCCCCTTCCGCGAGGGAAAGGCCCGCACAGGCGCCCAGCGCCAAGGTGAGTACCAGGGTCAGTGCAAGGATTCGCTTCATAAGTTCCAAGCCTCCTTTTTATTTTTGCTAACGGCCACAAGGCCGCAATAGCCTTAGCCTTTGAGGGAGCCGATCATAACGCCCTTATCGAAGTACTTCTGCAGGAACGGATACGCGATGAGCACGGGGAGCGACGACACGATGATCACCGAGAAGCGCACGAGGGATGCCAGGCGCACCTGCGCATCCAGCAGCAGCTCATCCACATAAGCGCCGCCCGCCATCATGTCTGCCTTCACCTGCTGTTCCACCAGGATTTCGCGCAGCACCAGCTGCAGCGGCACCATGGAACGATCGGTGAGGTAGATCAAGGCATTAAAATAATTGTTCCAATGCCCCACGCCATAGTACAGCGCCATAACGCCGATGAGCGCCTTGGACAGCGGCAGCACGATCACGATGAACGCACGGATCGGCGAGCAGCCATCGATAAACGCCGCTTCCTCAATGTCCTGTGGCACGCCGTTGGCAAAGAACGTACGGGAGATAATCAGGTTGCTGGTGGACACGGCGCCGCAGATGATCAGCACAAAATAGGTGTTGATCAGATTCAGATTGCGCATCAAGAGGTAGGTGGGCACCATGCCGCCTGAAAAATACATTGTGAAGGCGAAGAAGAACATAAAGATGTTCCGGCCCTTTAGCTCGCGCTTGGAGAGCGCGTATGCCGCCGTGAGCGTGAAGAACAAGTTCACAATCGTGCCCGCCACCGTGTAAAAGATGGTGTTGCGGTAGCCGATCATAATTTCATTGTCCTGGAACACGCGAATGTAACCCTCAAACGTGATCCCCTTGGGCAAGAGCCAAATTTCGCCCCGGTTCACCAAATCCGGATTGGAAATGGAGGCGGAGAGAATGTACACCAGCGGATAGAGCACTATGAGCATGAGTAGCGTCATCAGGATGAGGTTCACAGCATCGAAAATCCGGTCGCCTTTGCTTTGTCGAATGGCCGCCACGACAATCCCTCCTTTCTCTTAAAACAGACTGGTATCGCCCAGCTTGCGGGCAATGCCGTTGACAATGATCAGCAGCAAAAAGTTGATCACATTGTTGAAAAGGCCCACTGCCGCGGAAAAGCTGAACTGCGCGCCCAGCAAACCGCGTTCATACACGTAGGTGGAAATGATGTTCGACGTGGTCATGTTCAGGTCGTTTTGCATCAGCAGGGCTTTTTCGTAGCCGACGCTCATCAGAGAGCCCGTTTGCATGATGAGCAGGATGGTGAAAGTGGGCATCAGCGTGGGCAGGTTGATATACCATATGCGCTGCATGCGAGAAGCGCCGTCGATCATAGCGGCCTCGTGCAGTTCCGTATTCACCGCGGAAAGCGCCGCCAGATAAATGATGGAGCTCCAGCCCAGGTTTTGCCACACGCCCGACCAGGTGTAAATGTGCCGGAACGCGCCTGGATCGGACATAAAGTAGCGCGATTCCATGCCCATCGCCCGCCGCGCCACATTCACAATGCCGGTGGAAGGCGAAAGCACGATGATGATAATGCCCACCAGCACGACCGTGGAGATAAAGTGCGGCGCATAAATGATCGTCTGGATGCATTTTTTGTATTTGGCGTTTTGCACCTCGTTGAGCATCAGCGCCACGATGATGGGCAACGGGCAGGTCGCCAGCGAATACAACGAAATGGCCAGCGTGTTCTTCACCAGCGTGCCAAAATAGTAAGATTCAAAAAAGCTTACCAGATGCTTTAGGCCTACCCAGGGGCTTCCCAGCATGCCGAGGGCGCCATTGTAATTGCGGAACGCAATTTGCACGCCATACATCGGGCCATAGCAGAAGATCGCATACCAGATGACCGCTGGCAGCAGCAGCAGATAATACTGATAGTTCTTTTTGAAGTTCCGTGTGAAAGCCCCTTTTTGGCGCTTTCGTGGCGACGGTGCGTGGCTGGTGGTTACCATTTGCAAATTGCCTCCTTATCCAAATTTTTTCGCCGGTTCTCCGTTCAATCGTCGAACAGGCTGGAATACAGGGGTGATTCTTCAAACAAGCCGCCGCTGGTTGCGTAGAACTCGCCATCCAGCGAATAGAGCCCGTGCACAGGCCGCACCCAAGCGCCGTTGGGATGCGGCAGCGAATCCACCATGGCCGGCCAGCGGGCGTAATACTGATGGCCGTTGGATTCCAGCAGGCCCACTTTTAGGCCGGGCGGTGCCGCGAGCCGCGCGGCAAAGTTTTTGTTCAGGTCCACCATCCAGGCGTTCACCGTCAAATCCGCGCAAAAGCAGGGCACGCCGCGCTCGTGAGCGACCGCGAGCATGTCAAAGGAAACGCTCATCGTTTTGGCGATGGGCTTGAGCGCGATGGCGCCATAGCCCATATCGATTCTGCGGCGCACATCCTGCGCGGAATGCGCGCTTTCATCGGCCGCCAGGCGCACCGGGAACCGCGAAACATCCATCTCCATCTCCTCGGGGAACGGTTCCTCCAGGAAAAGGATCCGTTCCAGCGCGCCAATGTGATCCGCAAAATCCAATAGCCGCAAAAGGCGGTCTGCTGTGTCGTAGCGCCCATTGGCATCCAGATAATAGGGGATGCGCCCCGTGTCCGAATGTGCGCAGGGCACGTCGCGCAATGCCTCGTGGATTTCCCGCAGGCGTTGTTGATCCCAGGCCAGCATTTTTTCCGGGTCGCCGTCGTGCTCGGGATCGCTGCCAATCTTGATTTTTAGGAAAAAGCGTCCGTCTTCCACTTCGCGCAGCACATCGCGCAGGGAAGCCGTGTAAGTAATGAGGGGAATGGCGGCAATCTGCCGGTGCCGTGCAGAAAGCGCCGCACGCGCGTGCGCGGGAACCAAGCTATCGAAATCGCGGATACCCTCGTGTCGCGCGTATAGCAGCCACGCAGCCGTATCCAGCGCCACCAGCGCGTTGAGCGCAAAGGTTTGCCGCAGGCCGGGCAGCCCGGAAACGCGCTTTCCATATTCCCACACTTCCGGCAACAGGGCGCGCAGAAGCTCGTCCGGCCGCTCGAAATCCATTTCACAGGCGCGTTGGCAGGCGAAATCGCTCATCAAATACATCAGCGCGTTGCCGCCCGTGGAAGAAAACCGGTGGTAAGCGACCGCGTCTGACCACAGAATCCCCTGGTTCGCTAGCCCCAGGCTGCGAAAGCCATCCTCGCTTGCCAGGCGCACCGCCGTGTTCCACATGGGGCGCGCCGATGCGCTCCCCTTAAAGGCGAACGCGCTTTTCAACGGTTCCTGCAATGCCTCGATTTCTGCTTTGGCGATGCGCATGGCGCTTTCCCCCTCCCATTTATTGCGCGTAGAGCGGCTTGGCCGATGCGGCGTATTCGCGCTCGAAGGCGTCGCCATCAAAGCCGGGATCCTCCGGCGGAATCTCCGCCAGCGCCACGCGCGCGCCGCCGCGCGCGCGGGAGATGCGCCCTGCCAGCATGATTAGGATGCTTTCCAAAATGTCCTCCACGGGCGCGGTTTGCGCCTGCCCAGTTTCCACGGAAGCGATCACCCGCTCCAGCATATTTTCGTATCCCGCGGGTTCCAGCGCATAGGTTTTTTTCGTCGTCAGCACGTGCACGGCGCTCTTTTGCCACTGGCCATAGGTCATGCCATAGCTGGCTACCGCGCCGCTGGCGTATTGCACGGCATAGGTTTCGCCGCGGATGCCGTCCACCTCGCCGCCGCCCACATACTGGCAGGATACCGCGCCGCGCCCCAAAAGCCCGCCAATGGCCTCCACCGCATGGATGGCATAGTTAAATTCATCCACGCCGCAAGTGGAATGCACAGAAACAATCTTGCCCCGTTCTTCTTCTGGCAGCGCCAGGAAATCCACAATCGCAGGCGCATAGCGCATGCAGGAGCTGCCCAAGATCACCGCGCCCTGCTCCACATACGCGCGCAGCTTTTGCACATCGCGCAGGCAGCCCACCATCGGCTTATCCAGAAACACCGGCTTGCCCAGCCGGAAAAAGGGCTCCACATAAGAGAGGTGCTTATCCCAGTTGCAGCCCTGGATAAAGCCCACATCCACCTGCTGGGCGACTTCTTCCACACTTTGCGCGCGGCGCTTAATGCCGCACAGTTTCATAAAGCCTTCCACTTCGCCATCGCTGCGGAACCCATCGTTGTAGACGGCCACATAGCGCGCCCGGTCCCCGCGGCAAAAAATTTCGTTGAACGCGCGCGGATGGGAAGTATCGATATTGATGCAGCCAATGCGAACCATCGCTTTGCCCCCCTTATCAGGCCTTGCCGATGCGGAACATCATTTGTTCGGTGATTTCATTCGTGAGCGGCTCGCCCGCCTCAAAGCGCTTGAGCTCCCGCAGCACGTTGCGGCCAATGCGCGCCAGACCGTTGTTGACCACGCCGGCGATGTGCGGCAGGAAGATCACGTTGTTTAGGCGGCGCAGCGGGTTATCGATCGCGGGCGGCTCGGGGGCGGTCACGTCCAGGCAGGCAAAGCGCAGGTTGCCCGCGCTCATGTGCGCATAAAGATCCTGCTCATTCACCAGCGAACCGCGGGACGTGTTGATGAGGCCCGCGTTCTTTTTCATCAATTTCAGCGTTTCCGCGTTGATCATATTGTCCGTGGAGGGGATGGAAGGCGCGTGGATGGAAACAATATCGCTGATGCGCAGCAGCTCTTCCAGCTCCACCTTGCGCGCGCCCAGCGCCTGGCAAACGTCTTCCGGCACGTTGGGATCGCTCACCACCACGTCCACCTCAAACGGGCGCAGCAACTCCAGGAAATGGCGGCCCACCATGCCTGCGCCAATCACGCCAATGGTGATATCCACCAGGTCTACCACGCGCTCCACGCCGCTTTCGCGCCAGCCGCCGGCATGCACCAGATCGTTCAGCTGGAAGAAATTCTTCGAAGCCGCGATGGCCAGGCCCAGCGCCGTTTCCGCCACGCCATAACCAATGGCATTGCTGGAACAGGTCACGCGGATGCCGCGCTGCCAAACATCGTCGCTCACAATGGGCTGCACCGTGCCCGCCGCATGCACAATCAGGCGGCAGTTTGGCGCTTCGCGCAGATATTCTTCCGTTAGCCGGGGCGAGCCCCAAGAAGTGATGATGATGTCCGCGTCCTTCAGCACCGGCTTCACATCTTCCGGCGCGTTGCTCTTTTCATTCACCACCAGATCGCCACATTGGGCCAATTGCTCCATCAGGTGCGGCGGGAAAATTTGGCTTCTTTGCGCGTTGGCAGCGGCAATCAATGCGATTTTCATCGGTTTTCCTCCCAAATTTATTCTTCGATGCGGCCGGGCACATAGCGCGCGGCCATGGAGCGGGCGTAATAATCGTCCCACAATTCGATATCAAATTCTTGAACGATGTCCTTCATGGTTTTGTCTGGCAAATTGCAAGTGAGCAGTGCGCAGCCTAGGCCATAGGGCGTGCGCATTTCCACGCCATCGCCATAGCGCGCTTTCATCGCGCGGAATTTGCCAATGTTGTGATCCAAATGCGCCACCTGGTAATCCAGGTTCACGCGCGCGGACAGATAGGGAAAATAGTTGCTGGATTGCGCGATCACTTCCCCCACGGGGTTGATGATGCTAGCCGTTTGCGTGCCACCAATGCACGTGACAAAATAGGAACGCGTGAGATACGCCCAAAGGTTTTGCATGATGCCGCCATGATAGTTGGAGGTGAACAGCGTCAGTTCCGGCTTTTGGGCGGCGGTCAATTTCAGCGGTTCTTCAAAATTCAAATCAAAGCAAATTGCGCCGCACACGCGGCCGATATCCGTTTGCATGGCCTGGCAGTTTTTTCCATAGAGGATGCCACACTGCGTGTTTTCCTCGATGACCAGCAGATATTTGTTGTAGGAGCCAATCACTTCGCCCTGGCGGTTGATCATCTGGATCGCGTTGCGATAGGTGCCATCTGGCAGCTGATACACCGCGCTATAGGCGATGTTCGCGTGGTATTTGCGCGCCTGCGCGGCAAAGAAATCCCGCACGCGGTTTCCGCGCACCCGATAATATTCCAGCCGGCCTTCCCGGCTGATGCCCAATGGCCGATCGCAGCATTCCGGCGTCACAATCAAATCCGGCTGGTCGCACACCACCGGCTCCAGCTGCCGCTGCCAATAGGCAATTTCCGCCTGCACATTGGCCTCGTGGTCGTTCAAATCCGCCACCTGCAACGCCCCGCCCGGGATGGAAGCAATTTTTGCATATTTCGCCATTGTAATCCCTCCGATCAAATCGCATTTGCCAGCAGGGCCTCCACCAGCTCCATGGAGCCCACCGCGTCCTCAATGGTGCAAAGCGGCCGCTCGCCCGAAAGCAAGCAATTGACAAAATCCTGGTCTTCTTGCTTATAGCCATAATACGCGTGGTATTGCTCGGAGCCCGCCAGCGCCTTGCCGTCGATCCGCTCCTTATTTTGGCCGCTCACGCCAGCGGCCGCCATGGAATACATGCTTTTGCCCGAATGGTACAAAATGGTGGCCTCACACTCCGCGCCGCCAAAGCCCAAGTTGATGAATGCGCTCGCCCCCGGCCCGTGCATCTCAAAGGTGTGTACGCGCCCGCCCGTTTGATAATTGGATTTCAGCGTGCCGGTGATGCCATTGGCAAAGCGCATCACGCTAGACCAGGCGTTGTCCACCGGACAGCCGGAAAACCTGCCCACCACGGTGGCGCACGCGGATACCTCGCTCCCCGCAAGATAGCGAATCAAATCAATGGCATGCACAATATCCGTGCCAAACGCGCTGGAATATTCCCATTGATTGCTCAAATCCGTGTTTTTGATAAACACGCCATCGACCTGCGTGATGGAAGTAACCTGCCGCATATGCTTCATCACCGCCTGCACCAGCGGAATATGCCGCCGGTTCATGGCCACAGCGCAAACTTTGCCCGTTTCCTGGCTGATGCGCGCCAGAGAGCGCGCCTGGTGGGCAGAAATGCCCGCCGGCTTTTCCATGATGCAGGGGAGCCCCGCGCGCAGGCAATCCTGCGCCGCACGGAACAGACGATCGGGCTCCACCAACACAAACACGCCATCCAACGTTTCGCGTTCAAACATTTCGTACATGTTCCAATAAGCGGCCGGGATGCCATACTTTTGCGCCGCGGCCTGCGCTTTCTCCAGTCGCAAATCGCACACTGCAACCAGGGTGGCATTTTCAATTTCCGCCAGGCTGGGCAGGTGAACTCCGTTGGCAATGCCACCGGCACCGATTATGGCCACGCGCGCTTTCCTTTGTTCCATTGCCCACACTCCCTTTATCGTCCTTTCACATAGCGCCAAACAAATCTGGCGTTGATACCGATAAATTTTTGCCACACGCACGTTTTATATCAATATTATAGCTAGATTTTTTCCAATTGCAAGAGGGAACATATTGTTGCATATGTGTTAAACCGGATTTTCTGTGGAAATTTTAAGGAGTATCAATAATTTAACGATTTGAATTCTGTGCTACATATTGATTTAAGCCCGCGAACGGGTTATAATTAGACCTATAATTTAACTAAACGGTTAGTTACAAGATGACTGACCAGCTGGTTGAGGAGGTGCGAACGGTGGATGACGTTGGATACGAGGTGAAATTGCGCGGCACGCGGGCGGAGCGCACCAAGAAAAAAATTTTAATCGCGGCGGAAGAGGCTTTTGCGCAAAAAGGCTTTTATGGGGCTAGGATCGATGAAATTGCGCAAAACGCCGGCGTGAACAAGCGATTGATCTACGAATACTTTGGCAAAAAAGAAGATTTGTATACAAGAATTTTGGAAGATGTATATAAACGTTTGAACGAATGTGAAACAGATATCATCCAATTCAAAAATACGATGCACCCAATGGACGCTATTGGGGCATTGGTGCAGCGCTATTTTATGTTTTTATCGCACGATTTGAACTATGTGCGCATGGTTATGTGGGAGAACATGAACCAAGCCGCGTATTTTAAGGCCAAGGGGCTGGATGATATCCGCAACCCCATCAAGTACGCCCTGCGCGGCATCATCAAGCACGGGCAGGAAATGCAATTGTTCCGGGACAATCTGGATGAGAAGCAGATCCTGATGACGTTGTTCGCGATTCCCTTTAACTATTATTCCAACATTTACACCATGAGCGCCATTATGCGGGCGGATTTGTTCACGCGGGAAGAACGCATGGCGCGCGCACAGCACATCACCGATATGCTCCTCGCTTATATGCGCAAATGATGGAGGGATGAATGGATGGAAATTCGCTTTGGAATTTTGGGTTGTGGCGCCATTGCCGCCCACCACGCGCAAGCCATCGCCATGGTTCCGGGCGCTGTTTTGGCCGGGGCGGCAGACGCCAGGCCGGAAAGCGCGCGCACGTTTTGCGAAAAATATGGCGGGCAAGCGTTTGAATCCATGGAAGCCATGCTGGCCAGCCCGGCAGTGGATGCGGTTTGCGTGCTCACGCCCAGCGGCCTCCACGCGCAGCATGCCATCCAGGCGGCGGATGCGGGCAAGCATGTGCTGGTGGAAAAACCCGTAGCGCTAAATTTGCTGGACGCCGACCGCATCATCGCTGCAGGGGAGCGCAACCATGTTTGCATTGGCGTGGTTTCGCAGTACCGGTTCGCGGATTCTATTTTGCGCCTGAAGGGCGCGGTGGATCAGGGCCTGCTGGGGCGGATCGTAACGGCGGACGTTTCGATGAAATATTACCGAAGCCCGGAATATTTCGCCTCCAGCTCTTGGCGGGGTACCTGGGCCATGGATGGCGGCGGCGCGCTCATGAACCAGGGCATCCACGGCGTGGATACCCTGCTCTACATCGCTGGCGCGGCAAAGAGCGTTTATGGCCTGGCGCGCACGCTGCGCCACTCCATCGAGGTGGAGGATACAGCGCTGGCCGCCATCGAATTTGAAAGCGGAGCGCTGGGCTATGTGCAGGGCACCACGTCGGTGTATCCGGGTTTCCCCCGCCGCCTGAGCGTATCGGGCACAAAGGGCACCATCACCGTGTGCGAGCAACTGATCACGGAGTGGGAAATCGAGGGCCGGCCGCGGGACGCAGACTTGGCGCTGGGCGGCAACCAGCGCACGGGCGCCAGCGA
>ERZ857998.2241-NODE-2241-length-18665-cov-10.621924_pt1 | contig 18665 bp, 15 predicted proteins | sample MGYA00519954_ERZ857998 | MGnify/ENA primary metagenome ERZ857998 (study PRJEB31778, sample SAMEA3449424) | human gut metagenome | biome: human gut; feature: human-associated habitat; material: faeces | place: United Kingdom | collected 2010/2012 ...
TGTTGCTCAGGCACTTATAAATAATGTTAAACTATAGTGTTGCGGAATTAAGGTTACTTTTATGCAACTGCTGAAAAGTAAAATTTGTAAGATATCCACATTATAGTATGCTTGTTATATATTTTGAAGGAAAGTAATATTTATGTCAGAATCCCGTCTTCATAAAAGCTATTTGAATGCGCGTGTCAATGTATTCTTCTACCTTGTCACCCTTTTTATTTCTTTCTTCTCCCGAAAGATTTTTTTAGAGAAGTTGGGAGCGGACTTTGTTGGGCTAACAGGTACAATGCAGAACCTGCTGGGTTTTCTCAATTTGGCAGAGCTGGGCATTGGGGCTTCTATCGGTTATGTGCTTTATAAACCGATTTTTGACAGAAACCAGGATAAGATAAAGGACATAATTTCAGTACTGGGTTATCTCTATCGTAATGTAGGATTATTGATTTTGGGAGCCGGATTACTTCTTGCTTGTTTTCTGCCATACATATTTGCAAATACCGACATTCGGCTTGGTATAATCTATTTTGCATATTTTGCTTTTTTGACCTCTGCTCTCATTAGTTATTTCGTCAATTATCGACAAACTTTGCTCGGTGCAGACCAACGAAACTATGTAGTAACTGTTTATTTTCAAACGGCAAATATTATAAAATCTTTTCTTCAGATAGCACTCGTATGTTATGTAGGTAGTTTCTATCTTTGGATAACTGTCGAACTGATATTCGGCATTCTATATTCAGTTATATTGAATTGGAAACTTAATCAGGTATATCCATGGTTAAAGTGCAGTGTGGCGGAAGGTAAGCGAAAATATCCGGAGAATAAGATTATTGTGCGTAAAGCACGCCAAATGTTTGTACATAAATTAGCTGGAATGGGTAGAACACAGCTTTTGCCTTTTTTGGTTTATGCATTTACTTCGTTGAAATTAGTGGCTTATTACGGTAATTACATGTTATTGCTAACCAAACTGAATCAGTTTGTCGATAATTTTCTGGGTAGCACTGGGGCGGGGGTAGGTAATCTGATTGCCGAGGGAGATATGAAGCGTATCCAGCAAGTATTTTGGGAGCTCAGTTCACTACGTTTCTTTATAGCCTCTTTTCTGACGTTCGCACTTTATCATTTAGTGGATCCGTTCATTACGTTGTGGCTGGGCGAGGAATATATATTACCCCGTTCCGTATTGATTGTTATTCTTACCAATTTCTTTATCAGTCAGTTCAGGGGGACGAACGACCAATTTATTTTTGGTTATGGTCTATTCCACGATACGTGGGCTCCGATAGCTACGCTGGTTATAACGGTGGCGGTGGCTTTGCTGGGCGGATATTTATGGGGGCTTCCCGGTGTTTTGCTGGGTGATATAGCCAGTTCGACAAGCATTATCAGTATTTGGAAACCATATCTTCTTTATAAAGAGGGGTTCAAAATGCCGGTGAAGCTGTATTGGAAGAATATTTTTTGCTATTTGTTACTGGCTGTCCTATCGTGGCTGTTGACGGATGTTATTCTCTATTCCCTACCGTTATCAGAGCCTTCCCAAGGATATGGCATGTGGATTGTATATGCGTTGGTTGCATCTCTGTTTTTTTTGTTGATATTGGGGGGGAGTTTTTATTGTTGTTCAGAAGGAATGCGTTCGTTAGTGAGGCGTTTTCGGCATAATAAGTCAGGAGGACGCTCTTCTCTATCTTCTAAGTAGTGCATTCTTCAGTTCTCATTCTTATCACTTTTCTTTTCCCATATCGAAGCATGGACATTGTTTGGTTCCACTTCTCTGTTGCGGTTCAGGTCGGGGCTGAGATCGCGATGTCCTTTTACCAGAGCACCGGGATGGTCTTGTAACGGTGCCCTCACCTATACGTGGAGCGAGAGCCTTTGTCATTCCGTCCGAGTACCTTTGGGTAGGCCGTAGTGGTCCAGTCCTCCTTCATAACATATACCTATTGAGTGAGCATTGTTGCCGCGGGCGTGGACTCCGACCCTCTCGACTGGTCTGGTTGTCAGGATACATCCGTCGCGGTAGATGTAGAAGTGATAGCCTGTGCTGTCTTTGTGAATGTCAAAATGTTTTAGTGTCTTTATGTAAGCCTTTGTAAGTTCCATATACAGTAGCTTTTGCCAGCGCAACTTGTCCATGCAGCAAATATACAATTGCTTTCTTGGGAGTGGCGAGGATGCAGAGATAGGCGCATGAAAGGAACTTTTTGACACCTAGTAGGTTTCTGCGGGCAAACAGTACGCGTGCACGTGATAGGTAGAATTCCCGCATCGGTGTTGCCTTTTGCGCCGTCATGCCTTCTTTATGATAGATTACGGCGGCAGGTTCGTACCACAGACGGTAACCGGCTTTCTTTATTTGTATAGACCAGTCCAGTTCTTCGTAGAATAAGAAGTATATTTCGGTCATGGGACCTGCATCTTGTAGTGCTTTCCGGCTCACCATCATGGCAGCTCCATGTAGCGAGGCTGTTTCGCAGGAAGAATGGAAGCGTGGTCCGTCTTGTTGCATGAATCCTATGGATGTGTTACGTAGGGTTATGGGACTTAGAGGGGTGAAACCGGCATATTGAAGAATATCTGGTTGGGAAGCAAATTTCAGCATTGGCGATACGCCGCCGTTCCGTCGTGGGTCACTTTCCATACGTCGCACCAGTGTTTCCAGTATCGGTTCTTTGATGAGAGTGTCGTTGTTGATGAAAAACAGGTAGTCGCCTTGGGCCGCTTTCACTCCTGCATTGTTGCCACCTGCAAAGCCGTTGTTGATGTTTTGCACTACTTTGATGTGTGGAGAAGCGGAACCTTTCGTGGAGTTTTCCGTTTGTTTGTATCGTTTCTGTATTTTTTGCGCCTCAGACTGGTGAGAGCCGTTGTCTACGACAATAATTTCATAATAAGGGTATGTTTCATATTTGCGAAAGGAATCAATCATTTCGCAAGTGTCATGCAACCCGTTGTAGTTGACGGTGATAAGGGAGACAAGGGGACAACCTGTGGAATAACGACTGTCTTTTATCATTTTTATTATCTCTTTTTAAACCAAAAAACGAGCCAGTTTCTGAAAGTAATATAGCGCGATAGGTGTAGGCGTTGAAAACGACATACTGTTTCTAATTTCTCGAGTAATGTCATTTTATGACCAAGCCATATGACGGCGTTGAGTGTATTGTATAAATACATTTGAATGGAAGTCTTCCAGTTGATATTATTTTTACTCCATTCGGATATTCGGGTGCATACTGTGGTATATCCTTCAATATTACGCATACTGAAACGGGTGGTCATTGTTGATTGGTTTCGGATTCTGCGTTTGAAGAAAGTTTGTGGAATGTAACGTATATGGCTTGCATGTAGCAGTATTTGCATGGCGAAAATCTGATCCTCATGAATGATTCCGGCAGGAAAACCACTGAAGTGTTTTTGAAGAAATCTGTGGTTGGTAAAAAACAACCATGGAGGAACAAAAAACACATTATGTTCCAATTCATAATTCAGCAATTCAATGCCTGTCCATATTTTAGTTTCGTTGATGATATTTTGTCTGCAATAATGATAAAAACCGGTATAATCGGAATCTTCAGCAAAAGTTTCTGCATCGAAACAAATTATATCGAGTTTATCCTGTTCGCATATTTGATAGCATTGTCTTAAAGCGTCTGTCTCCAATATATCGTCGCTGTCCATGAAATAGATATATTTTCCCGTAGCGAGTTGTAAACCGTTATTGCGTGCTACTCCTTGCCCTTGGTTGGATTGGATACTATAATGAATTCTTATATCTTTTTGTGCATACTCTTCAATAATGGCTTGGCTGTTATCGGTAGAACCATCATTGATGAGAATGATTTCTAATTCTTGCAATGTTTGATTACAGATACTATCCAATGCTTCACGAAGGTAATTTTCGGTATTATAGATAGGAATGATAACCGACACACAAGGAATTACGATAGAGGAATCCTCTTTCATGTTTTATACTTATTTGTTTGTGACAAAGATACAAAAACAAATGTTGATTGGCAATGAATTTTTTCGTATATTTGTTCTTCTCTTAATAGATAGAATAATTATGGAAAAAGATGAAAATATAAAGATATTGATATGTACGCATAAATTGGTTCCACTACCGGTTCATGAGTATTTTTTCCCTATTCATGGTGGAGCTGCTTTGGCATCGGAGGCATTGCCATATGTACGGGATGATACGGGGGATAATATCTCAATGAAAAATAGGAATTATTGTGAACTGACAGCTCATTATTGGTTCTGGAAAAATTGCAAGTGTGACATTGTTGGTTTGAACCATTATCGTAGGTTTTTTAACTTCGGCCATCTACACGATTGGGTTGTACCGGAACGGTACTATTGTGACTTGGAGCGTTTTATGCAACGCCCTTATTCTTTTCCGGAAAATTTATCGGATTTGCTTAATCAGTATGATATTATTAAGCCGCCTGCACATAGTTGGCCTTACAGAGTAGCTACTCAATATGCAATATTTCATGTTGTAAATGACTTAAATGTTTTACGTGAAGTGATCAGGGATATCACACCTGATTATTTAGCAGCTTTTGATCATCTTTTCTATCATAGTAATTCTTATTCGCAGTACAATATGTTTATCATGCGCTGGGAACTTTTTGATACATATTCAGAGTGGCTTTTCAGTGTATTGTTTGAAGTTGAAAAACGAATAAAGATTTCCGGATACGTAGATCAGGCCCGAGTTTTTGGCTACATGGCAGAACGTCTGCTAACTGTTTTTGTTGAAAAAAACAGTTTGAGAGTTTTGTCTGTTCCCGTTGATATTCCTTTATGTAGTACTGAGGGAGATAGAATATCCGGGCTACATTATAAATTGCGTTTTTTGAAACATCGTTTGTTGTTTAAGTGGTTGAATTTATAGTTGATTATGGAAGTGCCTTCATTAATTTCAATAATTATGCCTATCTACATGGTGGAAGGTTATCTGCCTAAGTGCATAGAAAGTATTTTGAAACAAACCTATTCTACTTTCGAATTGCTTTTGATAGATGATGGGAGTCCGGATAGATGCGGGCAGATTTGTGATGAATATGCACTGCAAGATGCGCGAATTAAGGTTTTTCATAAGGAGAATGGAGGGGTTAGTGAAGCACGTAATTATGGCTTGGACAATGCCAAAGGTAACTATGTGGCTTTTGTGGATTCGGATGATTGGTTTGAAAGTGATATGTTGGAAACATTATACAATCTGCTGAATACATATAATGTGGATATGTCTGCTTGTGGACTTCAGAAAGAAGATGAAGATGGAAATATATTGCTTCAAATCAGAGAAAATGATATTGAAGTCAGGGATCAAATAAAGACAGTAATAACCTTGTTTAAGGGTGATAAACATTATCGTTGTCTTGCATGGCCGGTGGGTAAATTATATAAAAGAGAAATTATAGAGAAAAAGCATATACGTTTTGTAAAGGACATTCATTATGGTGAAGACAGATTATTCAATTTTGAGTATATGAAGCATTGTTCTGTCACTGTTTTTTCTTCTTTACCCAAGTACCACTATCTTATCAGAAAAAATAGTGCAATGAATGCTTTCAATCATCATGCCTATAACGATAAGTATAAAACATTCATACCGGCTTTTGAAGAGATGTTTCAATATTCTTGTAAGAACTATCCTTTCTGTATTCAACAAGCAGCAGCATCTAATTATGCTTTGGATGTGGTTGATTTCTATTTTAAGTTCAGAAATGTTATACATCAACTTGGAATAGATGTGGAGCTGAATGCGATTATCCGAAAGCTGTTGCCTTATCAGACGATGTATGAACGGAACATTTATTATTTATTTTTGTTTCATCCTAAAGTATATTCTTTTTTCATAAAGTTGAGGTATAAGGCGTATCTTCTGAAAACAAAACTCAAACTTTTCCTATAAAATAGGTATTGATATGGCAATAATATGGATAGAATGAATATTATGACAAATTTTTGATTATTTGTTTCATTTGCTCTTTCCATGACAGATGTCTGATGGAGTTTCTGATTTCCTGTGGTGTCATGGACTGATGTTTACAAAAATCTATCAGTTGGCAGATGTCTATGGGACTTTCATCGGCAGGGACTTTCAGAACATAAGGCATATGATCAAAATCATCATCTGTCTCGGAATAAACGAAACCAAATCCGCGTGCTGCATATTCTCGGTTTTTTAGTGTCTTGATATGGTATATGCCGCTACGATGACGTGCCAGACTACCTATGGCAAAGTCTGCCTGATTAAAGAGTATATCCAATTCTTCACCATGCTTTGCTCCGTACAGCTTAACGAATGGTTGTAGGTTATAATGGCGAATAGGGGATTCAATTTCTTTTTCTTCCCGTTTTCCACTTATTTTGCCTAACAGATGAAAATAAACTTTGTAATCAGGATTGTGGCTGTAATATTCTCCTAAACCTTTTAAAAGCCGATCGAAACCATGCCAAAAATGAATTTCGGCTACACCTATTAAATGTAATTCTTTGTTTGTATCGTTTAGGGATTTCCGTAAGGGGATATGATTGAAATCGATTCCGTTAGATAGGCAAATCGTGGGACGGCCGAATATCTTCTTGTCATTAGAGAAAGTGACGATAGCGTCAATGTATTTGCAAAAGGCGTGACGAAATATTCTGTCAGTATAGAGTTGCACTTTTTCCTTACAGGAAGAGTATTCCTGGTCGTAGGGATAAGTGGGTATTTCCAACAGAGTCTTGACGCCTTGTTTCTTTAGTGTTCTTACAAAGTATATGGTGAAAGGATTTGCGTTGTGATAGGAACGGATATATACACATTGTATTTTTTCTTTTCGAACATACTGCACAATAGGAGTAAATGATAATCTTTTTTTTATTTTGGCAGTTATTCCTGTGCCAAGGTTTGCCAGAACTTGCCCGTCAATCATCCATTTTCTGCTTCCGTCGTCCATTACTTCATAGTGACAGGCGCGGACATCCATTCCGTATTCTCTGAGGGCATCTATTTGGTATCTGATTTTTTTACTGATGCCGTTATATTCTTGAAATCCGTAAAAGATAAGGAAAAGAATCTTCATAGTACAACTGTTATTTATATGCAAGAGATTGATATACTTTAGTCAGTTCATCGACAGTCTTTTCCCACGAAAATTGTCGGGCACGCAACAACCCGTAATCACGCTGTTTTTGATAGAGATCTTCTTCGTTTTCAAGACGTAATATTGCATCAGCCATTTCTTCTGGTTTGTAAGGGTCTATGCTCAAGATGCCCGGACCGCCTACTTCTGGCATGGAAGAGGTGTTTCCTGTGATAACGGGAGTGCCACATGCCATAGCTTCCACTAAAGGAATGCCAAAACTTTCGCGCAACGAAGGGTAGAGGAAAGCGAATGCAGCGTTATACAATGTGGCAAGGTCGGCATTGTTAATGTAGCCTGGATAATAAAGATATTGTTTCAAATCTTTGCTGATGCCTTCCTGTTGTAACAAGTGGTCTATGTAGTTTTCTTTAAGGTCTGCAATAAGTAGTGGACGCTTGACAGATGATTTCTTCAAATAAAGGCTATAAGCTTTCAATACTCTTGTCGTATTCTTTTTAGGATCTGTATTTCCCAAAAAAAACAAGAAATCTTTTAGGGAAATATAGCGGTTAACAACCTGCATATTGATGGTTTCCATAGGATGGAAATGTTCGTTATACCCATTGTAAATAGTCATTATACGGTCTGTGGGGATATTTAGAGCCTTACGTATGCGATTGCATTCAAAGTGGGAGACTGTGATGATTTTCCGACATTTTTTAAGGATTCGTGGAACGGTTAGACGGCGATAGTACCAGCCCATTTCTTGATAAAATGAAGGATTGCGGTGCTGACGGGGTTCTAGGTATATAATGTCGTGAAGTGTCAATACTAAAGGAACCGGGCAATACAGTGGGGCTGTGTTTGATGTGCAGTGTAACAGGTCTACTCCCAAACGTTTTATCGCCCATGGCAAAGCTACCTGTTCCCAAAGCGGGTAGGTGGGACATGCCAATTCCACAATGGAGAGGTTGGCCGACTCCTCCAAACAATGATCCTCGCCCGGAGCGACAATAATGTAATATTCATTGCCGAAGACATAGTGTTTTTTCTTTCTCGCTAAAATTCAAGCACTTGCAAAACATTTCAGCTTAATAGGTAACGATTTAGAAACCAGAGAATTTCTGTATTTCACCTCGTTTTGCAGTAATTCAAAAGAACGCTTCTTTTATCTGCAAAGATAGTATTTTTCTTTGTTGCTACCAACACCTCTATCTCCCAAAGCAATAAAAAGCAATAAAAACAACATAAAATAACGCATGAGTCAAACGGTTCAAGTATTTTCGTCCACACATAACGCAATCACCTCAGACATAGTTGGAAATCAAAATAAATTAGTAACTTTGCATTCAAAATTAGTAAAGATATGCCAGATTTACAAAGCCAATTAAATGAGCAGAAGCGCAAAGTTGACTTCAATACATACGATATGAGCCTAAAAGAACTCGTGTCGATGATTTCAGACGGTATTATTAATATATCACCAGACTATCAACGTCAATTTCGCTGGGGTGATGACCGTCAATCTCGACTTGTAGAATCTTTGTTCTTGGGCATTCCTGTTCCGTCATTGTTTATGGCTACCAACCCTGATGGTACATGGGAAGTGATAGATGGGGTACAACGTCTAAGTACCGTGGTTAATTTCGTTTCAGATATTGATACACCAGAACGGGTAAAAATAGATAAAGCGACTCCGCTGACATTGATTGACCTCGAAAAATTGACCAGTTTCGTTGGAAAGAAGTTCAAAGATTTGTCCTTAACTCTACAGAGAGAATTTCTTTTAAAACCCATTAAGGTTATTACGCTTAGCGATAAGAGTGACAAATTAGTCCGTTTTGATTTGTTTGAGCGTCTTAATACTGGAGGCGTTAAGCTTACAGATCAAGAAATACGCAATTGTATTTTCAAGGGCGATTTTATCAATTTCATTAAAGATTTATCTCAAAAACCAGATTTTGTCAATACTGTAAAATTAAACAGCCAGCAGAAGACAGATGGAACTGCTGAAGAATTTGTGCTTAGATTTTTTGCATGTATATATGATAAAGACGCATTTGAGCATAGTGTAAAAGATTTCTTAAACAAATATGCAGAGAAAGCTTCTCGCCAATTTAATTATCGAAAAGCAGAGCAAATTTTTACGGAAACTTTCGCTCAACTAAATCGCTTACCATATGGTCTTGTAAAGGCTGCTGGCAAGAACTCAACATCCGTAGTATTGTTTGAGGCCGTAGCAGTTGGTGCTGCGGAGGCTATCTTAAAAGGCTCTCAAGAATTGAACATTGAGACATTTTATGATTGGGTTTCTTGCCCTGAATTTAGCAAGCTAATAACTGGAGCAACGAACTCCAAACCAAAGTTTGTAAATAGGATTAAATTTTGTTTCGATAAGTTTTCTTCTGTTCGATAATGTTTTTAGATATAGACAAAGAGACTACAGACAGACTTTCTGAAGCTAAATGGTATCTTGATAACATTACAGAATCTCACAGTACTCCACAGGAGATTTTCAAAGAGAAATTATATAAAGGTTCTTTCTTTGTGAATCTATATGGAGCTATTGAGTATACTGTGTGTAATTTGGTGTCAAGGGTTATTGATAAAATCAATGAAGACCAACACGTTCAAGTTACTCATTTGAAACATTCTCTTCTTTCATTGCTTTTACATAGCGAATGTGATGCTCTATATCAAGCTTCAGATAAAAAATGGATAAAACGGTTGCTCTTATTCAATCGTATTAAGGACGAAGAAAAAAGCAGTATTATAAACACATTAATGCCAGCACAATCTGGAAATTTGAAAAGACAACAAATAGAACAGATTTGCGAAGTGTTTGGGGCAGAGTTCCCTGCGATAAACAATTCTGATGTCGGACATAAATTAAGCACGATTGCAGATAACAGGAATGCGATAGCACATGGTCGCAAAACAGCCTGTGAAGTAGGTAGTCAATATACAAAAGACCTACTCAACGGATATTATATTGCGATTCAAGAATATTGTCTATATCTAAACCAGCAATTCCACAAATACATTGAAAACAAGCATTATATAAAACCTGAAAAAAGGTAATCTTAACACTAATTTCACATAGAACTTTTTTGTTATGGAGTGTATTTTGGAGCTACATTTATTAGGTTGCAGATAGTCAAATTCAACAAAATCGGCTATGGTTGCCTAAATTTATATTTAAGTCCATACTCTTCAAGTTTGCCGTATAGAGTTGTTCTGCTTATTCCCAACAGTTCGGCGGCGGCACACCGGTTGCCGTTTGTCTGTTTCAACGCACGCATTATCCGTTCCTTATCCTCCGCGTCATTGCGCAAGGCGAAACTGACGGGCGAAGTCGGTTTCGGCACGGCAAGTTCCAGATGCTCTTTCGTGACAACACCTTCCTGAGCCTGCAATACCGCTCCCATGATTTTCTGCCGAAGCTCCCGCACGTTGCCCGGCCACGGATGTGTCAGCAACGCTTTACGGGCTTCGGAACTGAATCCGCTCACGCTGCACTCCAACTCTTTGTTTGCCATATCACGGAAGAACTCCGCCAACGGCATGATGTCCTCCTGACAGTCACGCAACGGCGGCACGATTATCTCGAAGTCGCGCAGGCGGTAGAGCAAATCCTGCCGGAAATGCTTTTCACTCACCGCGATTTCCAAATCCTCATTGGTGGCGGTGATGATGCGGACATTGAAATTCCTGTCCGATTTATCACCGACCGGGCGATACCGCCTCTCCTGTATGGCACGGAGCAACATCTGCTGGGTTTCCAACGCGAGGTTGCCCACTTCATCTAAAAACAGCGTGCCGCCTTCCGCTTCATGGAAATACCCTTTCTTGGTGCTGTCTGCACCTGTAAACGCTCCCTTGACGTGTCCGAAGAATGCCGACGGCGCAAGTTCTTTTGAGAGTGAACCGCAGTCAACCGCCACGAAGGGTTTGCCCGCACGTTTGCTCTTGTCGTGTAGGTAATGGGCGATATGCTCCTTGCCCGTGCCGTTCTCTCCGAATATCATCACACTCATATCGGTAGCGGCTACCAACCTTATGCGATGCATGATTTTCTGAAAGGCGGAACCTTCACGGACGAACACGGGCATACGGCGGTGTCCCATCTGACGCTCCTTCTGTATGGAACGGAGAAGTGGAATGAGTTTGTCTTCCACAAGCTGTTTGGGTATGTAATCCAAAGAACCGAGTTTCATACTTTCCACAGCAGTATGCACTTCGGCATAGTCGGTCATGATGATGAAAGGTTGCATCTTTTCTTCCTTACGCATCCAACGCAGCAGGTCTATACCGTTGCCGTCAGGCAGGCGCAGGTCGGCAACTACTATGTCATTATCCGTTGCCTGTTGCAGATGTTTCTTCGCTGTCGATAGGTGGTAAGCTTTCACGGTATGGTAGCCCTCCCGTGCCAGCAGGTTGCAGACATATTCGCAATACACGATGTTGTCTTCCACCACGATTATTCTTGTCTTATCCATTTTCGTATTTTCTCCTTTCCTCTTTTGCCTGTCGAATTATTTCTACACCCTTATTCAACACGACGATCACGGCATTACTCAATGCTCCGGTATCTGGTTTATCCTTTTCATGAAGCAATCCGTAAAGTTCTCTCAACGGTTGGTCGGCACGGAGTATCTCCCACGAGCTACGCAAGTGGTGTGTCAAGGCATCAAGTTCTTGCAGGTCGTTTCGCGTTGCCGCATCCTGCATCAAGCGCATTTCCTTTTCAGTTTCCGTTATCAGTTTCTCCAGCATGACGGCCTCATTGCCGTATGACAGCAAGGTGGATAAGTCCGGCTTTCCGTCCAGAGTTTCTTTTATGCCGCACTTGTCCGAGACCTCCATCAGCTCCGATATGGAGAACGGCTTGAACAGGCATCCGGCAAAGCCTTTTGCCAAAAGTTCCTCCGCATCGCAACTGCCCGAAGCGGTTGCCACGACCACGGGGATTATCTGTGAATTGCCCACGTTGGACGAACGCAGAAGTTCCAGCAACTCGAAACCGTTTATACCGGGCATATTCAAATCTGTCAGCAGCAGATTATATTCTTTCCGGCGTAGCATCTCCATCAGTTCCGCCGCATCGGTGCAAGTATCGCAATGTATTCTTTCCTGAGTGTACATTTCTTTCAGCATCAGGAGTAGCACCTCATCATTGTCTATGGCGACAACATTGATACTCTTTTCTTTTCGGTGGACATAAGTTTGTATCACTTGCTCCGGCACATCATCAGCTTTCTGCATGGGTATCTCCACTGTAAAACGGCTGCCTTTCCCTTTTTTACTTTCCAGTCGTACTTTTCCGTGAAGCATAGTCGTGATATTATGCACGATGGCAAGTCCAAGTCCGAAACCTTCCTTAGTGGCAGCGTTTGAAAGGCGTTCAAATGCGCCAAATACACGTCGCTGTTCATCTTCGGTCATGCCTGTACCCGTATCTCCAACCGTAATTGTCAGAATTCCATCGGTATAGTCGGTAGTCAGCGACACACTGCCTTCCTCCGTGAACTTGATGGCATTTGACAGAAGATTATTCCCTATTTGAATTATCCGCTCCTTGTCAGTCAGTATAACGGCATCGCTTCCGTTTTTCACTGTAAGTGACAAACCTTTGTTCATAGCAGCGGGCATGAACTCCATTTCAAGAGTATGTGCGATTGTGGAAATACGGCAGGGTAATAGTTTGGGCTGTTCCTTGCCGTTGTCCAAGCGGAAGAAGTCAAGCAGGGTGTTAAGCATATCCCGCATACGGTCGGAAGATTGTTGTATGCTTTGAAGAAAATGCACATTGTTACCTTTGCTGCACTCTTTCCGTAACAATTCGGTATAGCCGGTTATTGCCGTCAGTGGTGTACGCAACTCATGGGTAATAGTATGTACCGCTTTCTTTCGGGAGGTTATGAGTACCTCATTTTGTTGCACGGACTGTTCCAATTGCCCTATCAAATCCGTTGTCTTGCGTTTGTATCGTTTAATACTCTTTGCATTACGGTGTATGATGATATAGGAAATGACCAACAGCAAAAGGACGAATCCCATTAAACCGCCTACCTGCATAAATGACCTTTCACGCATGGCAACTATTTCTTCTTCCCGCCCTTGCAGGTCTGCTTGTACCTTGTTTTCTATTTGACATATTAGCCCCTTCAGCTGCCTGTTAAGATCCGCATTGCGGGTAGCAAGCCTGTCGGCTTGTTCCGACAATCGGCGACTCTGTGCTTTCTGTTCGCTGATTACGTTTTTATTGAGAGAATGAAGCATGGAAGTGGTTACCGTTGGCTGTGTTTCCTCTTTTTTGCCGAAGATGCCCAAGAATCCTTTTCGTTTGGGCTTCTTGGGCTGTTCCTGCACACTTTTCTGCACAATGACAGGTACTTGGCTGGTTATCTTATTGTTGATGGTTTGTTGCTCATCAAGCACCTGCACAATCCGGTGCATCTGCCGTTCCTTGTTTTCTAAAAGACTGCGCACGCTGTCAATTCTCTCAATTGGATAAGTTGCATTGAAACTGCATAATATGCTATCCAATTCTATGCGTTTAGCATGATAATCCTCCAAATCCGTTTCGTCCCAATCCAATACAGTTTCTCCCAACAAAGAGAACTCTATCAGTCGGATATGAATACGGTTTACATCCTTCCTGAATTCATTTATACGTCGATTGCCAACCTCCAATGCTTCCACTTCCTGCCATTCATGATGCCAAGCGTAGGCAATACATCCGATTAACAATGCAATAAGTGTATAGCCGAAAGCGACCGCTTTCTGAAGATGTTTCACTGTATGTTTACATCTATGATATTGACAGAAAAAATTAATTATTTTGTTTTTCCAATTTTTGCAAATCCATTTGCATAGTTTCCTATAATATTGTGATTATCATCACAAATATATCCATTGAAGTAATATCCTATGAGTATTTTATTTTCGGTGAAAATATAGCCATTGGAATAGTTTCCAATCATTTTACCCTGGGTGTTAAATACATATCCATTTCGATAGGTAATCAGAGAAGTTTTATATGAGCATGAGTATAAGCATAAAACACTCAGAGTTAGCAACAATGTCCTCATATCATTTTTGAATTAGTATCTGAATCTTGATGTATCTATTCCTTTTATCTCCTTTTTCTTATATCCGCCAAAACGATAACTGAAATGCAAAGTAAATGAACGTGAATAAAATCCGCTGTTCATATCCAAGTGTTGTCCCTTAAAGCGGACTTTTGTTGCAGGCATTCCTGTATCAAATATGTCATTGCAACGGGCTGATAAACTGAATTTGTCATTTGCAAAATTCCATTTCAATCCGGCAGTGAGATTAAAAATAGATTCTATATCAAATGTCCCTTGTATGACAGGAGTCTGTACATTCCCTATCAACTCGAAAGATAAATTCTTGTTTACTTTAAACGTGTTATCCAATGTGCCGCTAAATACCCATTTCCTCCGATTGAAAGGAATGTCGAAAAAATCATCACAGCGTTGGTGCATTTGCATTCCGACTAATGAGAATCGGGAATCCAGCCAGTTTCCTGCTTTAAAGGGTACTATGATATTTGCTCCCCATAGCTGCATATAGTTCCAGTTTGTATTTTTATAGATCAGTGCCAGCCTGTCGGTAGATTGATAGGCGGCTTGTGTGAAATAATCCGATGTATGCGTGAAAAACAGACTGAAAATATACTTCTTCATGAAGATATAACTTCCATTCAGATTATAATTCGTCATCGGCTTCAAATTCGGTGTACCCCACAATTCTGTATATCCATTAAGATAACTGACGGAAGACTGCATATCCCAATAACTTGGATAGGTTTTATCCGTAGATAATGACAATTGAAACAGATGTTCCGGTGTTTTAAAATAGGTCAATGATGCTTGTGGAAAGACTGCCCATTTATGATAATTGCCAATCGTATAATACTCTCCTGTAGCAGAAACGGATAAAGATGTACCTGTTGTATAGTTTTTGCTCAACGACACATAAAAACTGGCAGTTTGTTCTCTCAGATTGGAATATATATTTTGTGTTTGAATGTCACCTGTCACTTTATCGTAAGTTTGGAAATCAAGATCTTTGGCAAATCGATAGGAAACTCCATAACCCAAATTCCATCCTTTGGATAAAGAGTGTTTCCCGTCTACATAAATAGAATAGCGGTCTATCTTTTGTCCGCCAACCATAGAGAAACTACTCTGATTTCCATTTTGATAATCAGTATGTAAACATTGATTATTATTGGAAGTATAATAGGTATAGTCACCTCCTATTTCAAGACCGGATCCTGAATGATATTGCAATGTGATATTGTGCATTTGATTGTCAATATATTTATCAACATTACCGGTTTGGTAATTGCCTGATGTACGGCTGTTATTATATTGGTCAGGGGTATAACTACCTGTGTAGGCAATATTGATATTGTTTTTATCGTTGAAATTATATTCAAAAGCGGCTCTAAGGTCATGCTTCCAATACTTGCTGCGCAACTGTTCATTTTGTATGATAGAATGGAGTTCTTCTTTTAGCGTATGCTTGGAATCAAGGTCTATGTACTCCATTTTTTTTACGTTATTTACTCCATACATTACATCAAAAGCCATTTTAGGAGTTGACAAACGAAAGTTCCCGTTCATTCCCCCATCATTGAAGTATTGGTTTTTATAGTCAGCACTTATCTCACCCTGAAAAGAGTAGTCGTTTGAACGCTTTAAAACAACATTAATAGCCGCGCCCCGTACATGATATTCAGGAGGCGCACTGTACATCACTTCCACTTTTTCCACACGATTAACCGGAGTATTGCGCAAAATCGTTTCAAGTTGTCCGGCATCCATTGTTGTTGGTTTGCCATTTAGAATAACTGTCAGTTTCCCGGCTCCTGCCAAAGTCAGTATTCCTCTCTCTTCTTGTACTCCCGGTATCTTTGTCAATGCTTCATAAGCATTGTTTACAAGTTGATTTTGGGTAAGGACAGCAAGATTATACCCTAAAAGTCCATTCTTCACTTTAACAAAAGGACGTTCTGCCTTTATAATAATTTCATCCAAAGCATAGTCTTTAGGTTGAAGTTGAATAGTTCCGACATCATTTCCCTTACCTGCCATTTGTTTGGTTTCATATAAAAGGTGTTGTATTATCAAACGGTATTCTTCCTGTTGGCTATTAAAAACGAATATACCGTCAGTATTAGAGATGGATGCGGCTATATAGGTCGAATCCATCGCTTGCAGAATAATAGTCGCTCCGTCTATCGGTAGTTGTTCGGCATCTATTATTTTACCGCTAATCATTTGCCCATAAACAGTCGTTTGGGAGCAAACGAACGATAGGAAGAAAAATGTAAGTACTTTAATTTTGCGTAACTGCATCATACGAATTCAGTTGATTACAAGAAATCTATCAATCCAATATGTATTTCGGAATGGATACAAAGCTTATTATTCCTCTTATTCGATAGTCTGTATCAGGAACGGTCAATATCATAGTCATATTTATGGGAGCAGGTGATTTGGTCAAAGCATTGTTTATAAGCCTTTCCCAATCGACGCCTAAGTAGGCTTGAATGACTTGTAGCATGTACGAAGAACTGGCTTCTTCGCCATACAGTTCTATTTGGAAATCATAGAACTTCGACGCAGTAGTTCCAGCATCAGCGGGATTGTGTTTGTATAAGCGTAAGTTGGGAATAGCGTATTTAGTGGGTGCCGCACCTGTGTCGGCATTCAGCGTGATGAAGAACTCGTAACCGCTGTCTTTTAGTATAGGCTTGTTATATATGTTATCTTGGTCGAACAGATAGTAGTCCTGAGCTTGATTGTTCACTAAAAAGAGTGTGGTGCCTGCCGGCAATATCGGGTAGTTGCTGTCATTGATAACGTATGCAAGGTAGCAATCTGTTACTTTCACTTCAATAGTTTCTTTATCTCCTGTCACATTGTCTATAATGGACAGCATGGTACTTCCTTTCTGTTTTCCGAACAAAGAGACAACACCTCCCGGCTTGTCTGCATATAACTTGCCATTATAAGTGGCTTGCAAAATATTTTCATCTTCTATCGCCAAACTAATATCCCCACTACCATTTGTTATGTAGATGCTGTTAGTTTCTTGTCCTAATCTTACCTCATAGTAAGTATCTCCAAGACAGAACGGAGTAATCGCTTCATTTTCGTTATTATCATCGCTGCAACTTGTCAGTGACCATATGCTTAGCAGCAATGCCATATGCCAGAATTTAAGTTGGTTCATATTACTTTTTTTGGTTGTTATAATCAGTGCAAAGTTACGGGCATTAAACGAAACAACTCTCAAACTAAGTTGAGAGTTGCTCGTGATGACTATGTTGGATAGACTATTTCTTGCCAAAAGTTATTTCTTTGCGGATACGGCTGAGGTATGTAGGCGTTATTTGCAAATATGATGCCAATTCTTTGAGTGTAATGTCTTGTAAGATATTGGGAATGCGCTGTATCAAATCTATATATCGTTCTTTGGGAGATTTTTGATACAATTCGAGATATCTTTTATGAGCTTCATGAAATAATTCTTCGGAAAAGACTTTGAACATTTCATTATTATTTTTAATTAAAGCGTATAAAATATTGTTGTTACAAATCCAAACCTCTGAATTTTTCACTGCTATAATATCTGTCAAAGATGGCATTTTTTTTACAGAACCATAATAATCACCAACCAAAGTATTACAGAATGCAAAACCTGTAATATTGCTATTCCCATCTGTATCTATTACAGAATATTCAAAATATCCTTGAGCTATAAAACCAAAATATTTAGGAATATCTCCTCGATGAAGAAAATACTCCCCTTTCTTGTATGAGCGTAACTTACCCTCTTTGGTGCATAGTTCGCGCCAAAAGTTCAAATCAATTTTATCTATATAGAGATTGAATTTATCCATATAATAGTCTGTATGATACCTATTTGCAAAGGTAGTGATTTTATTTCATACTATCTATGACATAACATGTAAATGAAGCCATTCAGACTACATTCACTCTAAATGGCTTCTTGCGACTATTTGGGTTTTACATTTTCAACCCTTTCGGTCGGTTCTCATCCTTGATATACGCTCCCGGACGACCGATTACAACATGGTCGGCAATGTAATTGCCCATGGGACTTCGTTCATTTGCCGGACTGCGTATCTGCGGCGGTGCATTTTCGGGATAATGCGTCTGCCTGTTCCGCATATCTTCTACCTCCGGCTTGACTTGTTGCCCTTCGTTCTCCTTTTCGGCGACTTCTGGTGTAGGCGGCGCAAGTTCCAGCTGTATCTTGCGGTCAAGGGCGGCAAGTTCGGACTTCAACTGTTTCAGTTCTTCCTCCTTCTTCCACACCTTGCCTGCTATCTCCTGCAACTGCGGTATCTCACGTTCCAAGACCTCATTCTTCGCTTTATACTGGTCGATGATGGAGGGGATTCTCTCAATCGCGTTGAGGAAGTTGCGGGCGGCGGCCAACGGGTCAGCCAGCGCCAGATGCCCGTTGTTGTAGGTGTACTTGTAGTTCCCCTCGACCACGAAGCGG
>ERZ857998.2242-NODE-2242-length-18664-cov-4.609006_pt1 | contig 18664 bp, 10 predicted proteins | sample MGYA00519954_ERZ857998 | MGnify/ENA primary metagenome ERZ857998 (study PRJEB31778, sample SAMEA3449424) | human gut metagenome | biome: human gut; feature: human-associated habitat; material: faeces | place: United Kingdom | collected 2010/2012 ...
TGACGGTCTGGCCCAGGTAAGCCTCGGCGTCCGCCTTCAGCTTCTGCAGGATCATCGCGGAGATCTCCTGCGGGGTGTACTTCTTGCCGTCGATGTCGACCTTGTAATCGGAGCCCATGTGACGCTTGATGGAAGCGACGGTGCGCTCGTGGTTGGTAACGGCCTGACGCTTTGCGACCTGACCGACCATTCTTTCACCGGTCTTGGAGAACGCGACGACGGACGGGGTGGTGCGGTTGCCTTCGGCGTTCGCGATGACGACGGGTTCGCCGCCTTCCATAACGGCGACGCAGCTGTTGGTAGTGCCAAGGTCAATGCCAATAATCTTACTCATAATAATTTCCTCCTATATGAATGCCTGTATTTACAAATTTATATGCTGCCGGTTCCCCGGCTTGGGTGCTTTTTTAATTTGCGACCTTTACCATCGCGAAGCGGACGACCTTTTCGCCGACCTTGAAGCCCTTCTGGAAGACCTCCGCAATGACGTTTTCGCCAAGCGTTTCGTCCTCGACGTGCATGACCGCGTTATGAAGCTGCGGGTCAAAGACCTCGCCTGCCGCGCCGAAGCTCACGACGCCCAGCTTTTCCATGACGGAGACGAGCTGGTTCATCGTCATCTCGACGCCCTTTTTAAACGCGGCATCCTGCGTCTCCTGTGCCAGCGCCCGCTCGAGATTGTCGTACACGGGAAGGAACTTCTCGACCGTCTCCGAACGGATGTCGGTATAGAGGCTTTCCTTTTCCTTCTGGCTGCGCTTGCGGTAGTTGTCGTATTCGGCGGCCAGCCGCAGATAGCTGTCATGCTCCTGTGCCAGCGCCTGCTGCGCCTTTTCAAACTCGCTTGCCTCCTGCTGCTTGGCTTCCTCGGGCTTTTTTTCCTCGGACTGCTTCGCGGCTTCGGCTTCGGTCTGCTGCGCAGCTTCTTCTGTCTGCTCGGCTGCGGAGGCGGCCTGTGCCTTTTCCTCCGAAGCCGGATTGCTGTTTGTTTTCTTACTCATATCTATGCCTCCGGGTCATTGTGCTTATTTTCCGGCCCTTCGATCGCCGGGGTCTGGTTTTTCTGGAACATCCGGCTCAGGTTCTCGGCGAAGTAGCTCAGCCGGGCGGTGATCTGCGCGTAATCCATTCTGGTCGGGCCGACCACGCCGATCAGGCCCTGCATCCCGTCGCCGATGTCGAACTTCGTCATGACGACGCTGGTGTCGCGCAGCTCCTTCGACACGTTTTCCGGGCCGACCAGGATCTGCGTCCGGCTGTCCGGAGAAAGCGCGGCGGGAAGATTGGAGACCACATCCTCGTCAAGTGCGGAGAGCATTTTCTGCGCCTTGTCAATGTCGTGGTACTCCGGCTGGCCGAGAAGCTTTGCCTGTCCGGTCATGTAGACCTCGCTGTGCTCCTGGTGCAGAAGCGACGTGACGAAATCCATGATGACGGGCACGAGGCTGGCCGCATTTCCGGCGCTTCTGGTCACGCGGGACAGAAGCTCGGGGCTGAGCTGTTCGGCGGTCAGCTCCGTGACGCTTGCGTTCAGCACTGCGCCGAGAAGCTTCAGATCCGCCTCCGTCAGCTCGACCGGGAGCCGGATGAGCTTATTCTTGACGGAGCTGTCGCTCAGCATCACAACGAGAATAAAGCTGCCGCTGTCCGCGAGGATCAGGTCGAACCGCTTGACCGTCAGCCCGGCGGCACGCGCCGCCATGGCGTAGGCGGGCAGATTCGTCATCTGCGAGACGAGCTTGCCGACCTGCGAGACGACCTTGTCGACCTCCTGCATTTTCAGCTCCATCGCCTGATTGATCGACTTCGTTTCATCGGTCGACAGGCGGTAGTCCTGCATCAGCTCGTCGACGTACAGCCGGTACCCGGCGGGGGAGGGGATGCGTCCGGCGGAGGTGTGCGGCTGCTCCAGATATCCGAGCGCCGTCAGCTCCGCCATCTCGTTGCGGATGGTCGCGGAGGAAAAATCCATGTCCGGCATCTGCGCAATGGTCTTGGACGCCACCGGCTCCGCCGTGCGGATGTAAAGATCCACGATCGCACGCAGGATCTTCTTTTTCCGGTCTGAAAGCTCCATGGTTCATTCCTCCTTTCGCCTTAGCACTCTTTATCCCCGAGTGCTAAACGCAGTGTACCACCGCCTGCCAGCGTTGTCAATACCTACAGACTTAAATTATTTGTGAACAATTCATATCTTATGTATGAATGCCCCGGCGGGCCGGTTTTATCAGCCGCGGCGCCCGGATCCGCAGCATCAGCCGGCTTCCCGGACAGCGTTCCTGCCCGTCCGGCGGGGACTGCAGGGCGGGCTTTGTCTGCCGGGCAGGGATTATATAGACAAAATCCACAAAAAATTCCCGGTAAAATTTACGTAAAATCGGTAAAATCTCTGTAAAGGCACTGGATTTTAACGGGTGGAACTGCTATACTATGAAATACAGAACTCTGCGACTGCGGCTCCCTTGACCGGCAGCCGCTTTCGTGTCTGTATCAATCCGCAGAAGGAGGGTTCAAAAAGGTGCTTTGCGCAGGACGAGCCTGCGCACAACATGAACATTCAGAATTTGAACAGAAATCAGGAGGAAATGCAAGCATGAAAAAACGCACAACGCGGTGTCTCGCGCTGCTGCTGGCAGTCGTCATGGTCCTTTCGGTCATGCCGGTCGCCATGGCGGAGGAGACAGCGCAGACGCAGACTTACACCAAGGTCACAAAAGCGCCTGCAGACTGGTCTGGTACATACCTGATCGTGTCCGAGGGTGACAAACTGATTATGGACGGTTCCCTTGACAAGCTTGACGTTGAAGGGAACAAGGTCGATGTTACGATCACCGACAGCAAAATCACCGGTGATTATGCGAAATATGCGTTTACCGTTGAGCCGATGACTGGCGGCTACGCCATCAAGTCTGCAAGCGGAAAGTATATTTCGGGTAAGTCCGGAAGCAACAAGCTGAACAGTGGTTCCACACAGTCCCTCAATACGATTGAACTTACCAGCGGTAAGGTGATCGTTACCAGCGACGGAACAACACTGCAATACAACAATGCAGCAAAGAACGGCACCAGATTCCGTTACTACAAGTCGCAGAATCAGCAGCCGATCTCGCTGTACAAGATTGAAACCGCAGCCAAGCAGCAGGTCGAAACCCCGACTGCGAACGTAGCGGACGGCGCTGAGATCGAGGTTGGCACGGAGATCAAGTTCGAGTGCAAGACCGAGGGCGCGACGATCTACTACAAGACCGCAGGCACGGAGTATCAGGCATACACCGGCCCGATCTCGGCTTCGCATAACGAGACGTATACCGTCAAGGCCACGAAGGACGGCATGGAGGACAGCAAGGAGCTGGTCGTCTCTGTCGATGTCTTTGAGTGGGTCAACAAATACGTCAAGGCCGATACGATTGCGACCGGCGATCAGGTCGTGATCTACAATGCTGGCAACGGCTATGCTGTCGCTGGCGAAATGCTGGGCAGCTACTATCTCAAACCCGCCGCGGCGACGGTTGCTGAGAATGCCCTGACGGCGGACAGCTTTGATAAGCTGGTCTGGACGGTCACGAAGAACGAGGACGGTACATACTCTTTCAAGCAGGGCACAGATACCACCCTCACGATGGGCACGAACAACGGCAAGTTCAACCTGAACCTGACCGGGGACGGCGCGGTAAAGTGGGACGTTGAAACCTGCAATGCAGAAAATGCGTCCTACTATATGTCCGGCAATGGCTTGACCGGCCAGTATGGCAAGGTCTACATGGAGTACTATGCCAAGTACACCGAGTTCAGCGCCTACTGCACCAGCACGGATCGTCTGACGGAGAAGGACTTCGGCATGACGTTCTACAAGCTGACGCGGGAAAAGAACTTCATCGGCGGCCTTGTGCCTCCTCCCACCCCGACCCAGAAGGTCGCGACCCCGACGGCTTCTCTGGCTGCGGGCGAGGTAGCCAAGGGCACGGAGGTCACCTTCTCCTGCGAGACCGAGGGCGCGACGATCCTCTATGCGACGGACGGCACGACCTTCACCGAGGGCACAACGGCGACCGTGAATGAAGACGTCACCTTCACCGTCAAGGCCACGAAGGCCGGCATGGACGACAGCGACGAAGCGACGTTCACCTATACGGTCAGGAAAGAAGATGGAGAGGACAAACTTGGAAAGCTAACTTCTGCTGACCAGTTGACAGACGGCTCTTATGTCATGATTGTTTCCACCGGCTACGCACCGCTGGAACTCAGCGGGAAGTGGCTGACGGTTGTACAGCCGACTGTAGCGGAGGACAAGGTGACGAAGACGGAAGGCGCGGTTTGGACGCTGAAGGTAAGCGGACAGTCTGTTACGCTGACTGATAAAAACGGCATGGCCATTGCACCTTCCGGTGGAAACAGCAATGGCATTCAGTCTGATAATTATAGCTGGGCGTGGTCGTTCAGCGCAGAAAATCAGACCTTCAAATTTATGGGTGCCGGTGATGATACTGTTACGCTGGCCAGCAATACCAGCACGGATTCTACATACGGTGGTTTTAACAAGTTTAAAGCCTATAAGAACAACACGGTTGCAAGTCAGCAGTATCCGTGCGAGTTCACGCTCTACCGGGTCGACCCTGCATCTGCTGACCAGCCCTCCGGCGATCTGCCCAAGCCCGGCGACAAGTTCGTGATCTACAACCAGAACGCACAGGCGGTTCTGGCGGAGCAGAACGATAACACGGATAGCCCGGCGATCAACAAGGCTCTGGCCGAGATCAAGGACGGCAAGGCCATCCCGGCAAACGGCGCAGTCGTCTTTGAGGTGCAGGAGCACGAGGACTTCCTCCGCTTCTACAACGAGACCTACGGCTACCTTTGCTCCAGCGGCACCGGCAACAACGCGTTCTACAGCAAAACAGCCTCCGAGGACGCGGATTGGACGGTGCGCGAGTGCTCCGGCGGCGTGGGCGGCTATGAGATGGAGAGCCGCACGGCAAAGTTCAACAATAGGTATAGCCAGTGGTTGGAGTACTACTCCGATTCGTTCAAGACCTACAGCATGGATAAGAGCAAGGTCACGGATTACACCATCTACTCCTTCTTCTTCTATCCCGTGGCGGACGGCGTGAATGTGGACGGCGGCCTCGTCGTGCAGCCCACCATCACCTTCCCCGAAACCATGCTCCCGGCCTATGTCGGCAGCGATTACGAGTTTGAACTCGAGATCGACACAATCTATGAAATCGACAATCCGTGGATCGAGTACAGTGTCAAGAAGGCCGATGGAACGTACATCCCCGGCTATCTCAGCGAGCTGCAGGGCAACACGGACGTGGAGGTTCTGGACGGCTTCACCACCGGCAAGGGCCGCGTCCATATCACGGTCTTTGATTCGGATATCGCGAAAGCAGCTGAGGCCGGCAGCACGATGACCCTGACCTTTGCGTTCAAGGATATCAAGGGCAACGAGGCCAGAGCGTCCTGCACCGTCGACATCCTCGACGAGCCCGTGATCTCCAACGTAACGCCCGCGCAGGGCGCGCAGACCGGAGCCGAAAAGCGGCCGGAGATCTCCGCGGAGATCTCAAACGCTGGCGAGAACGCCAGCGTAACGATGACTGTCAACAGTGAAAAGGTCGATGCTGTCTACGCGAACGGCAAGATCACCTACACCCCGGCTGCCGATATGGCGGACGGCAAGGTCACGGTGACTGTGACGGTCAAGCGTGCGGATGAAAAGGAAACCAGCAAGACCTGGTCCTTCACCATCGGCGAGGCGACCTTCCAGCGCTACTTCGGCCAGCTGCACTCCCACACGCAGTATTCCGACGGCGCTGGCTCGCTGGAAAGCGCACTGGATTATGTCAAGAATCTGCCTAAAAGCGCGAACGTCGACTTCGTCGCATTCACTGACCATTCCAACTACTTTGACAAGTCCGGCGCAGCCAACCCCGAGGGCGCGCTCTACGACATGACCAAAGCAACGGAATACAGCCAGCAGACCTGGAAGTCCTATAAGGACGCGGTCGCTGCGTTCAATACGGAAAATGCAGGCAGCATGGTCGCCATTGCGGGCTTTGAAATGACGTGGTCCGGCGGCCCCGGCCATATCAACACCTTCAACACCCCCGGCATCGTCTCCCGCAACAACACGACGCTCAACAACAAGACCAAGGATGCTGGCCTGCAGGCCTACTACAAGCTCCTGTCGCAGGCAGAGGGCGCCAACTCCATCAGCCAGTTCAACCATCCGGGCACGACGTTCGGCAACTTCATTGACTTCGGTTACTGGGATGCTGTCGTTGACACCCGTATGTATATGGTCGAAGTCGGCAACGGCGAAGGCCAGATCGGCGCAGGCGGCTATTATCCCAGCTACGAGCAGTACATCATGGCGCTCGACAAGGGCTGGCACGTCGCCCCGACCAACAACCAGGATAACCACAAGGGCCGCTGGGGCAACGCCAACGACGCCCGCGACGTGATCCTCACCGACGACTTCAGCGAGCAGGGCATCTATGACGCGCTGCGGGCCATCCGTATGTACGCCACCGAGGACAAGAACCTCGATCTGGACTACACGGTCAACGGCAACATGATGGGCTCCATCATTGACGTTCCTGAGAAGCTGAACTTCGAGATCTCCTTCAACGATCCCGACCGCACCGATTCCATCGCCAAGGTTGAGCTGGTCGTCAACTCCGGCAAGGTCGCCTATACCTGGGACAGTGCCGCAGATCTCGCCAAGGGCTCCGTCAGCGTGGAACTGGCGCCTGAGTACACCTATTACTTTGTCCGCGTCACCGAGGGCGACGGCGATCTGGCCGTGACCGCGCCTGTCTGGGTCGGCGAATCGCTCAAGCTTGGCATTTCCAAGGCTGAATGCGGCACGTCTACCCCTGTCACCGACGAAGAACTGACCATCACCACCACGTTCTTCAACAGTGAGGCAAAGCCCGCTACCATCAAGTCCATCACCTATGCCATCGGCGGCGAACCCATCGGCACCGTGACGGATCCCATCGCGCTGGCTGCAAGCAGCACGCAGGATGTGGAATTCAAGTATACCCCGACAAAGGCCCGCATCATGACTGTTAAGATCACGGCTGTGATCGAGCAGGACAGCAAGGAGTACACGTTCACCAAGGACGTCACGCTCGATGTGCTTGACGCAAGCAAGCTTGTCTACATCGGCATTGACGCCTCGCACTACAACGAATACGTTGCAGGCAACTATAAGGACTCCATGGGCAACTTCGGCGAACTGGCTGCGGCCTATTCCGTGCGTACAGTCACGCTGAAGACCAGCGAGGAGCTCATCGCGGCCTGCGGCAATCCCAAGTACAAGGCCATCATCCTGACGGCTCCGTCCCGCCGTCTGGAAGCGGCCCAGAAGGATCCGAAGACCTATTCCGAGGACGAGCTGAACGCCCTCAAGACGTTCAACGACAACGGCGGTATGGTGATCCTCGCCGGTTGGTCCGACAACTACGAGAATTACCCCATCATCCAGAACAACCCGGACATCAAGCACATGGCCGCGACGCAGAACGAGGTTCTGGCCAAACTCGGCTCCAGCCTCCGTATCTCTGACGATGCAACGTATGACGATGAACGCTCCGCAGCCGACGGCGTCGACAAGTGGAGACTCTACTTCTCGTCCTACAACATGGAGAACCCGCTTCTGAAGGGCGTGGAATTCGACGAAGAGCATCCGTATGACAAGCTCTACACCGAACGCTTCAGCCACTACGGCGGCGCGTCCATCTACGCAGTTGACGCAAGCGGCAATGCAACCTCCACGCTGCCCGCAACGGTCAGCCCGGCAGTCTACGGCCATGCAACGACCTACTCTGTGGACGTTGACAGCGACGGCCTCGGCGGCGCAGCTACCCCGAAGTACACCTTCGCAAAAAACGATGACCGCCTGATGGTCATGGCGTCTGAGCAGCTCGAGGGCAAGGGCCTCATCATCGTCTCCGGCGCAGCCTTCATGTCGAACTTCGAGGTGCAGTACCAGGTCTCCGACAGCGGCGCGGAGAAGAACTACTCCAACTACAAGATCTGCCAGAATCTCGTCTCCATGCTCAACCAGACCGAGATCGCCAAGATCGCGGATGTGCAGGCAGAGAAAGACGAAGGCGTCAAGTTCACCGTGGAGGGCATCGTGACCTCCAACGCCTCCGGCTACGACAAGAATACCGCGTTCTTCGACTGCATCTATGTGCAGGACGAGACCGCAGGCATCAACGCGTTCCCGGTCGCGGGCGAGTTCAAGATCGGCGACAAGGTCCGCATCTCCGGCTGGACGTCCTCCTATCAGGGCGAACGCCAGATCAAGGTGACCAGCATTGAAAAGCGCGGCGAGGAAACGCCGGTCGAGCCGAAGAAGGTCACGGCCGCAGACCTTGAAAACAAGGGCTATCTCGGCAGCCTCGTCACCGTGGAAGGCACTGCGACGAAGATCGAGTATTCCAACGGCCTCATCCAGACCATCATGGTCAGAGACGATACCGGCAAGGAAGCACGTATCTTCATCGACGGCTATATCACGACCGACAAGGATGTTGAGAATGCAGCCGTCGGCTGCCACGTGGTCGCCACGGGCCTGGCCTCCTACGACGACACCTTCACGCTTGAAGACGGTACCGCCATCCCGCAGCGCATCCGTATCCGCAACCGTGCGGACGTCGTCTGCACCGCAGGTGAGACCCCGGTCAAGACGTGGAACATCACCTATGTCACCGACGGCGGCACGATTGGCGGCCTCTACCCGGTGACCTACACCGAGGGCACCGTGACCGTTCTGCCGACCGATGTGACCAAGCCCGGCTATACCTTCCTCGGCTGGTTCACCGCCTACACCGGCGGCGTGCAGGTCAGGCAGATCGGCGCGACGGAGACCGGCGACAAGACCTTCTATGCACGTTGGCAGAAGACTGTCCTGCCGCCTCCGCCCGTCACCCCCGGCACCCCGGTCACCCCGGCCAGGCCCGCTGCCCCGGTAGGGCTCCCGTTTGCCGATGTGTCCGGCAGCGACTGGTTCTATAACGATGTCCGCTACGTCTACGAGAAGGGCATCATGGACGGCACGGGCGCCGATCGCTTCTCTCCCAACGCACCGCTGACCCGCGCCATGATCGTTACCATCCTCTACCGCATGGCGGGCAGCCCGTCCGTTTCCGGCTCGTCCGACTTTACGGATGTGGCCGCCGGCAAGTGGTTTGCCAAGGCGGTCGCATGGGCGGCGGCCAACGGCATCGTCAACGGCTACGGTTCCGGCCTCTTTGGCCCGAACGACCCCGTGACCCGTGAGCAGCTTGCGGCGATCCTGTACCGCTACGCAGTCTACGGCGGCATGACGGCTGTGACGCTCGAGGAAAATCTCGGCAGCTTTGCCGACACGGCGCAGCTCTCCGCCTACGCCATTCAGGCGATGAACTGGGCGGTCGGCCAGGGTCTGATCAACGGCTCCGGCAGCAACCTTGTGCCGAAGGCACAGGCGACCCGCGCACAGGTCGCGGCGATCATCCACCGCTATCTCGAGCGCTGAGTTCCCCAACAGTACAAAGCTGCCCCGCCGGGTCTTCCGGCGGGGCAGTCCCCCATCATTCAAAAACTGCGCATCCTGAAGGAGAATCCATGAAAAACTTACAATGCAAGCTGACGCGCAAGCGCTGGCTGGAGATCGGCGTGAGCGTTCTGCTGTTTGTGCTGATCATCGCGTGGGCGCTGGTTCTGGAATACACGGAGCCTGACCGCGAGGCGACTGCCGCGCGCAAGCGGTTTTTCGCCGTTGCGCGCGTCACGGACATTCTGGACGACAACGCGGAAACCCAGGACTGGACCGAGGGCCGCCGCATCGGCCAGCAGTATCTCGAGGTCGAGATCCTGAACGGCCCGTGGAAGGGCGAAACGCTTGAGGCGATCAACTATCTGACCATCTATACCAACGTCGACGCGAAGATCGGCACAAAGATCGTTGTCCGCCTTGATCTGGACGACGAGGGCGCGCCGTATATCATATCCATTCCGAATTATAACCGCGCCCCGGTGCTGCTCGGCCTGCTTGCCATATTTGCCGCGCTGCTCCTGCTGATCGGCCGGAAAAAGGGCCTCACGGCCCTGCTGGGGCTTTTGTATACGCTTGCGTGCGTCTGGTTCATTCAGGTACCCATGATCCTGCGCGGCACGCAGCCGGTTGTGGTCACGGTCGTGCTCGTCGCGCTGACGACGGCGGCCTCGCTCCTGTTCCTGAACGGCTTCAGCCGCAAGACGCTCTGCGCCACGCTCGGCTGCATCGGCGGCGTGGCGGTGGCCGGCATTTTCGCCGCCCTGTGCGGGTCGATCTCGCCGCTCAACGGCTTCAACCTGCCGGAGGCGGAGGAACTGGTTTTGCGCGCGTCCGACCGGGGACTGAAGATCAGCGGTCTGTTCGTCAGCGGCATTCTCATCGCCTCGCTCGGCGCGGTCATGGACGTGGCCATGTCCATTTCCTCCGCCTGCTGGGAGCTGCGCGAGCTGAACCCCGATCTGCCGCGCAAGGCCCTGTTCCGCTCCGGCATGAACATCGGCCAGGACGCCATGGGCACCATGGCGAACACGCTCATCCTTGCCTTCGCCGGTTCGAGCCTCAATACGCTCCTGCTGTTCCAGATCTTTGATTATCCCATGATCCAGATCTTCAACGCCGATTCCATCGCCATCGAGATCATCCGCGGCGTGGCCGGAACCATCGGCATCATCCTGACCGTCCCCCTCGTCGCCCTCCTGAGCGCCGAGATCATGGGGCCGAAGAAAAAAGCGTAAGCTGCAAAACAGAAGCGGCATTCCCGGGCCGGGAATGCCGCTTTCTGCGTCAAAACGTCGGATCGTTATCGGTGTGCGTCCGCCTGCACGCAATATGCCTCCTGCATCTTTTGCAGGACGGCTTCCTTTTTCGGGATGGACGGGATGGCGCCGGAAGCTTCGGTGGAGAGGCTTGCTGCGGCTGCCGCGTAGCGGGCCATATAGGCAAGATCGTCCCGCGTCAGCGCCTCCGGCGCTTTCCCAAGCTCCAAAAAGCGTGATACGGCGCTGCCGCCAAAGATATCGCCTGCGCCGGTCGTGTCAATGGGATGCACCTTCGGGCAGCCGCAGGAGAAGTCTGCCTGCTTATTTTTCAGCAGACACCCCTTCGGCCCCAGCGTGACCATGACGAGCTTCGCGCCCAGCGCCAGCACGCGCTCCGCGCCCTCCTCCGGGCCGCAGTCCCAGAGGAACTGCGTCTCCTCGTCGCTGATCTTGACGATATCCGCCTGCGAAAGGCCCCAGAGGATCTGTTCCCTTGCCTCCTGCTCTGTTTTCCACAGCGGGGCGCGGTAATTGGGGTCGTAGGTGACGAGCCTGCCGTGCGCGCGGACATAGGCCGCAGCCTTCTGCGTGGCCGTGCGGGCAGGCTCGTCCGTGCAGCTGAGCGAGCCGAAGTGGAACACGCGGCTTTCTGCCAGCATGGCCGGGTCGATCTCCTCCCAGCGCAGCTGTGTGTCCGCGCCGGGCTTGCGCGCGAAGGCGAACGAGCGGTCGCCGTGCGCGTCAAAGGTCACGAACGCAAGCGTCGTGAATGTATCGGGGCTGATCAGAATGCCGCGCGTATCGATCCCGGCGCGGTGCATCGTGTTTTTCAGCAGATGGCCGAAGGTATCGTCTCCGACCTTGGCGAGAAACGCGGTCTTCTTTCCATACGCGCTCAGCGCGGCGAGAAAGTTTCCGGGTGCGCCGCCGGGGTTGGCGGCAAGCGTGGGATAGCCGTTTTCATCCTTGGTGCGTTCTGCAAGATCGACAAGCAGCTCGCCCAGCGCGATCACATCATACATAGGTCTGTCCTCCTGTGTTTTTTGTTATTTTACCATGAAAGCAGCCTGGACTCAACCGCCGCGGGCGAAAAAATGCGCGGCGCGTTCCGCCTTTACATTTGCGTGCGTATGTGGTAAAATTCTCAAAAGTGTGTGAATCCGAGCTGAAGGAGGATGCGTCCATGCCGATGACAAACGCCGCTGAATATCTGGAGCGCACCGCCGCCCGCGTCCCGGACAAGGTCGCCTTTTCCGATGCCTCCGGCAGTCTGACCTTCGGGCAGCTGCTGACGCGTGCGCGGGCACTGGGAACCGTTCTGGCCGGACTTCCGGGCTGCAAAAACGCGCCCGTGGCTGTGCTCACGGGGCGGACAGTGCAGAGCGTCGCGGCCCTGCAGGGCGTTTTGCAGAGCGGGAATTATTACGTTCCCATCGACGAGCAGATGCCGGAGGCGCGGATGCGCCGCATTCTCGCGCAGGTGCACGCCCGCGCGATCGTCTTCCCGGAAGCGTGCCGCCCGCAGGCGGAGCGGCTTGCGGACTGCGCGCCGCTCGTGTGTCTGGAGGAGGCGGAGAAGACCGCCCCGGACAATGCGCTTCTGCAGGCCCGGCGCGAGCAGATTATCGATCTCGACCCCGTGTACCTGCTCTTCACCTCCGGCTCGACCGGCACGCCGAAGGGCATCGTCATCTCCCACCGCGCCATTCTGGATTTTACCGACTGGCTGACGGACTTCTGCGGCTATACGGAGCATGAGGTCTTCGGCAATCAGTCGCCGTTTTACTTTGACACCTCCTGCAAGGATCTGTACCAGACGCTGAAGCTCGGCGCGACGTGCGTGATTCTGGAGAAGAAATTCTTCGCGCTGCCGCTGTTTTTGCTGCAGGCGCTCGACCGGAACGGCGTGACCGCCGTGAACTGGGCGACGTCCGCATTCCATCTGGCGGCAAGCTCCGGCGCGCTTGAAAAGTGCGTCCCGCACGCGCTGCGGAAGATCGTCGTCGGCGGCGAGGCGCTGCAGGCGCGGTACGTGAATATGTGGAAGCGCGCGATCCCGGAGGCGGAGCTTTATAATATGTACGGCCCGACGGAGACGACCGTCGACTGCGCCGCGCTGCACCTGACGCACACGTACCGCGACGACGAGCCGATCCCCATCGGAAGGGCCTGCCGCAATATGCAGCTGCTGCTGTTAAAGGACGATCTGACCGAGGCAGCCCCCGGCGAGACGGGCGAGCTGTGCGTGCGCGGCTCCGGGCTTGCGGCGGGATATTTTGCCGACGCGGAAAAGACCGATGCAGCCTTTATCCAGAACCCGCTCTGCCCCGATTACCGCGACATTCTCTACCGCACGGGCGATATGGCCGTGCAGCGGGAGGACGGGAATTTCTATTTTCTTGCCCGCCGCGACGGGCAGATCAAGCACATGGGCTACCGCATTGAGCTGGGCGAAATTGAAACGGCGCTCTACAGTGTCGATGGCCTGCACGACGCCGTCTGCTTCTACGACGCAATGCGCGACAGGATCGTCTGCGTCTATGCGGGCGATCTGGACACGAACGCGCTGGCACGGGCGCTGCGGACGGCGCTGCCGAAATATATGCTGCCGAACGTCTATGAAAAGCTGGACGCGCTGCCGCACAACGCGAACGGCAAGCTCGACCGCGCGGCGCTGAAGGAGCGTTTCCTTCATGCGCAGAGTTGAGAGCTGCGCGGCGCTTGCGCCGCTTCTGTCCGCACAGCTTCGGCGCGGTGTGGTGACCAACTGCTTTTTATCCCCGGCAGACTACCAGCGCGAGATCGACGACGGGCTTTTTTACGAGGAAGGGAACGGCTTTCTGCTGCTGCTGCGGCAGCGGGCCGGGTACCGGCTCCTGAACTTTTACCTGCACCCCGGTGCGAAGCTTTGCCTGCCTGGGCAGACGCTCCCGCTCGTCACGGAGCTGGCCTGCCGGGAAAAGGATCAGGACGCCATGCGCCGGGCGCAGGACGCGCTGTGCGCGCTCGGCTTTACCGAGGCGTTTTGCCGTCTGCGGCGTACGCGGGCGGCAATTCCTGTTCAGAATACCGCTGAGACTCCGGCAGAGGCTTCATTTGAGGCTGTGCGGGCGTTTTTACTTGAACAGTTCGACCCGCTGACGGGCTGCATCCCGCCGGACGAGGAACTCCGACAGGCGATCGGCGCCGGGCAGGTGCTGTGCCTTTCGGATGCGGACGGAATTTCGGGCTTGCTGCACTACGCGCCCGGGCGGGCGCAGTGCGAGATCCGCCATCTGGCCGTCCGTGCGGACTGCCGGGGGCATGGATACGCCGGGCGGTTGCTGACCATACTGGAAGCAAAGACCGGCGGGCAGAAATGCGCCGTCTGGGCAAGGGTGGGGAACGCCCCTGCCGAGCATTTCTATGAAAAAAATCAGTTTCAGCCGGACGGATGGCAGTCCGTTGTGCTGAGGCTGGGATAGATAAAGGAGTTTTGACACTATGAGAAAACAGATCATGGAGATCCTGACGGAGATTTGTCCGGGTATCGACTTTGAGAACGAAACGGCCCTCATCGACGACGGCCTGATCGACTCGCTGGATATCGTCGCGGTCGTGACGGAGCTGATGGAGGCGTTTGACGTGGAGCTTGGCGTGGACGATCTGACGCCGGAGAACTTCAACAGCGTCGAAGCCATCGAGGAGCTCATCGAGAGCCGTCAGAGCTGAGATGTCCTTTGCCTCCCTGCCCTTTGTGGGGCTCGTCACGGCAGGCGTCGTGCTGTATTATCTGGTTCCGAAGCGGGCGCAGTGGGTCGTGCTGCTGCTGGCAAGCATGGTCTTTTACCTGGTTGGCGGCGTCAAAAGCGCCGTCTGGCTCGTGCTGGTCGCGGGACTCACGTGGCTGGCGGGGCTGCTGCTCGAAAAGCAGAACGCGCGTCCCGCGCCGGATAAGGCGGCAAAGACCGCCGTGCGCCGCGCGAAAAAGCAGATCTGCGCGGCCTGTCTCGTGCTGTGCTTCGGGCTTTTGTATCTCATGAAATACTGGAACTTCACGGCCTCCGCGCTGCCGTCCGCCCTCGGGGACAAGCTTCCCCGGTGGGATTTCGTCGTGCCGCTGGGCCTGTCGTATTTCATCTTCCAGAGCGTGGGCTATGTCATCGACGTCTACCGCGGAAAGCTCCCCGCGCAGAAAAACCCGCTGAAATACGGCCTGTTCGTCTCGTTCTTCCCGCAGATGGTGCAGGGGCCGATCAGCCGGTACGACCAGCTTGCCCCGCAGCTTCTGGCTGAGCGCAGTCTGGACTGGCGCGATCTCAAATTCGGCATCCAGCTTTGCCTCTGGGGGTATTTCAAAAAGCTCGTCATTGCCGACCGGGCCGCCGTGCTTGTAAACGCTGTCATCACGGAAAACTGCCCCTACGGCGGCGCGGTCATTGCCAGCGGCATTCTGTTCTACTGCATTCAGCTCTACTGCGATTTTTCCGGCGGCATCGATATTACGCGCGGTGTCGCGCGGATGTTCGGCATTGACATGGCCGAGAATTTCCGCCGCCCGATCTTCGCAATGTCCCTGACGGAATACTGGCGGCGCTGGCACATCACGCTCGGCGCGTGGATGCGCGACTATGTGTTTTATCCGCTGTCGCTGTCGAAAGCCTTCGGCAGACTCTCCCGCTGGGCCCGCACGCACATCAGAGGCACGGGCGGCAAGATCTTTGCCACGTCGCTCGCGACGTTCATCGTCTATCTGATCATCGGCATCTGGCACGGGGCGAACTTCCGCTATATTGCTTTCGGCCTGTGGAACGGCGTGCTCATTACGGCCTCCCTTCTGCTGGAACGGACGTTTTTGCGCTGGAAAGCGGCGCTGCACATCAACGACAAGTCCGCCGCATGGCGCGTGTTCATGACGCTGCGCACGATGCTGCTGGTGTTCATTGGGCGGTATTTCACGCGTTCACCGCGCCTGAGCTGTGTGTTCCGATTCTTGAAGACGACCGTGCTGCATCCACAGCCGTCACAGCTGCTCGACGGGACGCTTTTGTCGTTCGGCCTTGCAAAGACGGATTTTCTTGTGATCGCGCTGGGTCTGGCCGTTTTGCTGACGCTTGAGTGCTTGCAGGAACGCGGCGTGCAGATCCGGGCGGCGCTGGAAAAGAAGTCTGGCTTTGTGCAGTGGCTTGCCGTGACGGCGCTGCTGCTGGCCGTGCTGCTGCTCGGCGTGTTCCGGGCCGGGTATATCCCGTCGGGCTTTATCTATACGCAGTTCTGAGGCGGTGATCGAATGAGTTCAAAAAAATGGGTGCTGGTCTTTCTCGTGACCGTCCTTGTGCTGGCCGCGCTGCTGGCGGCGCTGAATCTTGCCGTCGACCCCTTCGGCGCGTTCGGGGACAGGCTGCTGTCCTGGTTCTCCTACGACGAGACGAATAACCCGCGCGTGGCAAAGTTCAGCTATCTCGAACAGCACCACGACGAATACGATTCCTATATTCTCGGCTGCTCATCGACCAGCTCGTTCCCGGTAGACGCGTTCAACGAGGCGTATGGCGCCAGCTTTTACAATCTCATCATGTACGGCGCGGATATGCGCGACTGCGAAAAGATCGCGCAATATCTGATCGAACATTACGAGGTCAAAAACCTCATTCTGAACGTCTATCTCGACAACGGCCTGACCTACGACGAGGAATCCGACCGGCTGACGAAGAACCTCCACTATAAGGAGGACTCGGACACGTCCGTGCTGTCCTATTACACGCGCTATCTCTTCGCCGACCCGCGCTATGCGCTGGCCAAGCTGAACGCGCTGCGCACGGACACCATTCTGCCGCAGACGTTTGACGTGTTTGACGAGCGGACAGGCTGCTATGACAAGCGTGTGCGCGACGCAGAGCCGATCGGCAGCGAGGAGCGTTATCTCGAAAGCTACCCCGTCTTCGCCGACTATCCGCACCAGACGCTCTCGCTTCCGTACACGGAGCAGTGTATGCAGAGCGTCGCGGCGATCAAGACCCTGTGCGAGGAAGCGGGTGTGAACCTCACCGTCGCGGCCGGGCCGGTATATGCTGAGTATCTGAAAAATTATGAACCGGAAACCGTCGCGCAGTTTTACCGCTCGCTGGCACAGGTCACGCCGTTCTGGGATTTTTCGTCCAGCAGCGTCAGCTGCGAGATGCGCTATTTCTACGACGGCACGCACTTCCGCAACAACGTCGGCGAGATGATCTGCGCCCGCATGACAGGCCGCACAGATCTCTGGATCCCGGACGATTTCGGAACGTATGTGACCGCCGACACCCCGGAGGATTATTTCCTGAACGTCCTGTCCCCGGCGGCGCTTTCGGCCGATGAGATCAGCACGCAGGTGCCCATACTCATGTACCACCATCTGTCCGAGGACGTGACGAACAGCGAAATGGTGTCCCCGGAGCAGTTTGAGGCGCAGATCCGGGCGCTTTCCGAGGCCGGGTATACCGGCGTCTCGTTTGACGAGCTGCAGGCATATGTCCTGCGGGGCGAGCCGCTTCCCGAGAAGCCGGTCGTCATCACCTTTGACGACGGATACAGGAGCAATTACACGCTGGCCTATCCGATTTTGCAAAAATACGGCATGAAGGCGACGATCTTCGCCATCGGCGTTTCGTTCGGAACGGATCATTACAAGGATACGGACTATGCCATCACGCCGCACTTCGGCGCGGCGGAGGCGGCGGAAATGACCGCGTCCGGCCTCATTTCCATCCAGAGCCATACCTACGACATGCACCAGTGGCCGCCGTATGAAACGGACTCGGCCGTGCGGGAGAACATCCTCCAGCTGCCCGGCGAAAGCGAGGAATCCTATGTACAGGCGCTGACGGAGGACTTTACGCGCAGCCGTGCACTCTTGGAGGACGCAACGGGCCGGCCGGTCGACGTGCTGGCGTATCCGGCGGGGCAGTACTCGACGCTGGCGCAGGTCACGCTCCAGTCTCTCGGCGTGCACGTGACGCTCTCGACCAATCCTGGCGTCAACACCGTCGTCAAGGGCCTGCCGCAGACGCTTTACGCCATGCTCCGCTTCGGCATCACGGAGGATATCTCGCCGGAGGCGCTGCTGGATATGATCCGGTAAAACAGGAGAAGCAGGCTGTGTTTTATGATACAGCGCTTCCAGCTTGTCTGTAGGGGCGGACGACTCTGTCCGCCCGCACGGAATACAACCGCTGGCTGGAGTTTTGCGGCGAATTCGTACGCGCCTTCCACTTTGACTGTAGGGGCCGATGCCCACATCGGCCCGTGAGGCAGTTACGAATTCGCCGAAGATTTTCGTAAAAACGGTGCGCTCTGCCGGGCCGATGTGGGCATCGGCCCCTACAAACGTGTTGGGAAGCGCATACGGATTCGCCTTGGGTTTCCGGAAAAAGCACTGCTTCCAGCGAGCCGACAGAGTCGTCGGCCCCTACAGACGCTGTGTACTTGCTTCGCTTTATGAAAATCGGTTTTTGATTTGCAGAGAAGGCCGCCCGCCAGGCAGCCTTCTTTTCCCTTGAAATACATATATTCCTATATAAACATGCGTAAAAAGCAAGCCTTCATAAAAAAATTTTAGGCAAGCAAAAATTTTGTTTGACATCTGCTTTTCATGTGGTATGATGGTAGCAGAAGACGTCTGCACGGCAGACGCCGCAGATCAGAAAGAATAATAAATAAATAAATGGGAGGTACCCTGCGTTTATGAATTATGATGCTATCAAGAAGGCTGCCGAAGGCTACCGGGCTGACATGGCAAAGTTCCTCCGCGACATGATTGCGATCCCGTCCGAGTCCTGCGAGGAAGAGGGCGTCGTCAAGCGCATCGCCGAGGAGCTGAAGGCCCTGGGCTATG
>ERZ857998.2244-NODE-2244-length-18657-cov-4.187614_pt1 | contig 18657 bp, 17 predicted proteins | sample MGYA00519954_ERZ857998 | MGnify/ENA primary metagenome ERZ857998 (study PRJEB31778, sample SAMEA3449424) | human gut metagenome | biome: human gut; feature: human-associated habitat; material: faeces | place: United Kingdom | collected 2010/2012 ...
CCAGTGCCATGCCGAACCATCTGTTGCCGCAAATGTGTCCGCATCATCATAGTAGTCAAAGGCATATTGTCCATCTTTGTAATTGGTTGTTGTGTAGCTGTGATCCCAGCAAATAATTTTGGTATCCAGCCCTGCATTTCTAAACGTAGGATAGATGTAATCAGAAACCAGTGTCTGAGCTTCATTATAGTACATCGGCAGAGCAGGCCAATCGTAGCTCGCATGGTCGGGTTCGTTATTGGGGGTAATTGCGTAAATATCAATGCCACGCGCTTCATAGTTCTGAATAAATTTCAACAAATAGTTTGCATAGGCTTGATATTTGCTGGTAAGAAGCGAGCCACGGATATTATTGTACATACCAAGTTCAGAACCATTCGCTTTCATCCAGCCGGGAGGACTCCAACAGGAAGCCATCACTGTAATGCGGCCAGGATTTACGGCAAGCGCATCCTGAACAGTCGGAAGTATTTCTTCCAGTTCATGCGAAAAATCAAAATTGGGAAGATCGTCACTCTGTTCTTCTGGCGCAAAATTGTAAGGTGCAACGCAGTGATCTGTTGCGCCAATTGGTTGACGAAGCATACTGACACCAATGCCTGTATCCTTATCAAAAAGCGCTGCCATTACATCGTCTTTCTGATCAGCAGCCAATGTGTTTTGATACAAGTATGCCGATGCCTCTGTAATAGAAGCACCAAAGCCATCCATGGACTGATATTGCTTTGACTCGTCAATAATCAGGTTGGAAATTTTGCTTCCGTCATCTGCGCTGAATGTACGATTGGCTTCCTGTGACAACCCTTTGTCCATACCGGTATCTGTGTCATTGATTGTGGAGACCCATACTTGTACGGTTGAGCCTGCGGCATATGCAGGAGATGCCATGGATAATATGAGCGTGCAGACGAGCAAAAACATCATAATTCGCTTCTTATACATATGAAAGATACCTCCTGTTTTAATTTGTTATCACAATGGTGGATATGGATTCCGCTGGAATTTCGCAATCGATCAGGTTATCTGCGATTCGCAGGCTTGCCCTTTGGACTTTGGGTGTCTGATTCAGAATAACAACGACCATCGAACCGTCCTCATTTTGGAACGCGACCTGCTCTAATTCCGAAGTGTAGACGGTCGTTGCAATTCTCCGCGCCTTTGGTCTGATATATCGGCTGAAATGGCTGATATAATAAAAAGACAGCTTATAGGAGAATGTGCCGTTTTCTGTATCACAGATCACGGGGGCTTCGCAGTAGTTTCCGGCATAGTTTGGCCCACCCTGCGCGTTCAGACAGATATTCCAGTCCACAAATTGATCCATGCCTGCGGCCAGATTGCCAATCATGTCGTGCCCGTACAATTGTGCGTTCCGCAGTTGATTCGTATCAAACCGGCTATACTCAATGCACCCCTCCGAGAACATCAGGCGCTTATTCTGGTAACGCTCTGCCACAAGGCGAACCGCGTCAAAATGATCTCCGCTATACCAATGGAACGCGACACCCGCAACCATCGGTTCAGTGTCCGGCGTAATTACGGCGCAGGTTCTATCAAACATCCGCTCTTTGTTGTGATCCCAGATATAAACCTGAATGTCCGAAAGATCTTCCCTGCAAAGTGCCGGATAGAGATAATCCTTCAAAAACGTCCGTTCTTCATCAGGCGTAAACAGGCAGCTATCCCATGTCTGCGTGGCATTTGGTTCGTTCTGTACGCTAAGCGCCGTAACGTTGACCCCACGCGCCCGGAACTCTTTGATATAGCGGCAAATATAGCTTGCCCAATCTCCATAGTATTCCTTTTTCAAATGGCCGCCACCAACGCGACTGCCGTTTGTTTTCATAAATGCGGGCGGCGACCACGGTGACAGCATCACTGGCAGCGCTTCACCAGCAGCCCGGTAGGCTTCTTTGATCCAGCGGAGCGTTCTGTTTTCTACATATTCCAGGGAAAAATCGGAGAAATTCCTGTCGTCTGGCTCTGTAATTGCCGCATACTGCCCGGTTGCAAAATCGCAGCTGTCAATATGTGTGCGGATAAAGCGATATCCAATACCATCTTTTCCAAAATATGCGTCAATGATCTCCTGTGCCGCTGCCTTTGGCATCTTTTCCAGCGTATCTGCAACGGCATCTGTAATTGCGCCGCCAAAGAACTTCGCTTCCTGATACTGCATTTCCGGGTAGATGTTTAACAGATAGAGCTCCTGCTGCTCGGCGTCCTTTTTCGCTTGTAAGGAAATTGTTTCCGTTTTTGCGCCGTCATTGGAAAATGTAGTTATGATCTGCTTTGCAATCATAAAATCACCTGCCTATTTCAAAATGATGCTGTTTACGGATTTTGCTTCCAAATCAAAGGAATATGTTTCTCCTTCAAGGGTGAACGCCACCGTAAACGGTTTGTTAAACGGATTATAGAGTTCCAACACCAGCGAGCCATCGGGGTTGCGGAAAATCAGGCTGTCGCCGGCAAAGGTTCCTTTTGCACCAAGCCTGACAGCCTCTCGCTGCACACAGGTCGAAAAATGCTTCATGATATAGAAGTCCGGGTTATAGATCACTTCGCCAGTTTCAGGAACTACTGTGACCATTGCGTTCTGCGGGTCTCCCCATGTGTTTACGCCCATGGGCTTCAATACAAAATTCCAGTACAAATAGCTTTCCGCACCGTTTCCGATATAGTGTTTCAGCATCGTCCAGACATAACGGGCATATTCCCACGTGTTGTCGCCAAAGCCACATTCATTTTCCGACTGCATCAGACGGATCCTGGGATACCAGCTTTCAAACGTCCGCTGCATGGCAATTTTCCCGCCCCACTGGTAGCTGACACCGGAAATGTATTGCAGTGCCTCCGGGTCTGCAAGCACCGTGTTTGCAAAGAAGTCATAGTCTTCCGTTGCCCACTTATCGAAAATCAGCCGGTTAAAGTCGCATCCCGGCGCATTGATCGTTCCCAACCAGAGTTCCGTATCCACGCCGCTTTCCTGCATGGCCGGGCCGAGATAGTCGCGGATAAACTCCCGCAGCTCTTCGCCTGTCCACATACACGACGGGAATTTCTGATTTGCCACCGGCTCGTTCTGCACATGAAGCTGCGCCAGCTCTATACCTTCGGCCTGATAGCTTGTAATGAATTTCACAAGATAGTTTGCATAGGCTTTCAGGTTTTCCTCCGTCCAGATCAGCTTGCCCCAGTTATAAACCGGAGGATATTTCATCCAGGTTGGAGGACTCCACGGAGAGGCAAAGATTTTCATCTGTGAAGCGTATTTTTCCGCTTCCCTGATATAGGGAATCAGCGCCTGCTTGTCCCGCTCCAGTGAAAAATGCTTCAGCTCATAATCGCCGGGTGTTTCGTCCATACTGTACCAGTTGAACGCATAATCGCTTGCACCGATTGGCACACGGCAAACATTAAAATTTGCACATTCTGCATCATCGGAGAACAGCTCGTGAAACAGCTTCTTTCGATCTTCTTCCGATGCACAGTTCACGGCTTCCCAGCCCAATTCGTTGAAGCAGGCACCAAAACCGTACATTTTCTGATATTCCAGACCGTTTAATTCCAGTGTGGCATCTGCGTGCCCTGTCTCGTGGATATTTTTTGATGCCCATTGGCTCGTTTCATTCGACCATCGCCAAATTACCTGCCGCATAGATCAAAGCCTCCTTATTTGTCTGAGCCTACGGTGAGGCCGTTTATAATATATTTGGATAGGAAACAGAACACGATGATGATTGGGATCACACTGATGGCAATTGCCAGATACATCGCACCATAATTGCTCAAATACAGTCCCTTAATCATGGAAATCATGACCGGAAGCGTATACATATCGTTATCTGCCATGATAATCAGCGGCTCAATATAGTTGTTCCAGCACGCAACAAAATTGAAAATGCACATCGTCATAACGCCGGGCTTGATACAGGGTAAAATCAATCGGTTAAAGATACGAAGCTCGGAACAGCCCTCAATCCTGGCGGCTTCAATCATGGAATCCGGAATACTCTGCGAAATGATGCCACGCAGGAAGAACACGGTAGTTGCATTACAGAACCCACGCAGAATGAACGGCCAATAGGAATTGAGCATTTTTAATTTCAGGTTCAGCTGGTAAAAGCCGATGATCGTGACCTGCGATGGAATCATCATGGATGCCAGAACGATGGCATACAGCACTTTCTTTCCCCGGAATTGATACTTTGCAAATCCATATGCCGTAAAAGCACCAAAGTACCCGGTCAAAATCGTATACGGGATTGCAATCAGGAGACTGTTGGTGAACCCACGCCAGATGTTGACATGGGACTGCATGGTTTCATAATTGTCGCGGAATGCGCTGCCCGGAAGCAGATTCAGTTTTGTTACAATGTCAAAACTGGAATGTGTGCCGTTGATCGTCACCAGATAAAATGGGATAATCGACAAAAGAAGCAGCACAATCAAAAACACATAGATAGCCGCCTTGGAGAAGCCAAACCTATGCCGTTTCATTCCATCGACTCTCCTTTCTTTTTCATAGCTCTAAAGGAGAAGATACTTAAAATTCCAATAATCACAAACAGTCCGGTTGAGATCGCAGCAGCATAACCATAATTGTGATTGTTAAAGCCCTGATTGTAGAGATACATGGATGTGGTAAGCACAGCCTTGCGGGGATCGCCGTTTCCATTGGAGAGCGTTGCCGGAACATCGAAGAGCTGCATACCACCAATCAGAGATGTAATGGTCAGATAGATCAGAGTCGGCTTAATCAGCGGGAGTGTAATATGGATATATGTTTGCGTTTTGGTTGCGCCATCTACCAGAGCTGCATCATAGACACTGGTATCAATGGTCGTAATACCTGCCATGATAATCACGGTCGTATATCCAAACCACATCCACCACTGAATATACGATACCAGACCGGAGGTGAATGTTTCACTATTAAAAAAATCAAACGGCGCACCGGGGATCTTTAATGCAACGAGCGCATAATTCGCAACCGATTTGTCGCCGTTAAAAAGCAGATTAAACAGAAGACCGATTGAAGCGGCTGTCAGCAGATTCGGAAGATAAAACGAGGCACGGAAAAAACTCATGCCCTTGATTTTGTTGAACGTAAAAATTGCAGATAGAATCAGCGCTGTCAACATCTGCGGAATAAAGTTGATGATCCAGATTCGCAGCGAGTTCCACAGAGAAAGGTAGAATACTTTGTCAGAAAACAAACGGATAAAATTTTTCCAGCCGATGGGCGTGATTGCGGACAGACCATCCCATTTTTGAAAACTTAAATAGACTGTGTAAAGGACGGGATAGAGGCCAAATATTAAAAATGCCACTAAAAAAGGCGCAACAAAGAGATACCCATACTGGCCCTGTTTTACATCATATTTTGTACGTCGTTTTTTCATTATGCGCCTCCAAGAAAAAAGTCGGTGGGCAAGGATTTGCCCACCGACCAAGTAAAATCATTCGATGGTCAATTCGGGGTATGCGTTTGCAACATCAGCCTTAAACTGTTCAATTGCTTCATCCTTGCTCATTGCGCCCGTGGCGTAGTTCTTTGTTGCCGCCAAGAACGCATTGTTGATTGTACCATCATAACCGGTCATCAGATCTGCTGGAAGTTTTTCCATCTGATCGTTATAGAACGCGAAATGGTTCTGACCGCCAAGAACTGCTTCGCCTTCGCCTGCGGCCAGTGCAGCATCCGCAGACTTCAAAGACACATATTCGCCGTATTCAGCAGCATAGGACTGCTGTGCTTCGCTGTTCAGGCAGCAATAAGACAGGAACGCCCATGCCAGATCCTTATTGGGACTGTCCTTGTAGATACCGAGCCACGTGCCACCCTTGACATAGGGAATTTCGCCTTGGCACATTGCCCATTCACCGCTGGTGGCATCTGCGCCAGGCTTCACAACAAACTGATAGCCCCAGGACGGTAGAACATAGCAGAACGTATCATCGCTCTCAACTGCGGCAGTCCATTCCGGCGCCCACGGATCAACGCCAAGGTCGTAACCATTGTCTGTAATGGTCTTCGCAGTATCCATAAAGGTCAGCATGGAATCGTCAATCACCAGCTTGTCATCGACAACCCACGGATTTTCACGGTTGGAGAACTGCATATTGAAAATATCCTGCCAGGAGGCGAACATTTTGATGCCGCTGTCTTTCAGCTTGGCTGCCACTTCCAGCACAGCCGCATCGTCCGTCAGCATGGCTGCAACCTGATCGGGATCATCTGTGCCCAGCACATCGCGCGCCATATCCCGGCGGTACATCACAGAACCGGGGCTTGCCTGCCAGCTCAATGCGCGGAGCGTGCCGGTGCTGTCGCTGCCAACCGTTACAATATAATCCCACACGTCCGAGGTATCTGCGTTATAGGGATCTGCTCTCAGATCATCCCAGAAGCCGGATTCCACAAGATACTTTACATAGTCAGACTCGCCGGTAAAGATATCCGGTGCACCCTGACCGCCAGCCAGCGTCGGGGTCAGCTTTGCAATAAAATCAGCGTTGGGGACAACGGTAATATTCACGGTGACATCGGGGTAAATCTCGTTAAAGCCCTCAACAAATCGGCCAAGCTCTTCGCCGGAAGACCAAATCTCCAGCGTGCCAGACAGTGTAGCGGTCTGGTCTTCTGCGGGCTGCTCATCTTCATTGGCAGCCGGATCGCTTGCAGCCTGATCCGTGGTGGTCGTTGCGGGGGTATCATTGGTGGCGACTTCTTTTTCTGTTGTTGCACAGGCAGCAAGCGAGAAAACCAAAGTCAATGCAAGAATCAATGCCAAAATCTTCTTCATTGTGTTTTTCCTCCTTCAAATATTTTAATATATGAATCCGTCATGGAATCATATCGATAAAATGTGCGCATCCGATTGCCCCGGCAGCAAAGTCGGCGGCATCATACGCTTGACTGCTTCCATCCTTCCATTCAGCCGCTCCAGCAGCGCATTGGCCAGCATCATTCCAAGCTCATAGATTGGCTGATGAATGGTGGTAATAGTCGGGCTTGCAAGCAGCTGATGCCCCAGACCGTCAAACCCCAGCAGGGAAATATCGTTCGGAATCTGATAGCCCAGCCCTTTCAACCGCGACGCCATCCCAATGGCGATGGTATCTGTTGCACAAAAAACAGCACTGATATTTTGCTTCTTGATAATCTCGTTGGCTGCCAGTTCTCCGCCTTCTACACTGTTTGGTGTATACAGAACCAGATCGGGATCATAACGCAGACTGTGTGTTTCCAGTGCCTGACGATATCCCTCCAGCCGATCAACGGTGTAATCCTTATCTTCCAGAACATTTACCATTGCGATTTTCTTATGCCCCTGTGCAATTAAGTGCTCCACACCGCATTTCGCACCAGCAAAGTTATCCACGTCCAGGCAGTCGATCTCCGGGATGTCGGAATGACCGAACAGTGCAATGGGGCGGTCACGCTCGGCAGCATACTGGGCAAAATCCTGAATTTCGTTTTTCAGCAGACCAGTTACAATATAACCGTCGCATAAATGTTCCCGCTTGCGGTTTCGCAAAATCAGGAAGGAATAATAATGCTCACTGAGGACCTTGCTGATTCCGGCAATGAAATACATGACAAAAGGGTTGGAGAGTTCGATGGTTTCCGGGATAAAGACATCAATCACACCACAACGATTTGTCGCAAGACTTTTTGCCGCAATGTTAGGCGTGTATTTCAGTTGCTTCATCGCGGCTTCCACTTTCAGCCGGGTTTTCTCCTTGACTGTTTCTGGATTGTTTACCACGCGCGAAACGGTAATTGGCGCAACACCGGTCAACTCCGCGACCTCTTTCAACGTTGCCATGCAGAACACCTTCTTTGTAATGGTAGCGCTATCATTTTTATGGCAGAGAAAAGCGCCTCCGCAAATGGTAGCGCTATCATTTAACTTATCCATACCTTAGCACAATTTTGTTCAAATTGCAACACCCCATCTACGTACACAGATGTTTTTCGTTTATTTTGTATATTTTCACTTACTGATTTTCGTGCAATCAGACGGTACTCTTTCGGGAATAAAATCCAGCTACACTCATGGCATTGCAAAGCAATCCGGTCTGGCCACGGTCGTGAAACCTGCCGAGCCGGTGATAACAACGCCATTCGCGCCGCCGCTGCAATGAACGATTAACAGGTTGCCGTCCGCGTCCTTACCGCCGACGATACCGACATGGGAATCGTCCGGATAGAACACCAAATCGCCCGGCTGTGCGTCGTTCCATGAGATGTTGGTGCAATAGCTGTGCTGTGTCGCAGCTCCGCCGCCGCGTCCGGGGTAGTAGCTGCCATTCGTCGCGTTGTAGAATGTCCAATCGACGAATCCTGAACAGTCTAATCCGAACGGTCGTATCGTTCCCGTGGAGCCGCTGCCTGCGGCTGTGACTTCCATCGAAGTTCCCCAACGATCATCCCAGCCGAGCGTCAAAGATTTTCCGCCCCAGAAGTACGACACGCGCCCGACGAGCTGCACTGCCGTTTCCACGACGGCCTTTCGTGCCGGGTCAAGATCATCCGGGAGATTTTCAAGCAGTTCGATTGCATCCTCCTGTGAAATGGTCAGCGAACCCATCGGAATATTCAGGCTGCCGAGGTTTTCAAGCAGAATATCCAGCGCGTCGTTTTGATATTTCGTAAAAGCATAGATCAGGCGCATTTGCTCGGCGGTTTTGGCCGTGATCGTGATGGTCAGCGCAATTCCCGTGTGACTGTCGTCCACATCGTCGTCCGGATCACTGTCCGGAACGTCAACGGTTTGCGTTGCCGTCGTGATCTCGCACATATCCCAGAAAACTTGACGCAGCAGCTCCACACGTTCTTCGTCAAGCGTGAAAACGTCAATGCCGTCCTCCGCGCCCGCCGTTTTGGACGCAAACACAGCTACGACTTCGCGCCAATCCGGGGCCTGTCCGATAATCTGGACGGACACAAAATCTCCATTTTGCAGGCGTTCCAGCTCTGCGTGGTATTCACCCTGAATTTCTGCAATGGCGGTTGCCAGCGGAACGGTATCTTCGCTTTCCTGTTCGTCAGCAAAGAGAATCCCCAACGGAGAAGCCAAAAACGCCCCCGCAACAATGACGATGGAAAACACGACAAAAAGCGCCGTGCCGCCACCAAAACTGGCGAGGGCGCTTATCAGCTCCTTGACCGCCTTTGCCGCGGCTTCGGCCAGCTTTTTCGCGGCTGCGGCGGCTGCTCTGGTAGCCCGGTTGTTGCTCTTTTGGAGCATTTTTCGCTGTGCATCCTGTGTAGCTGATTTCCGTGCCCGCTTTGCAGCGGTTTTTGATGCAGGTGTTTTTGGCTGCACCTTTGGTGCGCTGATTTGTTCCGTATCCATTGCCCGAATAGAAACGCCGCGCCGGGATTTTTCTCTCGGTGCGACGCTTGGCTTCGGCTTTTCACGAATGGCGGGGGGCTGCTCCGCTGGTAGAGCTTGCGTCGGTGGTGGTTGGACAGGTGGGGCCGGTTTGCTGCTGCCAGCCGTGACCGGCTGGCGCTTCGGCGTGATCGTGGGTGCATTGGAAACAGGTAGCTGCGGCGGAATCGGGGCAGCCGGTTCGGATGGATAGATGGATTCGATAGATGGATTTTGGGAGAGCTGCGCTTGTTTTTCTGCAAAGGCTTGCCGAGCCTGCGCCTGCGGCGTGGGTGGTAAATCTTGCGCCGGTGTTACCGCCGACCGCTCACGAATAAACTGTTCCTTGCCACGCATGGTCGGCGCTGCTTCTTTGCGCGGCGTCCACGCGCCCGACTGCTTTACATGACGAACAGCGGATGGTTTTGCTGGCGCGGCTTCGGATTGTAGCTGACTACGGATTTCAGGCACATCTGGCTTTTCGCGGATCGGCAACAATTCCCGTTCTGGTAGATCATCCGCAAGACGGATTTCCGGCTGCTCCGTATAGAGGTTATCCCGCGCAGACGGCTGTTCTGCGCGGGATTTCTTTGCCCGCCGCACATACGCGCGTCGCCCCTGCTCCTGCGGCGTGGGCGCTGGTGCGCTCTGCGGTCGCTGCGGTTCTGGCCGAGTGCGCGGTGCATTTTCTGCCGATGGCGCGGTCACTGTGGAGTGCTGCGATTGTGACTGCTCCGGCGTGATTGGCGGCGCTGTTGCAGCCTCTTTTGCAGCTTTCTGAACATACGCGCGCCGGGTCTGCTCTTGCGGCACGGCTGCCGGGGTGCTTTGCGGATGTTGCGGTTCTGGTCGGGTCCGCGGGGCATCTGCACGCTGATGCGTAGGTTTCGGTGTATGGGGTGGCCGTGTTTCTGTTGAAGAATCCGTAGATTCTTTCGTGTCAGGACGCTGGAGCACACGGCGCGGAAAATGGATGGCTTCGTGGACAATTTCACGCGCAGTCTTTTCCACCTGCTCCGTGGCAGTACACTCTGCGCTGTCCGAGCGGTCGGGCTGCTTCGCGCTGTCATTCAATTCCTTTACAAATTTCTGCACCATCTGGCGCTGAACGGTGGATGTAACTTGATGTTTGGGCTGTCTGTCTTTTGGACGGTCATTTCGTTCTCGAATGTCCGAAATAGGAATCACCTCCGTATTTCGTCCCAAGTTGGGACATAATTAAAAAACGTTCTCCTCATATTGACGCGGGTTTCTAAATTATGTTATATAAGCAAAGGGAGAGGCCTATATAGCGCAATGACTTGTATGGTTGAAAAGAATGGCTGTTGCGTGGCCAGAACGGAATTTTAGAAAGGAGACATTGCAAATGGTACTAATTGATACGAATGTCCTATATTATCTATGCGAGTTGGCTCAACCGCCAGCGGATTTCAGCATTCAACAAACGCTCAAAAGCATTAAAGAAAATCGAAAAAAAGAGAAGATAGCAATTTCCAGCATAAGCTTTTTTGAACTTTTGCTTAAATACCAAAAGCAAGCTGGAGTTATTCGACGGGTATCTACATTTTGCCGTAATAATGGTATTTGCATTTGTAACAATGCGTATCTGCCCGTCCAAGAAAACAATCGACCGCTTGATTTTTGCACAACACGCCAAAACGAGCTTTCGGAATATATTGCACAAATTTTGCCAGTTAAGATCGATGCTGAAGCTCGATTTGCAACGACTATTTATTTACATTTATGCGCGGGATTTCTTTTGCTAAAGTTGTTCCCGGAAAGAGAGCCAAATGACAATCAAATGAAACTTTTTGCGGGTATCTTAAATGTTGAAAGTAGTATAGCACTCGATTTTTTTAAGGTCGCTTTTTCTTGCGGCTATAAAACCGGGAATTGCGAATCTCAAATAAAGGAGAGTTTCAATTTTCTTCTTGAAAATCAGATCCCGCAATTACTTGCGTTTAGCGAGCCACTTGTAAAACTGTGTAGCGACAAATCGATTGACGAAGCGCTAAAAGCACTGCCGCGAGATGTTTGGGTCTGTGAAGTAAAAAAAGTAGAACAAAAAATGAAAAAATATGATACACCGATGGCGTATATTTCAAAACAGTCTCTATCTGTGGGGCGTGCGATGGGAGATAAGCAATTAAGTGCGTTACTTGCCAATACGGAAAGAATGCTTCAAAATTTAGATTTAGCCTATGACTCATTAAGGGAGTACCTGTTGGAAATTTTCAAGAAAATGTTTTTGTCAGGTGCCAACTTCAAGAAAAATGATATAAATGATGCACTTATTCTTGGAGGACTGCAATCGAATGACCATATCCTTACATGCGACAACGGAATGAAAAAGCACCTAGATAAATACAAAGGAAAGCAGCCTCAATACAAAACAAGCCTTGAACATATTAAGCAACTGATTAAAATATAGTGTCGTTAGAGGGGAAAGTAAACGCTAATATTTCTTCTGATGCTATTGCTCTGGTTCGGTAAGCCATAACCAGCTTAGGGTGTATCTCACCGTGAGATTCATTCCTTTCATGGAATTGCGTATCACGGTGAGATTTATTTTTGCAATGCTTCTGCGATACCAGCCATGATATACTCTGCACATGGCAGTGCGATGGCATTTCCGAGCGCAGTATAGCGGTTGGTGCTGCAAATCTCTCTGCCGTCTGCTCCATATTTTGTCCACCCCTCCGGCAGTCCCATGAGACGCTCACATTCTGTTTCTGTTAGAAAGCGAATGCAGCCGCTACTTGGATCATCCTCATACCAAAAGGCAAAAGGATATAGTTCGGATGCTAGAAGAGTGGGAAACGGATCTGTCCGCTTTCCAAAGCTTCGGAGAAACATCCGCTGATTGTGGTGCTTGGCGCCACCGCGCATTCGCAGTCCGGAAAAGGGTTGGACGATGGGTATACGCCGCCCTGCTTCAATAAAATCTCCTCGATCGGCTTCGGCGGCGGACACCCCGCCAGCACTGCACAGATTAAAATTCTGGAACAGTGGGCGGGACTTAAATAATATTTCTCCGGCACGTTGGCCTGTAAAATCTGCCACGAGAAAGATTCTTTGCCTGCGTGCAATTCTGGGGTTTGCCCAATATTGGGCGTCCAGGATGCGCCAAGCGAGATCACATCGTCTCCCTCGCACCATTCCGGCATCTGCCCACTGTCCAGAAGCAGGCATTGGAATTTCGGCGCCCGTGAACGCTCGCAGTACGGCGAGATAATCCAACCGGTTTCCTGATAGCCGAGCTCCGATGACGTTATGAACAGAAATCAATTATGCAAAGTACTTTCTCCAAAGAGCAGTAAAACAGAGCAAATTGCCCTGTTTCGCTGCGCATAATATTTGGAATTTTAACCAAGCGAGGAAAGCCAATCAATTAACTCAGTATCCTGTTCCCAATGAGATGCCTTTGGGAGATCAAGATGAGCTGTTGCTTTCTCCAAAACAGCTCGCTTGGCTTCGTTGTCTGCTCTGGCGTAAACCTCTGTAGTAGAAATATCGGCGTGCCCTAGATAGTCTTTAATGTAGACCGGGTTCACATTTGCTTGTACCAAATGCATGGCCTTTGTATGCCGGAAGACATGCGGAGAAATTTTTGTGGGCATTCCTGTGGATAGCTCTTGTGCCATTTCAGCATACTTTTGGACAATGTATGTTACTCCGGAACGGGTCAACTTGTGCCTGCGCCCATTCCAAAACAGCGGAAGTTCCGGGGTGGCGCGTAGATCAATATGGTTTTCTTGGAGATATCCCTGCAACAATCCAGCAGTTTGCTTCATCAGCGGCACTGTGCGGACTTTTCCGCCCTTTCCGTGCAATGTAATAACTGCCGGAAAGTCTAACCGTATGTCACGCAGGCGAATATTTACAAGTTCACTAACACGGGCTGCTGTATCATACAGGACAGTGAGCAGAACAAGATGCCTCCGACCTTTCTTTGTGGAAACATCAGGCATGGACAACAGAAGCTTTAAATTTTCCGGTGTCATATATTTAGCTTGCGGCGTTGGAGCTACCATACTCGGAATTTTGAGGATCTGGAGGCAGTGTTCCATATAGCTGGGTTCTTCCGTCATAACATAATCGAAAAAAGCGTGGATCGCGCAGAGTCGTTGGTTGTATGTAGACGGTGACGATCCTCTGGCATCGGTTAGCCACAGGAGATAATCCTCAATGCACTTTTTATCAAGTTTGGACAATGTCAGCTTTGCAATATTTAAGCCCTTTTCGTCTCTGCAAAAATCAGGAGCAGTTTGAAGGTATCTCGGTAAGAACGAATCGTATTGCTGCTTAGATTTCGTTGGACGGGCAAGTAGTGTGTAAGATACTGTGTCAAATATCTGGAAAAGTTAGATGTTTTCATTTGCTACCTCCATCTGCGGAATGAGGGCACCAAATTGGAGTTCCAGATTTGTAACAATATCTGGATACATCTGTGCAGTTAGCTGCAGATACTTTTGCGTTCCGGATAACCCATTATGCCCAAGATATCGTGAAAGGACAGGTAAGGCAGCGGTAATATCTTCACCCGAAAGCACCCAGTTATTAAGGCAATGCACAGCAAAGGTGTGCCGGATGTCATGTGGACGCGGACCGTTTCCTGAACCGTTATAGGGAATTTTCGCTATTCTGAGAATCTGGCGAAATTGAGCATGAATCCAACTATTCCCGTACCTTCCGCTTTTGCTGCGAGAACTTGAGCTTGGAAAAATGAATGCGTCTGCGGACTTTTCCTGAATCTTTTCTAAGTATTCCTTCAATGCCTCGGCAACTGTAGTGGAAAAGGGCACCAAACGGTTTTTGTGGAATTTGGTGTCCAAGATGATAAATACATTTTCTTCAAGGTCTACATCGCGCATACGTAGTTTAAGCAATTCGGAGGTGCGCAGGCCACAGTTAAACAGGATTCGGAACATAACAGGAAGTTGGTACGTTCGAGCAGGATTCTGCTCTGTAAATGCCGTATGATCCGCTGCAATCAGTATTTGTTCAATTTCTTCATCTGTAAATATATAGGCTTTGAAATTACGGTTTTCTTTTGGGAGGGATTTCGGAGGAATTCTGTATGCCGTATAGCCTTTGCGAACTACAAAATCAAGAAACCCATTGATTGCGCTGACATCTCGCAAGATAGTATTGGTCTGCATATTCCGTCGGTTTCCAATATGACTTAGGACGTATTCTTTCGTAAAGGAAATATCCCCATCATCCGGATCGACAAAGTCTTGAAGAAAGCGCCGAATGCACCCTTCGTCAGTTTTCAGACTAAATCCAAGAGCACGCCGCTCTGCCATATATTGCTCCAACAACATTTTGGAAGTCATTTCAGTTCCCTCCGTTCACCATAAGACAATGCACATTTACGCAAAGCCGGAAGGTCTACTTTCGTATAAACAGATGTCGTCTTTGGACAATTGTGACCAAGAATATTGGATATCGTCATAAGGGGTGTCCCGTCATACAAGAGGGTGCTTGCCAGCGTATGGCGCAGGGAATGCGCCGTTTTACGCTTTTTCACCGTCAGTCCGGCATACTTCATATATCGCTTGAGATTTTCAGAAAGAGATGTGCTGGACTGAAATTCGCCGTAAGGATGAATATGGCGGATAAACACATTGTCACAGTCAGAGTCTAAGCGGCCGTTTTTTAAGTAGTCAATAATGGCATCCCCAATGATAGGAAGCAGCGGCAGCGTGTTCGTCTTTTTCGTTTTTTGCTGCGTGTAGGTAATCAGTTTTTGCCGCCAATCCAAGTTTTTGAATTTTAATGCACAGATATCACCAGCCCTCATTCCAAGTAAAACGGCCAGTAGCAGCATTGCATAATCCCTTTTTCCAATCGCATTGCTGCGGTCAATGACAGCCAGCAATTGCCTCATTTCCTCTGGTGTCCATGTTTCTGGGATATTCTCGTCGACATAGATCTTTGGCCTTGGAACACTAGGAGATAGGTCGTCCTCAAGTATGCAGCTTTCATGGAGATAACAAAGGAAATTACGCAAAGCGCTGCTGCATACGTGGATGGTCGCGCGATGATACCGACACAAAGTGGTCATAAAATCCGAAATGTCAGCTGTAGTCAGATTTGAAAGAATAATTCTTCTACCATCTAAAAAGCATAAGAATTGCCGGATCTTTGTTCTTTTGACATCAATTGTTCCGGCTGAATTATTATTTCTCTGACACCACGCAAGGTATTCGTTCAGTAAGTTGGCATATTTCTGCGGAAGGGTATAGTCATGATGACTGTATCGTAATGCGTATCCAAATTGAAAGATATCGTCCAAAAAGCGAATTGAATTGCGCGCATCAAGCTGCTGCCTATTTAATTTTATATTGGCATCGCCGATATTCAACCCAAAACGAGACCTGAAGTACCGCGGTCCGGTTTCTGCATCATAAGCTTGAATTCCATTTTCCGTACAATAGTTGCAAAACCGGCGAAATTCCTTGTCGTGCCGACTGAGTGCTGATGATCTGAAATCCAAGCGTATCAACTCCATGTTTGCCGCATTCATCAGATCAACAATTAAAACTGTTTTCTTGCTGTGCATAGGTTACCTCCTCATATATTGTGGCATTTTCAGTATAGAGGAAAATTATGTACAGCGTTTTCGCATTTTTCAGAGAAAATACAAGATTTTGAAGGGAGAACTGTTCATAATTGCTTACAATTCATAACGTGCCTTATGTATTGAAGCACATAAATGACGTTTTCCCAAACAGCGATTGCTGGAAAGCGATTTCCACTGGCATTCCTCATTTCGTCAATAATTCGAATTGCCTGATAAAACAGGCTTGATTTTACGCCCTGAATGCCGGATTTGTCGCCAATTTGTGAGAAATTTTGGCAGGGTGAGCCAAACGTGATCACATCGACCGCTGGAATTTTGCTGCCGGATAGCTCTGTGATGTCGCCTAAATGTATCATCTCAGGAAAATGACGCTTTGTAATGGAGATCGCATCCGGCACGATTTCGCTTGCCCAGACCGGCACAATTCCATGTCGGCTTGCAGCCAGAGGGAATACGCCGATGCCGTCAAAGAGACTGCCCATTGTCAGCGCCGGCATTTACATTCCTCCAAGCTGCGGTTCTTCACTGTATTGCCGCAGCTCGTCCAGAGACGCTGCCATGAAATCATGCACGCGCATGGCTCCGCCGAGGAAGTTGGGTGAAGTATCTTCCGTCAGGTCGATCCGGTCCGCGCCGCCGAAGTCAATAGGCTGCCTGGTCAGCACCGTGCCGCCGCGGTTGACCACTACGAGCGGCGCGATGTAGCAGAAATTTCCTGTGTCACAGCTTTCGTAGAGGTCATACGCATACAGACCGGCCGGTACCGCTTCGCGCGGGATTCTGCCGTCCGTGAAAAGTGCCGGATGATCCAGCACCTCGATCATCTCCAGATCTTCATCTAAAAAGCTCGTATCCATATCTTCACCTCCATCATGCCGCAGCCGCCTTTGCGACGGTTTTTGTGATGTTGATCGCTGTCTGCGCGGTATAAACTGCGCTGGACAGATTCGCTCTGGTTGATGTGTCCAGACCGAACGCGCCCGCAATGCGCGGGATCTCTCCGGCGGAGAGCATCAGCCCCAAGCCGAGCAGCGCGTGTTCATTGAACAGCGACAGTCCTGCAATCAGGATCGTAGCCTGCAAAAAAGCCGTGAGGCACAGCCCCACGACCTGCTTGCACCACTGATAGAACCCGTCCAGATACCCGCGCGGCACAGAAAACATATACAGACTGCCGACTGCAATCTGGATGAGCAGGATGCCGCCGCGCTTCAAGTTTGCAAAGAATACCTTGATGACCGCATACGCCATGAGGATGATGCAAAACAGCACCATGATCGGGCTTGTGACCGAACCGAAGCCGCCGACGTGCGTCGTAGCAAAATCTACGAAGTTTTCAACGGTCAGCTCGTCAATGATATTTCCGGCGACCGTGCCGAAGCTCGCGCCCGCACCGCTGATGGCATATCCAAAATTCGCCTGCAAGGACACGCAAAGCTCATAAAGCCTGATCGGTACAACCGTAAAAAGACTGACCGCCATGAATCCCTTAATGAGATTCATGGCGGTTCCTTTGATGTCGGCCCGGCCGGACGAGTATTCCAGCCCGCATTCCGCGCAGGCGACCACAAAACCGACCGCATACAAAATCCAAGCAAGATACGAGAAAAACAGGACGATGCTCTGCACCCAGCTCATTTCGAACATCTCGGCTCCCATATTGCCCATTTCTGCAAAGAAGTTTGCAAGGAAGCCGATGATTTGCTTGTAGACCCAATCCATGATCTGCTCCAAGATCGTCGATGCGACGAAATCCCAGATAAACAAGCTGCGTCACCTGCCTTTTCTTTCCGAATTGATCACAGCCCGACGATGCCCCAGATATAGGTCGGCGCGGTCAAAGTGAAGACCAAACACGCAAAGAGAATGGCGGGCGCAGTCCATTCAAACTGCCCAGATTTCCGATAGTCAAAATATGCGGTACCGAGTTTTACAAAGAAAGCGATGGCTAAAACCATATCAATTACCGGAAAAACCACGTTATCCACAACAGTTTTGATCTGTGTAGAGGCCGTGGTCCAAGTGCTTTCAACAGCGGATGCCACATCGCCGCTGCCGGCCGCCGACGCGACCGTAGCAAACAGCAGGCAGAGCAGCGCGCAGAAAACGAACAGCTTTCCGCGCTTCAAAATCTTCATCATAAATTATTCCCCCTTCCATTCCAGTACGAACACGACGGACAGCACATCCTGCTCGGTAACGGGCTGAGAAACGGCGCTGACAACGGCATCGTAGGAGAGCGGCAGTTTTCCATTTTCCGCAATCGTCCACGGTGAGGTCAGCGAGAATGTTTCTGCATCACCGGTTTTCGTCGTCAAAGAATCGTTGATTTTGAAACCAAGCTGTTTCGCATCGACTTTGGCGTGCGCCATATCGGTCGTGTAGGGTACGAGCTGCCAGCCATTCTTGGTAGAAATTGAAACACTGGACACGATGACATCACCGGTAGACGCATTGATGATCTCCGCTGCGCCAACATGAACTTCTCCACCTTCGTCAACGACGAGCGGCAGCGTGACGGGAACTGTGACCGAGAAAACCTCTGTGATCTCCCAATGCGCATAGTAGGTGCTGTCACCATCTGTCTTGTAGATGGTGTTGGCATCGACCTGTGTGCCGCCGTTCGCTTCCGTGAACCAGCCGAGGAACTCGGCATTCTTGCGCGTCGGCTCAGTCGGC
>ERZ857998.2246-NODE-2246-length-18651-cov-5.209292_pt1 | contig 18651 bp, 14 predicted proteins | sample MGYA00519954_ERZ857998 | MGnify/ENA primary metagenome ERZ857998 (study PRJEB31778, sample SAMEA3449424) | human gut metagenome | biome: human gut; feature: human-associated habitat; material: faeces | place: United Kingdom | collected 2010/2012 ...
ACCGTTACGGTAGAACAAAACTGTAAACTCATGCGCTATCTGCGCGACACGCTGCACCTGACAAGCGTCAAGGACGGCTGTTCGGAGGGCGCCTGCGGCGCGTGCACCGTGCTCATTGACGGCGAACCCATCCGCGCCTGCACACCGTTCACCGATTCGCTGGCGGGCCGTCACGTCATCACCGTCGAGGGTCTGACGGATGAAGAAAAGAGGCTCTACACCTACGCCTACGGCGAGGCCGGAGCCGTGCAGTGCGGCTTCTGTATTCCGGGCATGGTGCTGTGCACAAAGGCGCTGCTCGACCGGAACCTGAACCCGACAGACGATCAGATCCGCTATGCCCTGCGCAACAATTACTGCCGCTGCACGGGCTATGTGAAGATCATGGACGCTGTGCGTCTGGCAGCGAAATGCCGCCGCGAGGGCGTGATCCCCGAAGCGTCGGAAAACGACTGGAAGCTCGGCTCGAGCGTCCACCGCATCGACGTGGAGGAAAAGGTGCTGGGCTACGGCAAGTATCCCGACGACTGGTACCTGCCCGATATGTGCTACGGCTCCGCCGTCCGCAGCCAGTATCCGCGTGCCCGTGTTCTTGCCATCGATGCGTCGAAGGCCGAGGCGCTGCCCGGCGTCGTGCGCGTCATTACGGCGGCAGATATCCCCGGCGAAAACAAGGTCGGCCATTTGAAGCACGACCAGTATTCGCTCATCCCCATCGGCGGGCTGACGCATTATCTGGGCGACGCGATCGCGCTTGTGGTCGCGGAAACGCCGGAAATTCTGGAAAAGGCGAAGAAGCTCGTAAAAGTAACCTACGAACCGCTGCCCGCCGTCCATAACCCGCCTGAGGCATGGGCGGAGAACGCGCCGCGTGTATTTGACGAGGAAGAATCGAACGTGCAGGCGTATAAGCATATCGCGCGCGGCGACGCGGATACGGCCATCAAAAACTCCAAATATGTGATCTCGCAGCATTTCGAGACGCCTTGGACAGAACACGCGTTTTTAGAGCCGGAGTGCGCTGTCTCGTACATCGACCCGGATGGCTATGTGATGGTGCTTTCGACCGACCAGTCCTCGCACACGACGCTGCACGAGTGCAAGCTCCTGCTCGGCTCTGACAAGGTCCGCGTACAGAACCAGCTCGTCGGCGGCGGCTTCGGCGGAAAAGAGGACATGAGCGTCCAGCATCATGCCGCGCTCATCACGTACTTGACCGGCAGGACCGTCAAGGTCAAGCTCACGCGGCCCGAATCCCTGCTCATCCACCCCAAGCGCCACCCGTTCTGGATGGACTTCACCATGGGCTGCGACGAAAACGGCATCATTCAGGGCGTCAAGGCCAAGGTCTATTCCGACACCGGCGCGTTCGCCTCTCTGGGCGGCCCGGTGCTTGAGCGTGCGTGTACGCACGCAGCCGGCCCCTATAACTATCAGAATTTCGAGATCGAAGGCACGGCCTACTATACCAACAACCCGCCCGCGGGCGCGTTCCGCGGCTTCGGCGTCACGCAGACGTGCTTCGCCACCGAGACGCTTCTGAACGAAATGGCCGATAAGGTCGGCATTACCCCGTGGGAGATCCGCTACCGCAACGCCATCCGGCCCGGGCAGGAGCTGCCGAACGGCCAGATCGTCGGCGCGGAGACGGGCCTTGTTGAAACGCTTGAAGCAGTCAAGCCGTATTATGACGAGGCCATGAAACTGGGCAAGCCCGTCGGCATCGCCTGCGCGATGAAAAACGCGGGCGTCGGCGTCGGCATCCCCGACTGGGGCCGCTGCAAGCTGATCGTGGAAGACGACGCAAAGGTGCATATCTACGCGGGCGCTTCGTGCATCGGCCAGGGCGTCGGCACGGTGCTCGTGCAGATGATCGTCACGAATACGCCGCTGACGCGCGGCGATATCGTCTATGAGCGCTCGAACACCTGGATCGCACCGGATTCCGGCGATACCTCCGGCTCCCGCCAGACGCTCGTGACAGGCGAAGCGTGCAGACGGGCCTGCGAAAAGCTCGCCGCAGCGCTGGAAACCCACACGCTTGCGGAGCTTGCCGGTCAGGAATTCTACGGCGAGTATCTTGCAAAGACCGATAAGCTCGGCGCAGACGTGCCGCATCCTGTTTCGCACGTGGCCTACGGCTACGCCACGCAGATGTGCGTCGTCGACAAGAAGACTGGAAAGGTCGAATCGCTTGTCGCCGCGCATGACGTCGGCAAGGCCGTCAACCCCCGCTCGTGCGAAGGACAGATCGAGGGCGGCGTCGTCATGAGCATGGGCTATGCCCTGCGTGAGCAGTATCCGATCGATGAGAACTGCAAGCCCATCGAGAAATACGGCGAGCTCGGCCTGTTCCGGGCGCACGAGATCCCGAAGATCGTGCCCATCGTGGTCGATAAGCCGGGGCTCGACGTCGCCTGCGGCGCCATCGGCATCGGCGAGATCACATCGATCCCCACCGCGCCCGCCATTGCCGACGCCTATTTCCGCTATGACGGTGAGCGCCGCACAAAGCTCCCGCTTGCCAACACGCCGTATGAAAGGAGGGGAAAGTAAGATGGCTGTCAAAAAACGCTTCCCCTATAAGGCGGCCTTTGTCGCCTGCAATGGCGGCTGCCGCGCCACGGCAGAGTGCCAGTACGGCTGCGTCGGCTGCGAGCTGTGCGTGAACGTATGCAAATTCGAGGCCATCGCCCTGAATGAATACGGCGTGGCCGAGGTCGACGAGGACAAGTGCATCGCCTGCGGCAAGTGCGTGCGTGAATGCCCGCGCGAACTCATCCGCATCCACGAATGCGCGAACCCCGTCGCCGTCAAGTGCTCCAACAAAGACCCCGGCAAGGACGCGCGGAGGATGTGTCAGGTCAGCTGCATCGGCTGCGGCATCTGTCAGAAGGTCTGCCCGGCCGGCGCGATCACCGTGACGGACAATCTCTCCCACATCGACGAGTCCGTCTGCCTGTCCTGCGGCCAGTGCGCCGTCAAATGCCCCCGCCATGCGATCTGCGACCTGCGCGGGATCCTGACGGAAAAACGGTAAAATTCAGATAAAAGGCTGCCGTCCGGCAGCCTTTTTCGTATTCAAAGCTCCCCGATAAATTCCAGCACGCATTCGCGCAGGCGGGCGATGCCCTCCGGCATATGGCCGCCCGGGCGCAGGCCCATGCCGAGTTCGCGGCTGACGCTCGGGCTGACCGGGAGCGTCTTCACACCGTTCAGCTTGCCGCGGAGCATCATCTCCGCCATCATCGAGATTCCAAGCCCCTTGCCGACCATGCGGATGACCGTCTCGTCGTCGACGTGGCAGGGGCGGATGACAGGCTTCACGCCGTATTTCCGGAACGCCGCGCCCACGTCGATATCGAACCGGCCATAGGGCATCAGGAAGTCCCGACCCTCGAATTCCGTGATTGGGAACGTCTCGCGGTCGTCCGTAGGGTAATCCGCCGGTAAAATGGCGTACATCGCGTCGTTGTGCAGCGGCGTCCAGTCGCAGGCGAAGGCACTCTGCCGCGCAGCGAAGATCACGTCTGTGCGCCACGCCTCAAGCAGCTCGAACGGCTCGAGTTCATGGTCGACCGTCCGCAGATCGACGTCGATGTGCGGGCAGACGCGCCGGAACCGGTAGAGGATCTCCGGCATCCAGTGCATGGCGATGCTGGCATAGGCCGCGACGCGGATGGTCTGCGCCGATTTTTCCGTGATCGCGGAGATCTGGTTCTCCAGCCGCGCGTTTGCGCGCAGAAATTCGCGGATGGCGGGCATGAGCGCATTGCCCTCCTCGGTCAGGGCAATGCCGCTGTGGTCACGCTGCACCAGCGTCAGACCGATCTCCCGTTCCAGACTGTCGACCAGATGCGTCAGCCCCGACTGCGTATAGCCGACGACCTCCGCCGCTCTGGAAAGACTGCCGAGATCAACGGCTGTCATTAAAATTTCAAGCTTTCTGCTGTCCATGCGCCGCTCCTTTCCGGGTGGATATGACAAGGGATATGATAAACCGTCATAGAACCATTATAATCACGCGCTTCCATTTTGCAAGCCCTGCGTTTACAATCAGTTCATAAATTAAAGGAGCGCACACAAAATGACGACAAAAAAACTGACGCGCAGACAGCGCATTCTGGTCGCGACGACCCTGTTCGGTATGTTCTTCGGCGCAGGCAACCTTATTTTCCCCGTCCACCTCGGCCAGATGGCGGGCAGCAATGTGATCCCGGCCATCATCGGCTTTATTATCACCGCCGTCGGCATTCCCATCTTCGGCGTCGCCGCCATCGGCGTGACGCACTCGGACGGCTTGCAGACGCTCTCCGGCAAGGTCGGCAAGGGCTACGGCATTTTCTTCACGTGCCTGCTCTATCTGACCATCGGCCCGCTGTTCGCCATTCCCAGATGCGCGACCGTCTCGTTTACGACCGGCGTTTCTCCGATGCTCCCTGAGGCCGCGCAGCCGCTGGCGCTGCTGCTGTTCTCCGCCGTCTTCTTCGCGTTCGTGCTGTTCTTCTCACTGCGTCCGGGCAAGATCACGGTCTGGATCGGCAAGATCATCAATCCCGTCTTCCTGCTGTTTCTGGCCGTGCTCGTGATCGCGGCGCTGCTGAAGCCCGGCGCGTCCATCTCGGACGTGGCCCCGACCGAGCCTTACGCCACCAAAACAAGCGCGTTCTTCTCCTCGTTCATCGAGGGCTACGGCACCATGGACGCCATCGCGGGTCTTGCCTTCGGCATTGTGGTCATCGATGTCATCCGCCGCATGGGCGTTGACAATGACGACGCGGTCGCCGTCGATGTGCTGGGTTCCGGCGTGCTGACTGGGCTTCTCATGGCGGTCATTTACGTCGTTACGATCCTCATGGGCACGCAGTCGCGCGGGCTGTTTGAGATCTCCGACAACGGCGGCATCGCCCTGACGCAGATCGCAGGCCATTATTTCGGCGGCGTCGGCCAGATCATTCTCGCCGTCACCATCACCTTCGCCTGTCTCAAAACCTCCATCGGCCTCGTGACCTCCTGCTCGGAAACGTTCGTCAAGATGACGCACGGGAAAATTTCCTATAAGCTCTGGGCGATTTTGTTCACGCTGTTCTCCTTCGCCGTCTCCAACGTGGGCCTGAGTGCGATCATCGAGTATTCCATCCCCGTGCTCATGCTCATCTATCCGCCCGCCACCGCACTGATCATTTTGGCCTTCGCGGGCAAGCTCTTCCGGCACGACCGCGCCGTGTATCTTTCGACCATGATCTTCACGTGGGCTGCGGCGATCTTCGACTTTTTCAAGACGCTGCCCGCCGGTGTGCGGACGGCCCTGCGGCTCGACGCGCCGGTCGAGCTGGCGAAACGGTATCTGCCGCTGTTCGACCTGAACCTCGGCTGGCTGCTCCCGGCTGTTGCCGGCTTTGTCATCGGCATGGCGATCCATCTTTCCAGACGCGGCCGCGCAAAATAATCAGCACAAACAGAAAATCCGTGAAGAACCGAAGCGTGTACCGGCTCTTCACGGATTTTTGATTAGGGTGTATCTGAAAACTCATGATGTGACCGGCAGCGAGGGATTTTTGCGTTGCGCAAGACATTTTTTCGCAGGAATACTGACGTATTTCAAGGAAAAATGACGCGGCGCACCGCAAAAAGGCCCGCTGTCCGGGTGCGTTGGGAGTTTTCAGATACACCCTAGCGTCTCAGCGGATGGTCACAAGTTCGTAGGTATCCTGGCCGATGCCGAGCTTTTTGCCGTGCTCGATCAGATCCTGCCAGTGCGTATTGTCATGCGCGGCATGGAAGCGGTCACAGTCGTGCTCGTGCTTCAGATCGGTGATGGCGCTGTTTGGAAGAACCGGCTGACGGTTGATAGCCTCGGCGCAGGCCAGATCCAGCGCGACGGGGTCGGCGGATGCGAACATGCCGACGTCCGGGACAATGGGCACGTCGTTTTCCGGGTGGCAGTCGCAGTTCGGCGAAACGTCGCGGACAATGTTGATGCAGTAGCTGGGACGACCGTCCAGCACGGCCTTGGCGTATTCCGCAATCTTGCAGTTGAGGAGCCTGACACTGGCTTGGAAAGTCGGATGGATGGCGTCCTTGGGACAGACCGCGATGCAGCGGCCGCAGCCGACGCAGTTGTTCTGATCGATCCGGCACTTTTTGTTTTCGATCTGCGGGCCGTTGTGCGCGCAGATCTTCGCGCAGGCTCCGCAGCCGACGCACAGGTCTGTTTCGACATACGGCTTGCCGTCGGCGTGCATGGCCATCTTGCCCGCACGCGAGCCGCAGCCCATGCCGATGTTCTTGAGCGCGCCGCCGAAGCCCGCTTCCTCATGGCCCTTGAAGTGCGCCAGTGAGATCACGATATCCGCGTCCATCACGGCCCGACCGATACGGGCGGTCTTGCAGTATTCGCCGCCCGCGACGGGAACCTCGATATCGTCCGAGCCCTTCAGGCCGTCGGCGATGATGACATGACAGCCGGTGGAGAACGGGGAATAGCCGTTTAAGTACGCGGTGTCCATATGCTCCAGCGCGTTTTTGCGGCTGCCGGCATAGAGCGTGTTGCAGTCGGTGATGAAGGGCCTGCCGCCGCGTTCCTTGATGAAGTCGGCGACGACCTTGGCATAGTTCGCGCGCAGAAACGACAGGTTGCCGAGCTCGCCGAAGTGCAGCTTGATGGCGACGAACTTGCCGTCAAAGTCGATCTGAGAAAACTCTGATTTTTCCAGCAGCTTCCGAAGCTTATCGAGCTGGCTCACGCCGTTGCGGCAGCGGAAATCGGTAAAATAAACCTTGGTTGCAGGCATGAAGGTGTCCTCCTTTTATTGTTTTTTCATCATACCGCACCCGCCGGATTTTGTCAACGCAGACACTCAAGTAACCGCTGATTGAATTAGCAAGAGTTGTCAGCGAGAAATTTTGTCCCAAATGAAAGTTTGAAAAGCGCAGGAATACTGTATGTATTTCAAGTTTTTCAAACTGCACAGTTGGGGCAAAAGATCCGCTGACAGCCGCAGACGATTGAATCATCGGTTACTCAAGGGATGGAAAACAGGTAATTCTGCAGGCTGAACCCCGCCGCAAAGGGCCGCATGAAGTTCCAGTAGCCAAGCCCCAGCAGGCCATATTCCGTCAGCAGGCCGAACTTTGCCAGCGCGCTGCGCGCGTCCTCGAACCAGACCTCGTGCGGCTGTCCGGCCTCGTCCAGATAGGTGAAATACGGTGTCTGCGCCTGCTCGTCAAATTGAATTTCCGCGCCATACTGCGCCGCAAGCAGCGGGGCGGCCTCGTTCCCGATGGACTGCGCCCGCGTCGCCCCCGCCGTGAACGGCAGTGTCCAGTCGTAAGCATAGTTTGGAAACCCCAGCAGAATCTTCCCCGGCTCCATCTGCGTCAGCGCAAACTCCACCACCCGCCGCACCGCCCCAATCGGCGCCACCGCCATCGGCGGGCCATAGGTGTAGCCCCATTCATAAGTCATCAGCAGCACTGCGTCGCAGGCGGAGGCGACAGCGGCGTAGTCGTAGCCCTCGTAGAGGGTGCCGGGCTGATCGGCGGAGGTTTTGGGCGCAAGGGCAGCGATGAGCGGCAGGCCGTAGGGCGCAAGCAGCCCGTGCAGACGCGAGAGGAACTGCGCGTATGCCTCTGCCAGCTCCCGGCCCAGATATTCAAAGTCCACGTCCAGGCCCATATAGCCCTTTTCCTGCATCTTTTGCAGCACCGCCTCGGCAAGCGTCTGCTGAAGCGCTTCGCTTCGCAGCACGACCGCCGCCTGCGCGGCGGAAAAGGTTCCGGCTGCCGTCAGCGTCGACAGGTGCAGAAACGGCCGCACGCCGTACTCCCCTGCCAGCGCAAGCAGCCGCTCGTCGTCCATCGGCACGAGCGCGCCCTCCGGCGTGAAGCCGTAGGTAAACGGCATCAGCGCCCCGGCAAACGGCAGAATGCCGCGCAAAACGGATTCCTGCACATACGGATACGCGTACCCGCCGACAAATGCGCTGCGCGTCCGGCTCTGCTCCAGCTGCGTCACGAGAACCTGCCCCGGATAGAGCTGGTCGGAGCCGGACAGGTTCGGGTTCATCCGGAATAGCGACAGCACATCCGTCCCGGACGAAGCTGCGATGGACGACAGCGCATCCCCCGCCCGGACGGTCACAGTCCGTTCCGGGTACAGGACAAGCAAACTCTGCCCCACGGCCAGCCGGTACGGCTCCCGCAGGCCGTTATAGCGCGCAAGGAACCCCGGCGCGAGAGAAAGCGCCCGGCCGATGGAATACAGCGTATCACCGGGCTTCACCACATAGATCTGCACACGATCACCTCGCAAAACCCTATGCGCCGGACCGCGCTTGTGTTCCGGTATTTTATATGGTATAAATATTGTGGAAAAATCGGAAATACTAAGGAGTATGTACCATGAAACCGGAAGAACTCGGCGCATGGCAGGCGCTTTTGCAGGAGGAATTCGAAAAGCCGTACTGGCAGACGCTCTCGGAGCGGGTGGACACGGCCTACGCCGCGTCGGCGGTCTATCCGCCGCGTGAGGCGCTGTTTGCTGCTTTCCGTCTCACGCCGCCGGAGGCGGTACGGGCCGTGATTCTGGGGCAGGACCCGTATCACGAGCCGGGGCAGGCCAACGGGCTGGCGTTCTCCGTGAATCCGGGCGTGAAGCTGCCGCCGTCGCTGCGCAATATTTTTGCGGAGCTGCAATCAGACTGCGATATCACGCCGCCGGACAGCGGCGATCTGACCACGTGGGCAAGGCAGGGCGTGTTCCTGCTCAACAGCAGCCTGAGTGTGGAGGCAGGAAAGGCCGCAAGCCATAAGGATTTCGGCTGGCAGACGTTTACAGACGCGGTCGTGCAGAGACTGGCCGCGCTGCCGCAGCCCGTCGCGTTCGTCCTCTGGGGCGCGCACGCGCAGAAAAAAGCCGTGATCGCGGCCCGCAGCCCCTATCCGCGCCTCGTCCTGCAGGCCCCGCACCCAAGCCCCCTGAGCGCCTATCGGGGCTTTTTCGGCAGCAGGCCGTTTTCGCAGATCAATGCGTTTCTCGCGCAGCACGGTCAGAAGCAGATCGACTGGCAGCCATAAGGACGGCAAATCAGCCAAATTTTATGCGCAGCAAAAAGAAATTTTTTTCGTAAAAAACCTTATTTTTTTCTGAAAAACAGTTGAAATCTGCGATGTTCTGTCATAGAATATGCTTGCCTGCCGCAAAGCGGCGGACAGGGAGTTTTTTCGTATGCTGCATATTGTACTGGTAGAACCTGAAATTCCGGCCAACACCGGGAATATCGCGCGTACCTGCGCCGCGACGGGCAGCGTCCTGCATCTGGTAAAGCCGCTGGGCTTCGATATTTCGGACAAGGCTGTGAAGCGTGCCGGGCTTGATTACTGGCATCTGGTCGACGTGCGCGTGTATGAGGATCTGGAGGAGTTCTTTGCAAAGAACCAGCCTGCCTGTATGCGCCTGTTCTCGACCAAGGCTCCCCGCCGCTACGACGAGGCCGATTACCCTGACGGGACGTATCTGTTCTTCGGAAAGGAAACGAAGGGCCTGCCGGAGGAGTTTCTGGCTGCGCATTACGACAGCTGCGTCCGCATCCCCATCCGTGCGGAGGCACGGAGCCTCAACCTCAGCAATTCCGCCGCCGTCGGCGTATTTGAGGCGCTGCGGCAGCAGGATTTCCCGCATCTGAAGACCGAAGGAAAAATGGCGGACTGGAACCCGTAAACAAAGCGGGCTCTGCCCGTAATCAAAATAAGGAGGAACCTCTATGAACTACAACAAAAAGTCTGTTGAAGATATCGACGTCGCCGGCAAGCGCGTGCTCTGCCGCTGCGACTTTAACGTCCCCACCAAGGACGGCAGGATCACGAGCGACAAGCGCATCGTCGCCGCGCTGCCGACGATCCAGTATCTTGTGAAGCACGGCGCCCGCGTCATCCTCTGCTCTCACATGGGCAAGCCCAAGGGCGAGGTCAAGCCTGAGCTGAGCCTGCAGGTCGTGGCCGAGCGCCTGTCCGAGCTTCTGGGCCAGCCGGTCAAGATGGCAAAGGACGTTGTAGGCGAGAGCGCACAGTCGCTGGCCGCTTCCTTAAAGGACGGCGAGGTCATGCTGCTTGAGAACACCCGCTTTGAAAAGGGCGAGACGAAGAACGACCCCGAGCTTTCCAAGAAGCTTGCCTCCATGGCTGATATTTTTGTCAACGACGCCTTCGGCACCGCGCACCGCGCGCACGCCTCCACGGCCGGTGTTGCAGATTACCTGCCCGCCGTCTGCGGCTATCTGGTGCAGAAGGAAGTCTCCATCATGGGCAAGGCCCTTGCCGATCCGGAGCGTCCGTTTGTCGCGATTCTCGGCGGCGCAAAGGTTTCCGACAAGCTGAACGTCATCAATAACCTGCTTGAGAAGGTCGACACGCTCATCATCGGCGGTGGCATGGCCTATACCTTCGTGGCGGCCAAGGGCTACGGCATCGGCAAGAGCCTGTTTGACGCGGAGAAGGTCGACTACTGCAAGGATATGATGAAGAAGGCCGAGGAGAAGGGCGTAAAGCTGCTGCTCCCGATCGATACCGTCGTCGCGGCTGATTTCCCGAACCCCATCGACGCACCTGTCGAGGTCGAAACCGTCGACGTGACCGCGATCCCGGCTGACAAGGAAGGTCTGGACATCGGCGAGAAGACCCGCGCGCTGTTTGCAGACGCGGTCAAGAGCGCAAAGACCGTCGTCTGGAACGGGCCGATGGGCGTGTTCGAGAACCCGACGCTTGCCAAAGGCACGATCGCCGTTGCGCAGGCGCTGGCCGATTCCGACGCTGTGACCATCGTCGGCGGCGGCGACTCCGCAGCCGCCTGCGAGCAGCTGGGCTTTGCCGACAAGATCACCCACATCTCCACCGGCGGCGGCGCATCGCTCGAATTCCTCGAGGGTCTCGAGCTGCCCGGCATCGCCTGCCTGCAGGACAAATAAAGCCCTGAAATACGCCGCCGGATCTTTCCGAGCATGGCCGCGTCGGCCGGACTTGACGTATAGTATGTACGCCTGTGCCCGCCTTGCCCTGCACGAAAATCTCTCGCCGGTAACGAAGTAGGGGCGGACGACCCTGTCCGCCCATCACCGCCTTTCTCCGGGCCGACAGAGCCGTCGGCCCCTACAAGACGGAACAGATAAATTGTAATTTTGATTTAGATATAGGAGACTTCACACCATGAACAGAAAATACCGCAAGACTGTCATCGCCGGCAACTGGAAGATGAACAAGACCCCGACCGAGACGAAGGCCTTCATGACCGAGTTCAAGACCATCATGCCGCGCGGCCGCTGGTGCGACGTGGCGCTGTGTGTGCCCGCCGTCTGCATCCCGGCAGCTGTGCGCACCATGCGTGAGACCCGCATCGGCATCGGCGCAGAAAACTGCAACGCCAACGCCTCCGGCGCCTACACCGGCGAGATCGCGGCCAATATGCTGCTCGACGCTGGCTGCAAGTACGTCATCCTCGGCCATTCCGAGCGCCGCGCCATGGGCGAGACGAACGCGGACGTCAACGCAAAGGTTCTGGCTGCCCTCGACAACGGCCTGATCCCCATCATGTGCGTCGGTGAAAGCCTTGAGCAGCGCGAAGCGGGCATCACCGAGGAATGGATCACCATGCAGATCAAGACCGGCCTTGCCTCCATCGGCGAGGACAAGATCCGCAAGATGATCATTGCCTACGAGCCCATCTGGGCCATCGGCACCGGCAAGACCGCCACGCCGGAGCAGGCCGAAGAGGTCTGCGAGCACATCCGTGCGGTCATCCGCAAGCTCTACGGCGCAAAGGTCGCCCGTGCGATCTCCATCCTCTACGGTGGCTCTATGAACGAAAAGAACGCCTATGACCTGCTGGCCCAGCCCGACATCGACGGCGGCCTGATCGGCGGCGCTTCCCTCGTCCCCGAAAAGTTTGTCAAGATCATCGAGGCTGCCAACCAGCCCACGATCTGAGCCTCAATACGCACACGCCCCGCTGCCGAATTGACCGGCAGCGGGGCATTTTTCTGCTTCCTCACAGCATACAGATATGGTATCCGTCTGTTTCCAGAGACAGTGACTGGAACAGCGACTCGGTCCGTTCACGGTTTTCCGGCGCTGTGCGCCAGCCGAGGCCGCAGTCTGCGGTGATCTCGCGGGGGACGGGGATGATCCTGCCGGGGAGGCCTGCCTGCCCGCAGGCCTTTTCCGCCGCCATAGCGGCGCTTGTGGTGTAAAATGTGACGATGAGCCACTGCTTTTTCTCTCTCATTGCTCTGCCAGCTCCCGGACTGCGGCGATGGCCGCGTCCGTTTCCTCCTCCGTGTTGTAATAGCCGAAGCTGAAGCGCACCGCGCCCTGCTCCACGGTTCCAAGCGCCTCGTGCATACGCGGCGCGCAGTGCGCGCCAGCCCGGACGGCAATGTCATAGTCCTCCGCCAGCGCGTCCGCGACCATGGATGATTCCGCGTCCCGGATATTGAGCGACACGACCGGCGCGCGCACGAAATCCGAAAAATCGCCGTAGACGCATACGCCGTCCACGTCCTTCACGCCCTCGTAAAACCGGCGGGCCAGCGCAAGCTCGTGCGTGCGGATGGCATCCATGCCCGCCTCCTGAATAAAATGCACGGCGGCAAGCAGCCCCGCGATGCCGTGGCCGTTGCGCGTTCCGGCTTCGAGCCGTGTGGGATACTGCGGCGGCTGTGACGGCAGGAACGTCTGCACGCCCGTCCCGCCGACGCACCACGGGCGGATGTCCACGCCCTCCGCCACGCACAGGCCGCCCGTGCCCTGCGGGCCCATGAGGCTCTTGTGGCCGGTGAAGCAGAGGACGCTGATGTGCTGCGCGCGCAAATCGATGGGGAACACGCCTGCCGTCTGCGACGCGTCGACCACGAACAGCAGTCCGTGCGCTGCGCAGAACGCGCCGATGCGCGTCAAATCAAGCAGATTCCCCGTCAGATTTGAGCCTGCCGTGCAGATGACGGCTTTGGTATTTGTTTGCAGCAGCCGATCAAAATCGGCATAGTCGATACAGCCCTTCCGGTCTGCGGGCAGGAAACTGACCGAAACGCCCCGCTCCATCTCGCGGTACAGCGGGCGCAGGACGGAATTATGCTCCAGATCGGTCGACAGCACGTGGTCGCCCGGCGCAAGCAGCCCGGAAATGGCGATGTTCAGTGCCTCGGTCGAATTGGCCGTGAAGCACACATGATCGGCGCGTTCGCAGCCGAAGAGCGCGGCCAGCGCCTCCCGCGCGGCATAGATCGTCCGGGACGCGGCAAGGCTTTCCGCGTGCGCGCTGCGCCCGCTGTTGCCCATGGTTTGCATCGCGTTCACGACCGCATTGATCACGCACGGCGGCTTATGCAGCGTTGTGGCCGCGTTGTCAAGATAGATCATTCCGTCGCCCTCCCGTCAGATGGAACTATTATAATACAGAAACCGGGCGGACTGCAATGCAGTCGGCCCGGTTTTTGTTCGGCTATTTCGAAAACGCGCCGCTCACAGATGTGCGTCCGTCTGTGAGGCGCGGCGCAGGCCAAGGTCCGCCGCGATGAAAAATGCAATCACAAAGCAATAGAACACGACTGTCGCCCACGGTCTGCGGACGGAGAGACAAAAGTCCCAGATCCCGTGCAGCACGACCGGGACTAGGATCGCCAGCGCGCACAGAACCGTCCGCCTGCGGCCATTCCCCTGCTTTTCGGCCTGCTTGCCCCGGCTGAGGAGCAGTCCCATCGCAACAGCAAAGAAAAAGTGCCCCGGCACGGACAGAACCGCCCGCGATACCGCCGTCCGGAGGTCAGACTGCACGACATACAGAATATTCTCCACCGCCGCGAAGCCCAGCGCGGAGGACACGGAGTAGACCACCGCGTCGAACCGGTAATCGAACGCCGGGTGCTTCCACGCGGCAAGACGCACAGGGACGATCTTGCAGACCTCCTCGCTCACGGCGACCACCAGGAAATTGTCCAGCAGCAGATACGCCGCCGAGCGCCGGTTCAGCGCACTGCCCAGCGTCCGCGACGCAAGAAGCTGGATGCCCGCCGCCGGGAGCGCCAGCAGCGCGCCTGACAACAGCAGGATACCGAGCAGCCTGCGCGGTTCTTTTTCAATGCGGTCGAGCTGATAAATGCGGACAAACAGAATGACCGCCGGAACCAGCGCCGCAAGAGACAGATAATAATTCAAAACGGCTCCTTTTCTGCGTTAGCGGGTTATTTCAGCAGCTTTTTCAGATACTGCCCCGTGAAGCTCTCCGGGCAGGCGGCGATCTGCTCCGGCGTGCCGCAGGCGACGATCTGCCCGCCGCCGGAGCCGCCCTCCGGCCCGAGATCGACGATATAGTCCGCGACCTTGATGACATCAAGATTGTGCTCGATGACGAGCACGGTATTGCCCGCGTCGACCAGCCGCTGCAATACCTCGATCAGCTTGTGCACGTCCGCCATGTGCAAGCCTGTCGTCGGCTCGTCGAGGATATAGAATGTGCGGCCCGTCGCTCTTCGGGAAAGCTCCGTTGCGAGCTTGACGCGCTGCGCCTCGCCGCCGGAGAGCGTCGTGGCGCTCTGGCCGAGCTTGATATAGCCGAGGCCCACGTCGACGAGCGTGGCGATCTTATTGCGGATGCGCGGCAGATTGTCGAAGAAGGCCAGCGCCTCCTCCGCCGTCATGTCAAGGATATCCGCGATGTTCTTGCCCTTGTACAGAACCTCGAGCGTCTCGCGGTTATAGCGCTTGCCGCGGCAGACCTCGCAGGGGACGAAAACGTCGGCCAGAAAGTGCATCTCGATCTTCACAAGGCCGTTGCCGCTGCACGCCTCGCAGCGGCCGCCCTTCGTGTTGAACGAGAACCGGCCCGGGCCGTAGCCCCGCGTGCGCGCGTCGGCCGTCGACGCGAACAGGTCGCGGATGTCGTTAAATACGCCCGTATACGTCGCCGGATTGGAGCTTGGCATACGCCCGATGGGGCTCTGGTCAATGCCGACGACCTTGTCCAGATGCTCCAGCCCCTCGATGCGGTCAAATTTCCCCGGACGGGTGCGGGCACGGTTGAGGCTGCCTGCAAGCTTTTTATAGAGAATTTCATTGACGAGGCTCGACTTGCCGGAGCCGGACACGCCGGTCACGCACGTAAACGTGCCGAGCGGGAATTCCACGTCGATGTGGCGCAGGTTATTTTCCGCCGCGCCGAAGATCTTCAGGCTTTTCCCATTGCCCTCCCGGCGCTTTTCGGGCAGGGGGATCTTCTTTGCGCCGGACAGATACTGACCCGTGATGGAGCGCGGGGCGGCAATGATATCGTCGACTGTGCCCGCGGCGATGATCTCGCCGCCGTGCACGCCTGCGCCGGGACCAACGTCGACGATGAAATCGGCGGCGCGCATGGTGTCCTCGTCGTGCTCGACGACAAGAACGGAGTTTCCGATGTCGCGCAGACGGCGGAGCGTGTCGAGCAGCTTGTCGTTATCCCGCTGGTGCAGGCCGATGGACGGCTCGTCGAGGATATACAGAACGCCGATGAGGCTCGAGCCGATCTGCGTGGCCAGCCGGATACGCTGGCTTTCGCCGCCGGAAAGCGTGGCGGCAGAGCGCGAAAGCGTCAGATAGCTCAGGCCCACCGCCTGCAAAAACGACAGCCGGGAGCGAATTTCGCGCACGATCTGCTCCGCGATCACGGCCATGGAGCCGGTCAGCTTCAGATTGTCGACGAATTTCAGCTCCTCTGAGATGGGCATGGCGCAGAAATCCATGATGTTCATGCCGCCGACCGTGACGGCAAGGCTGATGTCAGACAGGCGCTTTCCGTGACACTTGGGGCACGGGCGCTCGGACATACACTCCTCAAGCTCCTTGCGCATGGCGTCGGACTGCGTCTCGGTGAGGCGCCGGGAGACGTTATTGACAACGCCCTCAAACGGCCGCTCCAGCGTGCCGCGCCCGTTGGCGCGCTCATAATAGATCGTGAGCTTTTCCGTGCCCGTGCCGTAGAGAATGACGTCGAGCGCCTTCTGCGGCAGCGCATCGATGGGGTCGCTCAGAGAAAAGTGATATTTTTTCGCCAGCGCTTCAAAATACATCCGAGAGATGGAGTCGTCGCGGACGTTGTTCCAGCCGCTGGCCTGGATGGCCCCCTCCAGGATGGAGAGGGACTTGTCCGGCACGATCAGTTCCGGATCCACCTTCAGCTGGCTGCCCAGGCCCGTACAGGTGGGACAGGCACCGAAGGGGTTGTTGAAGGAGAACATCCGGGGCGTCAGCTCCTCGATGGAGATGCCGCAGTCCTCGCAGGCATAATTCTGGGAGAATGTCAGATCCCGCTCCTCCCGCAGGAGGTTGACGACCACCAGCCCGCCGGTGAGGCCGGAGGCGGTCTCCACGCTGTCCGTCAGCCGCTGCTGGATATCCGGACGGATGATGAGCCGGTCCACCACAATCTCGATGGTGTGCTTCTTGTTCTTCTCCAGCTTGATCTCCTCGTCCAGCTCGTACAGATTCCCGTCCACCCGGGCCCGGACGTAGCCGGACCGCTTGGCGTCCTCAAAGATCTTGGCGTGCTCACCCTTCTTGCCCCGGATGACGGGGGCCATCACCTGGATGCGGGTGCCCTCCGGCAGAGAGAGGACCTGATCGATGATCTGGTCAATGGTCTGCTGGCGGATCTCCTTGCCGCACTTGGGGCAGTGGGGGGTGCCCACCCGGGCCCACAGCAGGCGCAGATAGTCGTAGATCTCCGTCACCGTGCCCACGGTGGACCGGGGGTTCTTGCTGGTGGTCTTCTGGTCAATGGAGATGGCGGGGGAGAGGCCGTCGATGTAGTCCACATCGGGCTTTTCCATCTGGCCCAAAAATTGCCGCGCATAGGACGACAGGCTCTCCACATAGCGCCGCTGACCCTCAGCATAAATGGTGTCGAAGGCAAGGCTGCTTTTGCCGCTCCCCGAAAGGCCGGTCAATACGACCAGTTTGTCCCGGGGAATCTTCAGGTTTACATTTTTCAGGTTATGTTCGCGCGCACCGCGCACTGTTATATATTCCATCTTTCGTCCTTTCTTACTATATTTATATACCCCGGACATGGCGTTCTCAAACTGTCAAATTTTTGGCGCCGCCGGAATTTGCACGCTGCTATTATACCATACTGTAAAAAAAGCGTCAGGTATATCCGGCCCGGACCTGTCTGAAAAGGAACAGACGAAGGCTTTTTGACAGACCGGAGTCGGCTTACAAAACCAAGCGCTTTATGCTATTGACATGAAAAGGAAAGAGAGATATACTTTGATAGGCAAAATATTTGACAGGCAAAGGAATTGACATGGCTCTGGAACGAAAAGAGATAGAAGAACTTAACGACCTGTTCGTGAGCATCTACGAGGTCATAGCGAAGTCTGAGAACGAGTCCATACAGAACGGGCCTTTTCCCGATCTTTCTGTTGCTGAGATTCATACACTGGCAGCCATTGGGCGCAACGGGAAGCCGTCTATGGGCGACGTTGCCGAAAGGCTCTCGGTCACGATGGGTACACTCTCCGTATCGGTCAAGAAGCTGCAGGCGCGGGGATACGTCCAAAGGGAGAACGACGAAAACGACAGGCGGCTTGTTCTTGTGAGCCTGACGGACAAGGGGAAAAAGGCGGAAAGGCTCCATAAGTATTTTCACGACGTGATGATCAAGCGCGTTACGGCAGACATGCAGGACGGAGAGATTGAGTCGCTCAAAAAAGCGCTTTCCATTTTAAAGCGATATTTCTACCAGTATTTAAACGGAGACAGGGAAGAAGGCTGAATATGAAAATTCTGGGCACCGGCAGCTATTTGCCGGAAACAGTATACGACAATGCGTATATGGAGAGCATAGTAGACACGTCCGACCAGTGGATTGTGGAACGCACGGGAATCCGGGAGCGGCACATATTGAAAAATGAACGCTCAAGCCATATGGCGGCAGAGGCGGCGATGCGGGCGATGAAGGCGGCGGGGATTCGGAGCGGCGATGTGGGCGCTGTGATCTGCGCGACATTTACGCCGGACGAGCTTGTGCCGTCTATGGCCTGCTGTGTCGTGGAGGAGCTGGGGATTGTATGCCCCGCCTTTGACGTGAACGCGGCCTGCACTGGCTTTATCTATGCGCTGAAGGCGGCGTCGGCCTTTTTGGGCGGCGGCAAGTGTGTTCTGGTTATAGGGGCGGAGACGCTCTCCAAGGTGGTGAACTATGCGGACAGGAGCACATGTGTTCTGTTTGGCGACGGCGCCGGTGCGGCCGTGCTGGGCGAGGGAGACGGCGTGGAATATATTGACGTAAATGCCTACGGAGATCCGGAGCGGGTTCTGAAGGTGGGCAACATCGACTATACGGATCCGAAGGCGGAAAGGTATGTCCGTATGAGCGGACAGGAAGTGTTCAAATTCGCCACAAGAGAGTTCGGAAAGCTGGCGAAAAGAGCGCTGGAGGCGACGGGGCTTTCCACTGGGGATATTGACGTGGTCGTCCCCCATCAGGCCAATCTGCGGATTATCGAATATGCGGAAAAAAAGCTGAAAATACCGTGGGAGAAATTTTTTGTAAATATAGAAAAAACAGGGAATACCTCTGCGGCCAGCATCGCCATTGCTTTTGACGAGGCGGTGCGCAACGGA
>ERZ857998.2250-NODE-2250-length-18583-cov-2.802191_pt1 | contig 18583 bp, 21 predicted proteins | sample MGYA00519954_ERZ857998 | MGnify/ENA primary metagenome ERZ857998 (study PRJEB31778, sample SAMEA3449424) | human gut metagenome | biome: human gut; feature: human-associated habitat; material: faeces | place: United Kingdom | collected 2010/2012 ...
GGCTGCCGATGCACAGGAGGCGTCGGCAGCCGCTTTTAGCCGCAGGCCCGTTGGACGGGTCTGCGGCGTTTTATCCGTTTTCCGGTGACACCGGCATCACAGGGCGGCGCCCCTTTTCGGGACGAAAAGGCCTGTCATATCGGCGTGCTCCAGCTCCAGCAGCTTCACCTTGCGCCGGATGCCGCCGGCGTACCCGGTCAGGCTGCCGTTTGTGCCGACCACGCGGTGGCAGGGGATCATGAGGGAAATGGGGTTGCGGCCCACCGCGCAGCCCACGGCCTGCGCGGACATCTTTTCCAGCCCCCGCTGCCGTGCCATCCGGGCGGCGATCTCCCCATAGGTCATGGTCTGGCCGTAGGGGATGGTACGCATGATATCGCAGACGGCCTTCCGGAACGGGGTGGCGTCATAGCGAAGCGGCGGCAGAAAGTCCGGCTCGTGGCCTGTAAAGTAAATATCCAGCCAACGCTTTGCCTCGGCAAGGGCGGGCGTGTTCTGCTCAATACGCTCCGCACTCAAATCGCGGGCAAAGTATTTCTGCCCATCGAACCAAAGACCCCTAAGGCCGGTTCCGTCCGCGGCAAGCAATATTCCGCCCAAGGGCGAATCGTAATGCTGAGTGAATATCATGGCGTATACCTCCTTAATTTGCCGGATTATCGGCCAATGAAATTATAGTGTAAAAAGGAAGCGGCATAAGCCGCTTCCTTAAAGGCTGTTTAAGCGTTTCTCTTAGTACATGCCGCCCATTCCGCCTGCACCGGGCGCGGGAGCCGCGGGCTCGGGAGCGGGAATGTCGCAAACCAGACTTTCGGTGGTGAGCACCATGGCCGCTATGCTGGCCGCGTTCTGCAGCGCGCTGCGGGTCACCTTGGTGGGGTCTATGATGCCGCGGTCGGTCATCACGCCGTATTCGTCAAGCTTGGCGTCGTAGCCGTAGCCGGGCTTCTTGGAGCGCTTCACGTTTTCAACAACCACGCTGCCGTCTACGCCGGCGTTGATGGCAATCTGACGCACGGGCTCTTCAAGAGCGCGGAGCACGATCGCGACACCTGTCTTTTCGTCGCCTTCCGTTTCGGCGAGAACCTTCTGAACCGCGGGAATCGCGTTGATGAGGACAGTGCCGCCGCCTGCAACGTAGCCCTCTTCAACAGCAGCCTTGGTTGCGTTGAGAGCGTCCTCAATACGGAGCTTCTTGTCCTTCATTTCCGTTTCGGTGGCTGCGCCGGCTTTGATCACGGCAACGCCGCCTGCAAGCTTTGCAAGGCGCTCATGCAGCTTTTCGCGGTCGAAATCGCTGGTCGAAACCTCGATAGCCGCCTTGATCTGCTGTGTTCTTGCCTTGATCGCGTCCTTGTCGCCCATGCCGTCAACAATGATGGTGTTTTCCTTGGTGACCTTGACCTGCTTTGCTCTGCCGAGCATATTGAGCTGAGTATCCTTAAGCTCATAACCGAGATCGGACGAAACAACCGTACCGCCGGTCAGGATTGCGATATCCTGGAGCATATCCTTACGTCTGTCGCCAAAGCCGGGAGCTTTGACCGCAACGCAGGTGAATGTGCCTCTGAGTCTGTTGACAATGAGGGTGGAAAGTGCTTCGCCTTCAACATCTTCGGCGATTATCATGAGCTTCTTGCCGGACTGAACGATCTGTTCGAGAAGCGGCAGGATCTCCTGAATGTTGGAGATTTTCTTGTCTGTGATAAGGATATACGGGTCGTCGAGAACGGCTTCCATCTTATCGGTATCGGTTACCATGTAAGGCGTGATATAGCCGCGGTCGAACTGCATACCTTCGACAAGGTCATAGTAGGTATCGGCTGTCTTGGATTCCTCAACGGTGATGACACCCTCTGCGGTGACCTTTTCCATTGCCTCTGCAATGATCTTGCCGATTTCGGCATCGCCGGAAGAGATTGTACCGACGCGTGCGATATCCTCGGTGCCGTTGACCTTCTTTGCCTGACCCTTGACGCTGACAATTGCGGCGTCGATGGCTTTCTTGATGCCCTTCTTGAGGACCATGGGATTTGCGCCTGCGGCGATATTCTTCATACCCTCGCGGACGATGGACTGAGTGAGCAGTGTTGCGGTTGTCGTACCATCGCCTGCCGCGTCGTTCGTCTTTGTCGCGACCTCGCAGACAAGACGTGCGCCCATATTTTCAAACGGGTCTTCAAGCTCAATCTCCTTTGCAATGGTAACACCGTCGTTGGTAATCAGCGGAGAACCGAACTTCTTGTCAAGTACGACGTTTCTGCCCTTCGGGCCGAGAGTTACCTTGACAGTATCCGCAAGAGTATTGACGCCTTTGAAAAACGCTTCTCTTGCTTCGGTACCGTATTTTATTTCTTTAGACATAATGATTCTTCCTTTCGAAAAGTGATACGCGCGGAATTATTCAACAACGCAAAGAATGTCGTTTTGTCTGACAACGACGTATTCCTCGTCGTCGAGCTTGATTTCCGTGCCGGAATACTTGCTGGTGATGACCTTGTCACCGGGTTTGACGGTCATGACAACTTCCTTGCCGTCAACCATACCGCCGGGACCCACCTCAACGACATATGCGAACTGGGGCTTTTCTTTTGCAGCTCCCGCAAGAATAATGCCGCTCTTTGTGGTTTCTTCGGCTTCAGCCATTTTGATGACGACCTTGTCGCCAAGGGGCTTGAGTTTCATGATGAATTCCTCCTTGTAATGTCCGGATCGGAGCATAAGGCACAACGTCGGGCTTTCGCCGTTCGCTGCCGCACGCTCCTTTCCTATTTTTCTTTCGTGTGATATAATAGCGCAAAAAGATTAATAATTCAAGAACGAGATGTTAATCTTTTTTGAATTCAGGTCTGAAGTACTGGTACAATGCGCATTTCAGCATACCGTTGTAAAGAGGGCGCTTTTTGTCTGCACGTCTGCCGAAGTCGCGTTCGAATTCCATGTTGTCGGAAATGAAATACAGCTGCCACGAGGGTACGTTTTCGGCAAGCGTCTTTCCCACGTCGCGCACGAGAATCGACGCCGACTCCCTGTCTCCCATACGTTCTCCGTACGGAGGATTGCAGACAATCGTGCCCTTTGCACCCTCGATCGGTGAGCGGAACATACGTGCGTCGGCACAAGTGAACACAATATCCCCGTCAACGCCGGCACGGCGTGCATTTGTTTCGGAAAGAGAAACGCAGGCGGGGTCGATGTCGCTTCCGAAAATGCGCCGCTGTGCCGGGGCAATGAGCGAACGCGCCTTTTCACGGGCATCATCGAAAATGCGACGGTCAAGAAAGGTAAATTCCTCAGCGGCAAAGCCGCGGTTGATTCCCGGAGCGATATGCCTGTCGATAAGAGCCGCCTCGATCGCAATCGTACCCGAACCGCACATCGGGTCGACAAAGATCACGTCGCTCCGCGGACGTGAAAATGTCACAAGTGCGGCTGCAAGAGTTTCGCGAAGCGGCGCGAGATTCGATTCGGGGCGGTAGCCGCGTTTGTGCAGTGCGTCGCCCGTCGTATCGAGCATGAGATATGCCGTATCTTTAAGTATAAAAAACACGACCTGATATTTCTCGGCGGTCTCTTCAAAATAGCTGACGCGGTATTTGCTCTTGAGCCGCTCCACGACCGCCTTTTTGATTATACGCTGGCAGTCGGGGACTGAGAACAGCTTTGAACGTACGCAGTGACCTTTTACAGGGAAGGCGGCGTTTTTGGTTATGTATTTTTCCCACGGAAGCGAAGCGGTACCGTCGAAAAGCTCGGTAAACGATGCAGCGCGAAAAGAACCGAGAACAATAAAAAGCCGCTCGGCGTATCTGAAATTGACGTTGCACTCGGCAATTGCGCTTTCGGGAGCGTCAAACAGGACGTGACCGTCCATAACCTCGGTTTTTCCGTAGCCCAGCGCGGCAATATCATCGCAGACCGGTTTTTCAAGTCCGAACAGGCATGACGCCATAAATCTCATAAAATGTTTTCCTTTTTATTGTTAATACACAGTTTGTGGGAAAGCCCGTCGGGCTTTCCCACAAAGACTATGTTTTCTATTCCTTTGGCTCGATCAGACCGTAATCATTGTTCTTGCGTTTATAGACTACGTTCAGCACGCCGGTTTCCGCATTCTTGAAGAGGAAAAACTCGTGCGACAGCAGATTCATCTGCAAAATCGCCTCCTCCACAGTCATCGGATGCAGATCGAACTGCTTGACCTTGGAGATTTTGATATCCTCCTCTGCGTCATCCGGGCTGAAACCTCTGTATGCTTCTTCGGATATCTGTTTCCTTTTTTCAAGGCGGGTACGATTACGTCTTATCTGACGTTCAAGCACATCCATCGCGTCGTCCAGTGCGCAGGCGACGTCCTTATCAGTCTGTTCTGCGCGGAAGATCGTGCTTCCGAATGGTTATCTCAACACGCTCGCCAATCTTTTCTTCATACAGCGAAACGGTTGCTTCCGTTTCGGCGGGGAAGAATTTGTCCAGCTTGGAGAGCTTTTTCTGAAAACGCTCCTTCACGTCATCTGTGATGTTGAACTTTCGGGCAATAAACTTGATCTTCATGTCTTGTACCTCCGTATTTAGTTGCCGAAGTGGGGATACGCGCTTTGCGGCGAAAGTTCCGCGCATCCGGCGTTCCCTTTCTTCAATACAAATTATACCACACTTCCGCCGTCAAGTCAATAAAAATTTGTGAAAAAGCGATAAGCAATTGTGAACAACTATAACTCGGTGCGATCGTGCCGTGTCGCATGGCAGGACACATTCACCGCAACGGGAAGCGAGGCTATATGCGTCGGGTAAGTTTCGACATTGACCCAAAGCGAAGTGGTATCTCCGCCCAATCCCTGCGGTCCGACACCGGTTTTGTTAAGAGCTTTGAGAATTCTCCGTTCCAGTCTGCTCTCGCGGCTGTCGTCAATAACGCCTACGGGACGGGAAAGCGCCTTTTTCGCAAGAAACGCCGCGTAATCGAAGCTGCCGCCGATTCCGACTCCGATCACCGTCGGCGGGCAGGGGTTACCCCCCGCGGATTTTACTGTTTCGACAATAAAACGGATTATATCATCCTCGCCCGATGTCGGGTTCATCATGGCAATACGGCTCATATTTTCGCTTCCGAAGCCCTTGGGCAAAGCCGTGATTTCAAAGGCATCGCCCTCGACCACATCAAAATAAATAATCGCCGGAGTGTTATCGCCGGTATTGACACGCGTCAGCGGATCAGCGACAGATTTGCGCAGATATCCTTCGCCATACGCCCGCCGTACGCCCTCATTGACAGCTTCGCGCAATGAGCCTCCGGTAATATGTACCTCCTGTCCCAGCTTCACAAACACGAACGCCATGCCGGTATCCTGACAAATGGGAATTCCCGTTTCAGCCGCTATCCGTGCGTTATCGGAGAGCAATCCGAGAATCTCTTTTGCCCGTGCGTTTTTTTCGCACTTTGCGCTGCAATCGATGCATTCGGCAACATCCTCCGGAAGGACGGTATTTGCTTTTATGAACATATCGCGCACGCAATCGGTTATTTCCGTACAGCTTATATCACGCATAATAAACCTCCGACACATCAAAAAATCAGCGGCGCAAGCGCCGCAGACATATATATTCTGCGGCAGAACGAAAAAGGCTATCTTTTCCGCGCTTTGCCGCGCTTGCTTTCGTATCCGTGCTTCAGATCGCCCAGCTTATCGTCGCTGATGGTCTTAAAGCGATGCATCATATCCTCAAACGAGCCGCTTTCCGTCTTTCCGAAAACCGTTTCGGGCGGCGCGGAGGTAAAATCATGTTTTGGCGCAAGACGGCGCAAAGAAAGACTGAGCCTGCCGTTTTCGTCAGTCGAAATAACGGCTGCCTCCACTTCCTGTCCCACGGACAAATAATCCCTTATGTCCTTGACAAAGCCCGACGATATCTCGGAAATATGAATCATTCCCGTCTTACCGTCGTTTGTGGACACAAACGCTCCGAATCCCGTGATTTTCGTGATTTTGCCTTTTACGGTCGCCTGCATAGGGTGATCCTCTCAGTCGGTTAGATCGTTATAAAATATGATTTCGCCGGGTTTGCGATAACCCAGCTTTTCCCGTGCGACGCGCTCAATATACTCGTCGCTGAGCGGTGTATTCAGCCGTATTGTAGCCTCTTCGATCACGTCGGTTACGCGCTGAAGGCTGTCCTCAAGCTGTTTTTTGCTTTCACGCAGCTCCGAAAGCTGCATCTGCATATTAACGACGGCAAAAACAAGTATGACAAGCACGCAAACAAACGCGAACTTCACCATGATATTGCCGTTCGGTCTTCCTGTCATACGTCCTTTCCTTTCCCCGTCATCATCAGAAACCTGCGAAAACACCTTGCCGCGCAGCGGATCTTCCCTGCGATATATGCAACAGCTTTCCCGACGGCATCGACACATCGCATGAACAGTGCGCCAAGCGTCACATGACAGAGCAGAAATCCTGCCGCCAGTGCGGCAAAAGCATAAAATCTCGGCATTCCGTGTGCGAAATTGAAAATCAGCAAAATATACGCCAGCGCAGCCGTCAGGCAAAACAGAACGTCCTGAATAAAGACCGAAAAAAAATCACTGAATCCGAGCGCCCGCAGAAGGCGGAACGCATCATAAAAAACGCTGAGCGTAATACCGGTCGCCACCGACAGGAAAAACAGCTTTTCCGCGGCAGCATAATCCATCGTCATTCCCTGCCGAGCAGACGTGAAACAAGCGACCTGCCCCTGGGAGCCGATTCGGCGTAAATAATTGAATCAACCTTACCTGTCACATCGATCTCGCCGCTTTCAAGCGAAAGCCGGCTCACCGAAAGCGAGCTGCCGCCGATATGCAACTCAGTTCCGCCGACATCAAGTATCACCGAATCCTCATCGAAAGCAATAAGCTCCGAAACTCCGGTAATGCAAATTGTGCTGCGGTCGGTCAGGTCAAGTGTGTGGGTTTTGCGGACACCGTTCATATATCCATCCCTCCGTCCGGGATTTGATTCCCGTCACTTTAAGCATATGCGGGTGGGAAAGGAAAAAGAACGGAATATATGAATCGGGGGCAAAGCCCCCGAAACACAGCCCGTAATATTTCGGGGAAGGGGATTACGACACAACCTCATACATTGCGGCGGCATCATCCTTCTTTTTCGGTTCATCGACCGAAAGCACCCTGAAAGCCGTTGTGCGCGAGCCGAAAGAGACTTCCACGACATCGCCCGGCTTCACATCGTAAGAAGCCTTGACAACGCGCCCGTTTACACTGACATACGACGAATCACACGCCTCGTTTGCCACGGTGCGGCGCTTGATTATACGTGACACTTTGAGATATTTGTCAAGTCTCATATGAAGCTCCTTACAGAATCATTCTTGTCTTAAACTCAGCCGTTGACAGCGTCCTTAAGGTTCTTGCCGGGGACGAAAACAGGAGACTTTGAAGCGGGGATGTTGATCTGTTCAAGGGTCTTGGGGTTTCTGCCGACTCTTGCGCTGCGTTCCTTGACCTTGAAAGAACCGAAGCCTGCGATCTGGATCTTGCCGCCTTCTTTGAGGTCCTTTTCGATTGCTGCGAAAACTGCATTGACAGCCGCTTCGGCATCCTTCTTCTTAAGATCAGCCTTTTCTGCGACGATATCAATTAAATTTGTCTTGTTCATTTGATGAAATTTCCTTTCATTTCCGATCTTGTTCCGATCGATATATTAACACACTCATTATATCATCAAAAAAACCTTTTGGCAATAGGGTTTTTCGATTTTTTGCCGAAAAATACGCTTATTTTGAGCCGTTTTCGGCTTTTACGCCGTCCCAGATACCGTCAAGCTCCGCCATTGAAAGCTCCTCCATACGCCTGCCGCTGTCCGAGACCGCTTTTTCAACCGCCGAAAACCGTCCGATAAACTTGTCAGTTGCGCGGTACAGCGCCTCTTCCGGGTCGACCCCGTGCTTACGCGCGACATTGACAGCCGCGAAAAGCAGATCGCCGATTTCCTCCGAAACTGCGTCACTGTCTGCCGTTTCGACCTCGCGCGCCTCTTCGTAAACTTTCTTCATCGCGTCGCCCGGCGTCGGAAAATCAAAGCCGACCTTTGCCGCCTTCTCTCCCGCCTTGCAGGCTCTCATGAGTGCCGGCAGTGACGGCGGAATAGCATTCAGTTTTTCGGTGACCGTTTTCTGATGCTTGGTCTGCTGCTTTATCGCGTCCCAATTTTTGAGTACCTCATCCGATGTCTCGGCGACGACATCCGAGAATATATGCGGATGTCTCACAATGAGCTTTTCACAGATGCCGTTGCAGACATCATTGATGTCAAAACGTCCTTCTTCGGCAGACATCTGAGCATGGAACACCGCCTGGAGGATAAGATCACCGAGCTCCTCGCACATAAGCACGGGGTCATCGTTGTCGATCGCTTCGACAACCTCGTAGGTTTCCTCAATGAGGTTCTTGCGGATAGACATATGCGTCTGCTCCCTGTCCCACGGGCAACCTCCTTCACCGCGCAGTATTTTCATTATTTCGACAAGATCGTAAAACGTATAGCCGCCCTTTCTGTCAAGCAGTTCTTTAACCGTCATGGTGTTTCTCCTTCATAAGCCCCACACGGACAAGAAGACGGTAAATCGTTTTGCCCTTCGGGAGCAGATATATTTCGTTTTTTGTTATTCCGTTTGTCGCGCACATGCCGACCACATACACGGCCACACCGACGATTCCCGCAGACGCGAGCGAAACAGCTGCAGACAGGCGGGTATCGGGTAGTGCGGAAAGCGCAAGTGTGACGGTACGCGCCGCAATGCCGCAAAGCGCCGCGCATATGAGCGGCTTCAGGAAAAGGCGCACGAACGGCGACGAGAATCCGTGGCGCTTTTTAAGAAAGTGCATATTCAGTGCCAATGCAACGATATAGCAGACAACCGTTGCGATCGGCGCACCGTAAATGCCGACGGCGGGAATGCCGACAAGCACGACCTCAACCCCGACAAGGACAACAACTCCCGCCAGCACCGATATCATTGGGAGATATGAGGTGCCGCACGCCTGGAGCAATGCGTTTGTTGTCGAAAGCAGCGAGATGAAAATAATGCCGAAGGCAAGAATGACGAGCGTACCCGCCGCGATATCGACAGGCGTTCTGACAACGCCGTTCAGTTCAATCGGACTGCCCCAGCCGGGACCGTATACAAGTGAAATCGCTTCCCGCGCCACGGCGGCAAGCCCGAATGCACACGGCATGCCGATGATGGCACTCATACGTATGCTGTCTCTGATGTATCTGCCCGCTCCCTTGCGGTCGCCCGAGGCAAACGCGGCGGAAACCGCCGGAAGGATCGAGATTGCGATTGGGAACACCAAAGTTGACGGCAAAAGATCGGAAATCGACAGCGAAAGCGTCGTATATGACGAATAAAGACGTTCGGCAATATCGGCAGAAATTCCGGAGGAAATAAGCCGGTTGTTTATGACAAGCGTATCAAGAAACTGAGAAAAATACAGTGCCGAAGATGTTATCGTGACAGGCACCGCAATGACAGCAAGCCGCGCCGCAAGCACACGAAGCCGTTTCGTGCCGCCTTTAAGCGGCGGTCGCCTCATATCGGTACGCTTCTTCCAGAAGAGCAGAAACGCAGCGGAAAGCAGCGTACCCACCGTCAGCCCCGAAATCCCGCAGGCTGCGGAAATGGCTGGAGACGCGCCCTTTTTCACGGCAATATACGCCGCAAGAATGCCGATCAGCATTTTGAAGAACGCCTCGATGAATTGGCTTATTGCGGTCGGCAGCATGTTGCGCAGTCCCTGAAAATAGCCGCGCGTCGCTGACGAAACACAGACGAGAAACAACGTCGGCGAAATGATCTTCATAGCAAGCGCCGCGTCATCGTGCTTTGAAAAGGTCGCAATCGCATCGGCTCCGAAGAACATCAGAAGCGTGCAGATCAGCCCTATGACTCCGAACATCATGCTTCCGATTTTATATATATTTTCGACTTCTCGCGTTCTTCCCTTTTTGGCGGACGCGGAAACCGTGCGGCTTATGGCGACGGGAAGCCCGGCTGTCGACACCATGTACAGCATGGCGTATATCGAATATGCGGCGTTGAAAACACCCATTCCCTCCTGGAGCATATTGCTCATCGGAATTTTGAACAGGACGCCGATTATTTTCACCAGAAGATTGGACACGGAAATGACCAGCGCTTCGGCGACAAAGCTTTTCTTGACTGTATCAGACATTAACTGGAATTCCTTTCGGAAAAGTACGCACGGCGTACTTCGTGCAAATGATATTCGTGCCTGTGACGGGAACGGCAGCACCCATTCGATGCAGCGGCGTCGCGCATTATTACAACAACCCGTTTTGCGGCAATATCGCGCGTTTTTATAATAATTCGTTTTTGCATCTCAAAAACAAGCGAAGTGTATTTGCTTCACCGTCAGACGTCACACGATTTTCACAAATTCCACCATCAGCGAATCCTGAGGTATCATCGAGTACGGTATCGGTTCAAGCCCGTCGATGGCCTTTTTGAGGGCGACCGCCTTTGCCTTATACGGGCTGTTTTCGTCGACTGCGTCAAGAAGCACGCAGCCCTCGTGAGAGAGCAGCCTCGTTTCATACGGGAAGAAGGTGTTGATTTTCACATCCGCATCACAGGAATAAGGCTTGATATACAGATTTTCGCCGCGAAGTACGTTATCCCACATATCAAACGTGATCACCGCATCGAGATAGCCTCTGTAATTGCTGTCGCGCACGATACGGCGGAGCAGCTTTACGTCGTAATGCTCCTCTTCGGCATAAAGATACACCCTGTACGCAAGCGACGAATCGACGTGTTCGAAAAGCAACGGATTCAGAGCGTGCAGTCCTTCGATTATAACGACCTCACCCGGGTCGAGCGACAGCTCTTCATATTCGTCCGAGCGACAGCCCGCCGCGAAATCAAAGCGGGGTATCCGCACGTTTTTGCCCACCGCAAGGTCGGACATAATGCTGTTCAGCAACGGCAGGTCAAGGCTTCTGATTGTTTCGTAATCGGGTTTTCCGTCGGGTGTAAGCGGCGTTTTTTCGCGCCCGACATAGAAATCGTCAAGCGATATGGTTTCTGCGTGAACGCCGCTTTCGGCAAAATATTCACGCAGTTTTTTTGTCGTCGTGGTCTTGCCTGCACAAGATGCGCCGGTGACCATGACAAAGATCTTTTTTCTTCCGATGACCTCCGACGCGACGTGTCTCAGCACGTCATTGTAGTTTTTTTCGCATTGAGTGATGAGTTCTTTTGTTATGTCTGTCATACGTTCCTCCCGAAGAACGAGGCGGCTCTTTCTCCGCCGATGCCGTTGTCGTCGGAAAGATACTCAAACGGATATTTCTGAAACGCAATCCGTTCGATTTTGTCCTTTTCCGGCGAAACGAGCTTGGTTATTGCGCCCGCACCGCAGGCAAACACGGTGGAAAACTCCTCCATCATCATAACATTATAGAGGTTTTCCCTGCCCGGCAGCGCGTAGCCCGTGTTTTCGCCGTTGCCGACGGTACGCTTCTGTCGGTAAAGATAATACGGTTCAAGTCCCTTTGCGGCAAGCTCATCGTGCGCGTAGGCAACGCACCTCCGTGCCAGAGAGCCTACGGGGTCGAAGGAATCACCGTCGTTTTTAAGCTCGGCGGCATTCTTTATGCTGAGCGAGTGAACCGTCACGTTGTCGAAGCCCAACGCCGTAACGTCCTCGATACTCTTTGCGAAATCGTCAAACGTGTCCTCGGGCAGTCCGGCAATGAGGTCGGCATTGACGGAACGGAAGCCCTGCTTCATCGCAAGCTCAGCCGCGGCATAAAACTGCTCCGTCGTGTGCTTTCTGCCAATCGCTCTTAGCGCCCTGTCGTTTGTCGTCTGCGGATTGACACTTATGCGGTCGATGCCGCAGGAGCGTATCAATGCCAGCTTTTCCGCCGTCAGCGTGTCGGGTCTGCCGCCCTCAAACGAATATTCGCGCATGTACGTCATATCAATATTGTCGTTTATCGTACCGAGCAGCTTTTCAAGCTGTTCTTTGCTCAAAAATGAGGGCGTGCCTCCGCCGATATACAATGCAATCGGTCTGAAGCCCAGCTCCTTTATCAGCCTGCCGGTTTTGATTATGTCCTCCGAAACACGGTCGATATACGCGGGAATCAGGTCAAACAGCTTTTTGTTGGCATACGATACAAACGAGCAGTAGTCGCACCGCGTGGGGCAAAACGGCACCGACACATAAACGCCGCACATATCGGGCGTTACGTCCGCCAGCATCGACATTTCGCGCCGTGCGGTCTCCACCGAAAGCAGCGCCTTCTCGCGGCATACGGAATAATCGTTCATGAATAAGTGTATGTCCTGCGCATCCGAATACCCGCGTTCAAGATAATATTTTGCCCGCTTTACCGGTCTCAGTCCGGTTAGGTATCCCCACGGCGGAATGAAGCCGAAAAGGGCATTGCCGCATTTCAGAAACGCCTTGCCCGCAACCGCGGCGGCGCGTGCGTCTCTGTCGGTGGGTACGGAAAAAGTCATCATGCTTTCATCAAATTCCGCACTGCCCTTTCCGTGCGGAGTATCAAGTTCCACCCGCGCAAAAAGCCCGTTTTCGCTCTCGGAAAGCGTAAAAACCGCTTCCACGTCGGACGTTTCGCCGTCGGAAAACCGTTCCGCCGGAAAATACAGAAGGCAAAGCGACTGAAAATGATATTCGTTCAGTAATCCCGTTGTGTTGTGTACAATAAGCCTCATAAAATCAAGTTATAAGTAGTAGTGAAAAGTGAAGAAGTTCGGAAGGTTTTTCGGGCGATGCCCGAAAAACAATGATATTCGCCTTCGGCGAGTGAAAGTCCTGAGGAGTGAGAGCGTTGTCGCCCCGTCTTCCCGAAAGAGGAGCGCGAGGAGAAAACGGGCTTTGCCTGTTGTCTCTTCGTCAAAATAATAACCCGTCTTTTCCCGGACATGCGCCGCCACAGCGACACCTTAAGAGGAGCGCAGCGGCGACGAAAACGCGGTTCACGGGGAGAAAACGGGTTAAGCGTAAGCGATTACCCGTTGTCTTCCCGTCATACGCTAAAGATATCGTCTTTTCCCGGACATGCGCCGGGAAAAGACACCTTGAGAGCCGCGAACGCGGCGACGAAAGAGGGGGCTGGCGGGGGAGAAAACGGGTTAAGCGAAGCGATTACCCGTTGTCGTCCCCGTCACAGATCATCGCTGTCTATCACCAGCGTCACGGGTCCGTCGTGGAGCGCGGAAATGTGCATATGAGTCGCAAATCTGCCGCTGACGACCGGGAAATACGCAGAGAGTTCCTTCTTGAACAGCTCAAAATACTCGTTTGCGCGGTCACCCGGACAGCTGTGGGTGAAATCCGGTCTGTTTGAATGCTTTACCCTGCCGTAAAGCGTAAAGTTCGATATTACCATGGCGCTTCCGCCGACATCGGCGGTAGAACGGCTTATCTTGCCCGATTCATCGGGAAAAACCCGCACCCGTCCGATTTTGGACGCCGTTTTTTTTACCGTTTCCTCGTCGTCATCGACACCGAATCCGACAATCAGAAGCAGACCGTTTTCTATCTGAGATACTATCTCTCCTTCGACCTCGCAGGTCGCGCCGTGAACACGGCTGAGTACAACACGCATAATAGCTCCGTAATTTTAAGTTATAAGTTAAAGTGACAAGGCGCGGAAATATGCGCGCCCGCGCGAGCTTCTGAGTGCGAAGGATGCTTGCTCCCTCGTCATATATAATCCTCACGCTCTCTCCACATCACGGACGTTTTTCAGCTTTTTCAGCCCGCCTATGATGTTTCTGAGATGGTCGATATTACTGCATTTCAGTCCTACCGTAAGGATCATATCGTCTCCGTTTTCACGGGTCTGTATCGATGTCACCGCAACGCGCATATCGCTGAGACATACAGTCACATCGGCGATCATCTTGGGCGAATACGCGGCATAGATGTTCAGCACCGCTTCAAACGCGCCGTATTCCTGCTTTTCGGCTTTCTCCGACCAGCTTGCCACGACCCAGCGGTCCTTTTCATCGGGACGTTTCAGCCCGTTCTGCGCGTTCGGGCAATCGTATTTGTGGATCGAAACACCGAAGCCCTTGGTGATGAAGCCGATTATGCTGTCACCCGGCAGCGGATTACAGCACTTTGCAAACTTGACCTCACACCCCGAAACGCTGTCCACAATAACGGACTGAGCCTTGTTTACCTTGAATCTGCCGTCGGAGATATGCTCTTTTTCGGGTTTCGGTGTCTCGGGTGCGGCAGGCGCGACAATGCGGTCGAATTCATCCTTCAGCTTGGTTGAGATCTTGCTTACGGCAATGCCGCCGTAGCCGATATTGTTATAAAAATCATCCACATCGGCAAGGCACATACGCTCCGCGATATTTCTGACGACCTCGTCCTTCTGCGCCTCGGTGAAGCTCCTGCCGTATCTTTTCAGCTCGCGCTCCACTTCCATTTTGCCGACGGCAATATTTTCAGGACGCATTTCCTTTTTGAAATATTGACGGATTTTGTTTCTCGCCTCAGCCGACCGCACTATTTTGAGCCAGTCGCGGCTGGGTCCCTTGGACGCCGCCGAAGTCAGCACTTCAACGATCTGCCCGTTTTCGAGCTGGCAATCGATAGGTACGATATTGCCGTTCACCTTTGCGCCTATCATTTTGTTACCGACCGCTGAGTGGATGGAATACGCAAAATCGATCGGTGTCGAACCCTTGGGCAGACTCACAACATCGCCCTTCGGGGTAAACACGAATATCTCGTCCTCGAACAAGTCGATTTTCAGCGGGCGGAAGAACTCGTCAAGATCGTCCGCATCCTTTTCGGTTTCGAGCAGCGTGCGTATCCATTGCAGCTTCTTGTCGGTGAGATCCTGCGCCTTGACGCCTGTTTTGTATTTCCAATGCGCTGCCAGACCGTATTCCGCGATCTGATGCATTTCCCAGGTACGTATCTGCACTTCGAACGGAATACCGTCGCGGCCGATGACCGTCGTGTGAAGCGAACGGTAATTGTTTGGCTTTGGCGTTGAAATATAATCCTTGAACCTGCCCGGCATGGATTTGAACTGCTCGTGAATGATGCCGAGTGCCGTATAGCAGTCAAGCTCGGTATCCACGATTATACGTATCGCGTAAAAGTCATATATCTCATCAAACGATTTCGATTGATTATACATTTTCTTGTAAATGCTGTAAATCGACTTGATCCGTCCCGACAGCGTGAATTTGATGCCGTATTCGGTAAGACGCTCCGCGACCGTTTCCTTGGCTTTTTCAAGGAACACGCGGTTGACGCTGACACGTTTTTCGATGTCCTTGCGTATCTCCTCATATCCGATAGGGTCAAGATATTTGAGAGCCAGCATTTCAAGCTCCTGCTTGATACGCTGCATACCGAGACGGTGCGCGAGCGGTGCATACACATGCATGGTCTCAAGCGCGACGGAGCGCTGTTTTTCCGCCGAGCGGTAGTTCAGAGTGCGCATATTATGCAGCCTGTCGGCAAGTTTTATGAATATTACGCGCAGATCCTTGCTCATGGCAAGGAACATTTTGCGCAGGTTTTCGATCGACTCATCCTGCTTTGTGACAAACGGAATTTTCAGCTTTGTGACACCGTCGACGATCTCTGCGACATCACTGCCGAATTCCTTTTTTATCATCTGAAGATTTGCCTTGTCCGGACAATCTTCGATCGTGTCATGCAGAAACGCGGCGCAGATCGAATCTGTATCGAGCTGAAGCTCGGCGCATATTTTCGCCACCGCGATAGGATGAATTATATACGGTTCGCCCGAAATACGGAGCTGTCCTTCATGACAGCGCTCTGCCAGATTGTATGCGCGGTTTATTTTTTCAAGGTCATAGCCTCCCAGCTTTTCAAGCCGTTTGTACAGCTCTTCATACTGTACCGTCATGAAGTTCACCCTCCTTTTCAATGCTTTCCTTGACTTTTTTCAGAATCATTGATTTCTCAAGATCGACTTTCTTTGAATACGGCAGCAGCTTCAGCTCAAGCACATCGTTTGAACGTATGCGCAGGCAGTCCACAAGCCCGAATTCGGTGAGTACGTCAATTATTATCTTCAATGCGCAGAGATTGGTCTTTTCCCCCTCGGTCAATTCGATTCTGCGCTTTATATATCGGACAGAAACACGCTTGCGCTCACCTCCCAGCTCCCGCCGCAGTACGCGGAACACAAGCCTGAAATCCTCCAGCGTCGGCAATATTCCGGACGGAAGCGCCGAGACCGCGCCGCTGTATATGCTGTCGTAATAGCCGCGTGAACGGTATATCGCCAGCCGCTCATCCTCGCAGGGGCGCACGGCGCGTACAAGCACGCAGGGCGTGACGCTTCCGTTGTATTCGTTAACCTCAATCGAACAGGCAAGCTCGCACATATCGCCGCGGCAGAACGGAAATTCGCTGTGGCTCATACCGAAATACATACAGCTTGCCTCTCTTGTGCCGTCGGCATTTCTGACGCGCAACCTAATATGCCTGTCATCGCTGACGGGAATGATGTCCTCTATGACGGCGTTTTTAAGAATGAACAGCGGCACGGGATTTCCGAGTCCGAACGGCTCAAGCATCAAAAGCTCCGCAGCATTGCCAACGGTGATCTCATCGAATCTCAGCTCACAATCGATGTTCAACGGCTGAACCGTATCTCTGCCCTTCAGCGCCTCATCAGCGAGTTTTTCAAAGCGCTTTTTGAATTCGGGCAGATTTTTGCGTTCGATCGTAAGCCCTGCCGCCAGTTCATGCCCGCCGTATTCGACAAGCAGGTCGCCGCATTTCGACAGTGCATCCATGAGGCTGAAGCCGCTGACGCTTCTGCCGCTTCCCCGTGCGATATCTCCCGAAAACGAAAACAGAATCGCCGGAGTGTGATATTTTTCGCTTATCTTGCTTGCGACAACACCGATGACACCCTGATGCCAGTTGTCCGATGCCAGCACATACGCAGACGCGTCCTTGCGGTAAGCGGCGATCTGTTTTGCCGCTTCTGCGGTTATTCTCTGTTCTGTCTGCTGTCTGAGCTTATTTATCTCGCAAAGACGTTCCGCGATGGCGTCCGCCGATTCGTCGTCTTCAGCCATGAGCAGCTTCAGCGCCAGCGTCGCACTTGCGACCCGTCCCGCCGCATTGAGCCGCGGCGCAATCGCAAAGCTGATAGCCGAAGCGGTGATACGCTTTCCTCGCTTCAACACGCCCGTTTTTTTCATGAGCGCGGCAAGTCCCTTGCGCTTTGTATGCTCCAGAAGGCTAAGTCCCGCACTGACGATGAGACGGTTTTCATCGGTCAGCGGCATGACGTCGGCTATCGTACCGATCGCGACAAGCTCAGCGTATTCCTCCAGCACCTTTGCGGAGTTGCCCTCAAGCGCGCAGACCAGCTTGAACACGACGCCGACACCGGCAAGTGCCTTATACGGATATGAATCATCGACTCTGCACGGGTCAACAACAGCCACGGCGGCAGGAAGCACGTCGCGGCAGCTGTGGTGATCGGTTATCACAACGTCAACACCGAGTGAACGGGCATATTCCACCTCTTCCACGGCAGTGATTCCGGTGTCGACCGTGATTATCACATCACACTGGCGCGAAATCGTCTTTATTGCCTCCGAATTGAGTCCATAGCCCTCCGAAATACGTTCGGGAATAAAGCAAGTACAGTTTGCGCCCCTGGAGCGCAGATACGTTGAAAGCAGAGTCGTCGCCGTGACACCGTCAACATCGTAGTCTCCGTATACACAGATACGTCTGCCCGAGCGCACGGCATCCTTTATGAACACAACAGCCTTGTCCATGTCCGCAAGCAAAAACGGATCATACATTTTCAGCGTCGTGTTATTTAAGAAATTGTGGGCTGAAGCAGGGTCGGTAAAGCCACGCGAAACAAGGATACGCGCCGTGAGAGACGATATCCCGAGCTCTGTCGAGAGCCTTGCAGATGTGTCCCTGTCGGCGTTTCCGACAAGCCAGCCGTCGCTTATAGTTGACATAGTAACAGAAAACAGTAAAGTTAAGAAGTAGGATAAGCGCCTTGCGGCGCGGTGGTATCAGCGCTTTGCGCAGGTGATACGTTTTCTTCAGACATATCCCGCCCCGCAAAGTAACTCCGTGCAATTTTTATAACAATTCGTTTTGCTCCGCGAAAACGCACCTTGAAAACGAAAGAGGAGCGCGAAGAGAAAAGTTATAAGTTATAGTGAAAAGTGAAGAAGTTCGGAAAGTTTTTCAGGCAAAGCCCGAAAAACAACAATGACATTCGCCTTCGGCGAGTAAAAGTTCTGCGAAGCGAGAGCTTTGTCTTCCTCGGCTCCCTGAAAGAGGAGCGCGAGGAGAAAACGGGCTTTGCCTGTTGTCTCTTCGTCCAAATAATAACCCGTCTTTTCCCGGACATGTGCCGGGAAAAGACACCACGAGAGCCGCGAACGCGGCGACGAAAACGAGGTTCACGGGGAGAAAACAGAATAAGCGTAAGCGAATTCTGTTGTCTTCCCGTCTTAATTTGTCTTCCCGTCT
>ERZ857998.2251-NODE-2251-length-18574-cov-3.471786_pt1 | contig 18574 bp, 16 predicted proteins | sample MGYA00519954_ERZ857998 | MGnify/ENA primary metagenome ERZ857998 (study PRJEB31778, sample SAMEA3449424) | human gut metagenome | biome: human gut; feature: human-associated habitat; material: faeces | place: United Kingdom | collected 2010/2012 ...
GGTGGCGCGCGAGGTGTCCAAACTGGGCGACAACGGCGTGTCGTTCGAGATGAATGCGCTCGTGGGCAAGCTGTACGACATCGACGAGCTCATGGACGAGCGCGGCTTCGACGCCGTGTTCGTGGGCACGGGCGCGGGGCTTCCCAGCTACCTGGGCATCGAGGGCGAGGGCCTCAACGGCGTGTCGGTCTCGAGCATGGACGAGCTCACAAATGAGAAGGACAAATTCAGCCCCGGCGACACCGTGACGCTGACGGTCTACCGCAGCGGCGAGTATGTGGAGCTCGACGTGGTGCTGGGAGAATCGACGGGAGGTTGACGGATTGGAGGACAGCATTTGCTCCTGCCGGCTCTTCAAAGGGCTGGAGGGAGAGCAGCTCAGGGAGGCGCTGGCTTTTTTCGGGGCGCGTGAGCTGGCTTACAGAAAAGGGGAGCAGCTCATCCGCATCGGAGACGCCATGCCCAGCTTTGGCCTGGTGCTGGAGGGCGCCGTGTCGGTGTGCAGCACCGACATCAACGGCAACCGCATGATTATGGCCAGCGTTGGCAGGGGGGAGACCTTCGGGGAATCGCTCTCCTTCCTGCAGGTCCGCGAAAGCCCCATCTATGCGCAGGCAGATTCCGACTGCCGGATTTTGTGGCTGTCCACCAGCCGCCTGCACGCCATGCAGGAGCAGCAGGAGCCTGAGGGCTGCGCCTTTACTGGGCGCTTCATCGCCATGCTGGCCGAGCGCACCCTCTCCATGAACAACCGCATTCAGGTGCTGTCCAAAAAGAGCCTGCGCGAAAAGCTGATGACCTTTTTCACTCAAAGGGTGCAGGAGAGCGGAAGCTTTGCATTTGAAATTTCCATGGACCGAAGCGCCATGGCCGACTATCTGGGCGTCGACCGCAGCGCCCTGTCGCGCGAGCTCTCCCGCCTTCGGGACGAAGGGGCGCTGAAATTCCGTAAAAATCATTTTGAAATCGTGGATCGCAGGCTGCTGAATCAGCCGTGAGATGCCATGTCAAAACAAACTGCCGCACAGCATTTGCTCTGCGGCAGTTTTGTTGCAATTGCAATGGAGACAAGCCCTGTACTCTGCTACAATGGAAGCGGAACAAGAACGGCCGGATGCGGTGCAGGGCTTTTCGTGCGCCGTACCAGGAGAGGAGAGAAAAAAGCATGAGTCTCAACAGCACACCCAGTGCAAACCGTCTGCACATCGGCATATTCGGAAAGAGAAATGCAGGAAAATCCTCGCTTATCAACGCTCTGACGGGTCAGAAGACGGCGCTGGTTTCCCCGGTGGCCGGGACCACGACCGACCCTGTCTACAAGGCGATGGAGCTGCGCGGCGTGGGGCCGGTGGTCTTTATCGACACGGCGGGCCTTGACGACGAGGGCGAACTCGGGGCGCTGCGGGTGGAAAAGACGAGGCAGGCTGCGGACAAAACCGACATTGCGCTTTTGGTTTTGGATGCGGCGCCCGACGTGGAGCGGCAGTGGCTCACCCTTTTTCAGGAGAAAAAAATCCCTGTTTTAGCGGTGCTTGGCAAGGCCGATCCGCTGCCCGACCCGCAGGCCACGGCAGCCGTCCTGCACGAGAGCCTCGGGCTGCGGGTGCTGCCGGTCAGTGCGCAGGAGGGCACCGGCATTGAGGCGCTGCGCGCCGCCATCGTCGAAAGCCTGCCGGCCGACTACGACGCCATCAGCATCACGGGAGATTTGGCAAACCGGGGGGATACCGTCCTGCTGGTCATGCCGCAGGACATTCAGGCGCCCAAGGGCCGTCTGATTCTGCCGCAGGTGCAGACCATCCGGGAGCTGCTCGACAAGGGCTGCACCGCCGTCTGCACCACGGCCGACCGCATCGACGAGGCGCTGGCCGCGCTGGCAAAGCCGCCCGAGCTCATTATCACCGATTCGCAGGTCTTTCCCCTGGTTGAAAAAAAACGCCCGCCCGAGAGCCGCTTTACCTCCTTTTCCATTCTCATGGCGGCCTACAAGGGCGACATCGAACAATTTGCCGCAGGGGCAAAGACCATCGGCGAGCTGACCGAGAGCTCCCGCGTGCTGATTGCCGAGGCCTGTACCCACGCCCCTATGGAGGAGGACATCGGCAGAGTCAAGATTCCCGCCCTGCTGCGCAAGAAGATTGGACAGGGCCTGACCATCGACTTCGTGCGCGGCGCCGACTTCCCGGACGATTTGTCGGGCTACGACCTGGTGATTCACTGCGGCGCCTGCATGTTCAACCGCAGGCATGTGCTGTCGCGCCTGTCGCAGGCGCAGCGCCAGGGGGTGCCCATGTGCAATTACGGCATTGCCATCGCCTATCTGACCGGGATTTTGGACAAGGTGACGCTGCCTCGCCAGTGAAAAAACAGGATGTTTTGATTTTTTCGTTTTGGAAAAATGACACAGCACCGCACAAGACGGACAGGTGATTTTCCACAAAAAACACTTAAAAAACGCCCCGAGGGTCGGTAGCTTTTTCGCCGGCCCTCGATTTCTTGGTGGTTTTGTCATACTGCGGCCCTGAAAAGAGGGAGAATTTATGTGGAACTTGATATGTAGAATTTAAGGGATGCCTGTGATATCCTGAGATATGACAGACAGCTCTAAACATCGTCAGGAGCGTTTTCAACAAAGCAGTGCAATCAAAGGAGATGGTTTTTTGTCTGAGTATCGATTTAACAAAGTGATGGCGGCAAATCGCGGAGAGATTGCCATCCGCATTTTCCGTGCCTGTCATGACTTGGGCATCCGCACACTTGCCATTTACTCCAAGGAAGATACACTGGGACTGTTTCGTACAAAGGCGGACGAAGCCTATCTCATCGGAGAAAACAGGAGCCCTCTGGGGGCTTACCTGGCCATCGACGAGATCATTCCTCTTGCCAAGCGCCGCAAGGTCGAGGCCATTCATCCCGGCTACGGGTTCCTGTCGGAGAATGCCCAGTTTGCCAAGGCCTGCGAAGAAGCCGGGATCACATTCATCGGGCCGCCTTCCAATGTTTTGGCCAAAATGGGCGACAAGCTTGAGGCCAAGAAAATTGCCGTGTCCTGCGGCGTGCCGGTCATTCCCGGCTCCAATGTTCCCCTGACCAGCGCCGAGGAGGCTCTGGAAAAGGCCAAGGAATTCGGATTCCCCATCATTTTGAAGGCAGCCTCGGGCGGCGGCGGACGCGGCATGCGTCTGTGCGAGAAGCCCGAGGACGTTGCGCCTGCCTTTGAGCTGGTGCGCAGCGAGGCCAAGAAGGCGTTTGGCAACGACGATATTTTCATTGAGAAGTATCTCGTCGAGCCCAAGCACATCGAGGTTCAGATTCTGGCCGACCAGTATGGCTGCATCCGCCATCTGGGCGAGCGTGACTGCTCGCTGCAGCGCCGCTACCAGAAGGTCGTGGAATTTGCCCCGGCCTGGAGCGTGCCGCAGGAGATTCGCGACAAGCTCTATGCGGACGCCGTGAAGATTGCAAAGGCGGTCAACTATGTCAACGCCGGTACGGTCGAGTTCCTGGTTGATAAGAACGGAAACCACTACTTCATTGAGATGAACCCCCGTATCCAGGTGGAGCACACCGTCACCGAGATGGTGACCGGAATCGACGTGGTGCGCGCCCAGATTCTCATTGCGGCCGGTGCGCCCCTGTCCCATCCCGAGATTGGCTTGGCCGAGCAGTCCGACCTGCACATCAACGGCTACGCCATCCAGTGCCGTGTCACCACCGAAGACCCGGCCAACAACTTCGCGCCCGACAACGGCAAAATCACGGCGTATTATTCGGGCGGCGGCCCCGGCGTCCGTCTTGACGGCGGCAACGTCACCACGGGCTCGGTCATTTCGCCCTATTACGACTCCCTGCTGGTCAAGGTGACCACCTGGGACCGCACTTTTGAGGCGGTGTGCCGCAAGGCGCTGCGCACCATCAACGAGGAGCATGTGCGCGGCGTCAAGACCAACATCCCCTTTGTCACCAACATTCTGCTGCACCCCACCTTCCTGGCGGGCAAGTGCCACACCAAGTTTATCGACACCACGCCCGAGCTCTTCGATTTGGTTGACTCGCGCGACCGCGCCAACCGCATCCTCAAGTATATTGCCCTGCAGCAGGTGGCCGACCCCGATGCACAGCGCAGCATCCACGAGCCGCCGCGCTACCCCGAGGCAACCCGTGAGATTACGCCCGAGATGGGCCTCAAGCACCTGCTTGACACCAAGGGCCCCGAGGCCTTCTCCAAGTGGGTGCTCGAGCAGAAAAAGCTGCTCATCACCGACACCACCATGAGAGACGCGCACCAGTCGCTGCTCTCCACCCGTATGCGCACCCGCGACATGGTCAAGGGCGCCGAGGGCATGGCCGACGTGCTCAACGACTGCTTCTCGCTGGAGATGTGGGGCGGCGCCACCTTTGACACCGCCTACCGCTTCCTCTATGAGTCTCCTTGGGAGCGCCTGCGCCTGCTGCGTGAGAAGATTCCCAACATCCCCTTCCAGATGCTGCTGCGCGGCTCCAACCTGGTGGGCTACGCCAGCTATCCCGACAACGTGGTGCGCGCCTTTGTGGCCGAATCGGCCCGCTGCGGCATCGACGTTTTCCGCGTGTTTGACTCGCTCAACTGGATTCCCAGTATGGAAGTGGCCATGGACGAAGTCCTCAAGCAGGGAAAGCTGCTGGAGGCCACCGTCTGCTACACGGGCGACATCCTCGACCCCACGCGTGACAAGTACACCCTCAAGTACTATGTCGACTTTGCCAAGGAGCTCGAGCGCCGCGGCGCCCACACCATCTGCATCAAGGACATGTCCGGCCTGCTCAAGCCCTATGCCGCCAGAGAGCTGGTCAAGGCGCTCAAGCAGGAGGTTGGCGTGCCCATTCACCTGCACAGCCACAACACCACCGACAACCAGATTGCCGCCTACCTGATGGCCGCCGAGGCCGGCGTGGATATTGTCGACTGCGCCATTGCGCCTCTGTCGAGCCTCACCAGCCAGCCCTCGCTCAACTCGCTTGTCGAGGCGCTGCGCGGACAGGAGCGCGACACCGGGCTTGACCCGCGCGGCCTGGAGCGTCTGGGCGACTACTGGGGCGACGTGCGTCTGCGCTACAAGAACTTTGACAACGGCCTTGTTTCGCCGCTCACCGAAATCTACCGCTATCAGATTCCGGGCGGCCAATACACCAACCTGCGTCCCCAGGTGGAGGCGCTGGGCCTTGGCGCCCGCTTTGACGAGGTGCGCGAGATGTTCCGCACCGTCAATGACATGCTGGGCGACATCGTGAAGGTCACGCCCTCCTCCAAGATGGTGGGAGACCTTGCCATCTTCATGGTGCAAAACGACCTCACGCCCGAGAACATCGTGGAAAAGGGCAAGTCGCTTGCCTTCCCCGACTCTGTGGTCAGCTACTTCAAGGGCATGATGGGACAGCCCACCAACGGCTTCCCCGAGGATTTGCAGAAGGTCGTGCTCAAGGGCGAGGAGCCCATCACCTGCCGTCCGGGCGAGCTGCTCGACCCGGTGGACTGGGACGAGCTCGAGAAAAAGGTCAAGGAGTTCAGCCCCGATGCTTCGTGGCGTGACGTGATCTCCTATGCCATGTATCCCAAGGTGCTCGAGGACTTCTTTGCCAAGCGCAAGGAGTTTGGCTATCTCGTGCGCATGGGAAGCCACATCTTCTTCAACGGCATGGCCGTGGGCGAAACCACCAAGGTCAACATCGAAGACGGCAAGACGCTTGTCATCAAGTATCTGGGCCTTGGCGACCGCAATGAAGACGGCACCCGCACCGTGCAGTTTGAGCTCAACGGCATGCGCCGTGAAATCGACGTTCCCGACCCGCAGGCGGCGGACACCGGCAAGAAGGTGGTCATGGCCGATCTGAACGACAAGGGCCAGGTGGGTGCTTCGATTCCGGGCATGGTGTCCAAAATCAGCGTCAAGAAGGGCGAGACCGTCAAGGAGAACCAGGTTCTGGCCACCATCGAGGCCATGAAGATGGAGACCAGCGTGGTCGCCCGTATGGACGGCACCGTCGAAGAGGTGCTCATCGAGCCCGGCCGCTCGGTCAAGGCAGGCGAGCTGCTCTTCACCATCAAGGCGTAACCCCCGATATCCCAGGCTGCATGTTTGCAAAGGGAGCTTTTCTCAAGGATTTGGGAAAAGCTCCCTTTTCTTGCGCGCCGTGAAAAAGGGCTCTCCCGGCTGCCGGGGAAAGCCCTAAAGCACAAAAAGAAGGCGGCAGGGGTCTTTTTGCCGGCCCTGCTTCGCAGAGGTGCCGGAGCAGCAGGGGAATTTCAAAAAAGGGCAGGGGCGTGCGGCGCAGCCCTGCGGCAGGGAAGGCGCGCCGCTTTTGCAGAGGGAGGCCAAAGCAAAAAGGGAAAAAAGGTTTTTCTCTGGAAAGCGGGCAAAAAATGTGGTATGATAAATTCCTTAAGGGGGAGAAAACGAGAAGGGGGCCGGCGCCCCGTTTCCCCCCGGGGATTTGAGAAGGGAGAAGAGCGCAGTGGCGGGAAAGAAGGATGGGCGCACACCCCCAAAAACCAACGCCGTACGCCTGCTCGAGCAGGCGAAGGTCCCCTTTGAGCAGCATTTTTACGGGGAGACGGGGGCCGTGAGCGGGATGGAGGTTGCGCAGGCGCTGGGCCAGGACCCCCGGCAGGTGCTCAAAACACTTGTCACGCAGGGCCGGTCGGGGGAGCACTATGTGTTTGTCATCCCTGCCTGCGGGGAGTTGGATTTGAAGAAGGCGGCAAAAGCCGTGGGGGAGAAGTCGATTGAGATGCTGCGGGCAAAGGAGCTGCTGCCACTCACCGGCTATGTCCACGGGGGATGCTCTCCCGTCGGCATGAAAAAACGCTTTGTCACGGTGATTGATGAAAGCGCCGGGGCCTTTGACAGGGTCATGGTCAACGGCGGAGCCATCGGGTGCCAGGTGGAGCTGCGCCTTGAGGATTTGGCGCGGCTTGTGCCTTTTAAGACGGCAGACGTCGTGGTCTAGCGCCTTTTTTGGCAGGGTCTGTTTTTGCCTAAGCTTGTGCGCAAGGCCGCCTTTTGCGGTATTTCAACAACAAGGAGGACACATGGGTAAGGGGCTGTTTCCCGACTGCTATTTTCATAGCATTTACGATATCACCCCGGAGTTTCTGAAGGGCAAGGGCATCCGGGGCGTGATTTTGGATATTGACAACACACTGGTCTTTTACGGGGTCTACCGCCCCACGGCACGCAACACCGCCTGGCTCAACGGCCTGACGCAGGCCGGCCTTGCGGTGGCCTTTGTCAGCAACGGGCGCCAGCAGAGGGTGGAGGAGTACAACCGGGACTTCGGGTTTTACTTTTCCTTTCGCTCGGGCAAGCCCAAAAAGGCGGGATTTTTGAAAGCGGCGCAGGCAATGAACCTTGCACCGCGTCAGATTGCCGTGGTTGGGGACCAGATATACACCGACATTCTGGGCGGCAACCGCGTGGGCATGTTCACCTGTCTGGTGCAGCCCATCAAGCCGGAGCCGTGGCTGCGCTTTCGGCTCAAGCGGGCGCTGGAGCGCCCCGTTGTCAGAAGACTGAAGCACACGAAGGAGGAGACGCCATGACGGCGAAATTCGGCCCTGCCGGAAATTCCGATGCCTTTTACGAGGCCGGAAACAAGGCAACGCTGCAGATTCCCGGATACCTTGAGAGCCTGGGGCTGACGGCTTACGAATACCAGTGCGGGCGTGGTGTCACGGTGGGGGAGGAGACGGCCAGAAAGCTGGGCGCCAAGGCGGCGGAGCACGGCATCACGCTGTCGCTGCACGCGCCCTACTACATCTCCTTGTCGAGCGTGGAGCCCGAGAAGCGTGAGGCCAGCATCGGCTACCTGCTGGCCTCGGCGAGGGCGCTGGACTGGATGGGCGGCAGCCGTGTGATTTTGCACAGCGGCTCCTGTGGGAAAATGTCCAGGGAGCAGGCGCTCTCCCTGGCCTGTGAAACGCTGGCCCGCGCCCGCGCCGCCCTTGACGAGGCGGGCTATGCCCACATTGTGCTGTGCCCCGAGACCATGGGGAAAATCAATCAGCTCGGCACGCTCGAAGAGGTGCTCACGCTGTGCGAGCTCGACGAGCGCATGCTGCCCTGCATCGACTTTGGACACCTCAACGCCCGGACGCTGGGCGCCGTCAGGACACAAGAGGACTATGCCGCCATTCTGGACGCCGTGGAGCAGCGCCTCGGGAAAGAGCGGGCGCGCAGCTTCCACAGCCACTTTTCCAAGATTGAATACACGGCAGGCGGGGAGAAGCGCCATCTGACCTTTGCCACGGACACGGGCTTTGGGCCTGATTTTGAGCCTCTGGCGCGGCTTGTTGTGCAAAGGGGGCTTTCCCCCACCATCATTTGCGAATCGGCGGGAACGCAGGATTTGGACGCCCTTGCCATGCAGCAGACCTTAAAACAGATTGAGGAGGAGATGGCATCGTGAAACAGCCCGGGAGACTGACGCGCTTTCAGCAATCCCTGCCCGCGCAGGCGGCCATTGTCACGTCCAACCTGAACCGGTATTACCTGAGCGGGTTTTTGGGCACGGCGGGCACGCTGCTGGTGACAAAAGACAAGGTGTTCTACCTGGCGGACGGCCGGTATTTCGAGGCGGTATCGCAGAAAGTGCCTTTTGCAAAGGCGGTGCTGGTGAAAAGCAAGGGCTGGGACGAGCTGGCGGCGCTGTGCGCCGAGCTTGGCATCGGGCAGCTTGCCTTTGAGGATTTGGAGATGACGGTGGCCTCCTACCGCGCGCTGGAAAAGGCGATGCCGGGGGTTTCGCTTGTCGGGCTTGCCGATGCGCTGCCGCGCCAGAGGGCCATCAAGGATGAGCAGGAGCTCTCGCTCATTCAAAAAGCCCAGTCCGTTACCGACAGGGCCTATCAGGAGCTGCTCAACTTTATCCGTGCAGGGGTCACGGAGCGGGAGGTGGCACACCGTCTGGAGGAGCTGATGGCCGGCTTTGGAGGCCAGGGCCTTGCCTTTGACACCATTGCCGTGGCCGGCACCCATTCTTCGCAGCCCCACGGCCGCCCCTCCGACTATGTGCTTGCCGACGGCGACTTTCTCACGCTGGATTTCGGCGCGGCTTACGAGGGCTACTGCAGTGACATGACCCGCACCGTGGCCATTGGGCACGCCACCGACGAGATGCGCCTTGTCTACGGCACTGTGCTGGAGGCCCAGCAGAGGGCAATTGAGATGATTGCGGCGGGCGTCTCCTGCCGTGAGGTGGACGCCCTGGCGCGCAGCGTTATGCAAAAACAGGGCTTTGAGCAGTATTTTGTGCACAGCCTGGGCCACTCCTTCGGCATGGAAATCCACGAGCAGCCCGGCCTGTCGCAGGCCAGCGAGCAGACGCTTGAGGCCGGCATGGTCATGACGGTGGAGCCCGGAATCTATCTTCCGGGACGCTTTGGCGTGCGCATTGAGGACGATGTCTTTGTCACGCAGACAGGCTGCATCAATCTGACGGCTTCGCCCAAAGAGTTGCTGATTTTGTAAAAAAAGTCGGGGTTTTGGCAAGATTTCAGTTGCATGGCGCTTCGATTTAGGGTACAATATCTGGAGTGAGTGTAAGCATTGCCTCAACAAAAACAAGGAGGTTCCTGATAACCATGGTTTCTGCAGGCGATTTTAGAAACGGCGTCACCTTTGAAATGGACGGAGGCGTTTACCAGATTATCGAGTTCCAGCATGTCAAGCCCGGAAAGGGTGCCGCTTTTGTGCGCACCAAGATTCGCAATGTCATCACGGGCGCCGTGGTGGAAAAAACGTTTAGCCCCACAGACAAGTATCCCACTGCGTTTGTGGAGAGAAAGGACATGGAGTATCTGTATAACGACGGGTCGCTTTACTACTTCATGGACCTTGAGACCTTTGAAAATATCCCCATCAATGCCGATATTCTGCCCGACAGCTTCAAGTTTGTCAAGGAAAACGAGCAGGTCAAAATCCTCTCTTACAAAGGGAATGTTTTTGGCGTGGAGCCCCCGTTTTTTGTGGAGCTCGTGATCACCCACACCGAGCCCGGCTTCAAGGGCGATACCGCCCAGGGAGGCACCAAGCCCGCCGAGCTGGAAACCGGCGCCGTGGTCAAGGTTCCCCTCTTCATCAACGAGGGGGAGAAAATCCGAATCGACACCCGCACCGGCGAATATATGGAGCGCGCCTGACCGGCGGCGCTTCGCGCAACGAAGGCCCGTGGGGGTATGTCCCTGCGGGAATGACAGGAAAGGAGAAGAAAGCATGAACCTGACTGAAAAAGTTGCATACCTCAAAGGCCTGATGGACGGCATGGAGATTGACCTTGAGACCAAGGAAGGCAAGCTGTTTGCCGCCATTGCCGACGTGCTGGAGGACCTGGCGCTCTCGGTGAGCGATTTGGACGACGAAATGACCGAGCTGAGCAGTGCGGTCGATGAAATTGACGAGGACCTCGCCGAGGTCGAAGAAATCGTGTTTGACGACGAGGACGACGACGAGTATTTCGAAGTGGAGTGCCCGGTGTGCGGCGAGGAGTTTTATGTCGACGCCGAAACCGTGATGGAGGGTGAAGCCGTTTGCCCCGAGTGCGGCACCGAAATCGAAGTGGAAGTCGAAGGCGAAGTGGACGACGAGGACGAAGACGACGAGGAGTGCGAGTGCGGCGGTGACTGCGGCTGCAAGAACCACTGAGAAAAAGATATTCATAGCACGGCAAATGGCCTGCACGGAAGTTTCGCCGTGCAGGCCTTTTTTCAAATCCGGGAGAATCGGGAAAGGAGAGAGCTCGAATGAACCCTCAGAGAAGGCCTTTGATTCTGGATGTGGACACGGGCAGCGACGATGCGCTGGCCATCCTCACGGCGCTGCTGTCGCCCGAGTATTTTGAGGTGCTGGGCATCTGCACGGTGCATGGCAACCGCCCTCTGCCCAACACCACCGAAAACACGCTGCGGGTGGTGCAGCTGCTCGGCAGCGACGTCCCCGTCATCCAAGGGTGCGCCAAGCCCATTGTGGCCGGCATTGACAAGCTTCGCGGCATGCGTGCCAGGGCCAACGAAAAACAGCTCAACGGCCAGGAAAAAGTGGCCTATCATGCCGAATACCTCGACCTGCCGCCGGCCCTGCGCGGCCCCCTTCCGGGGACCCGCGCCCCACTGTGGTACATCGACACGCTCATGAAGGCCGACCGGAAGGTCACGCTTGTCATGGTGGGGCCTTTGACCAATTTTGCCCTGGCATACCGGATAGAGCCGCGCATTCTCGAGCATGTGGAGGAAATCGTCATCATGGGCGGCGGGCATGACCAGCACAACGCCACCGGCGCCTCGGAATTCAATATTTTCATGGACCCGGAGGCGGCCGCCGTTGTGTTTGAGTGCGGCGAGCATGTCCCGCTCACGGTCATGCCGCTTGACGCCACCCACCACGCCAACATGCGCCCGCGTCACGAGGCCATCTTCAGAAGCTGGGGCAGCGCCGTGGGGGACTTTGTGGCCGAGATGATTCGCGACAGGCTGGACGCCTACAACGTCATGCAGCCCCTGCACGAGCCCGACATCGCGCCCATCCACGACGCGCTTTGTCTGATTTACCTCATTGACCAAAGCGTCATCACCCTCAAAAAGAGGGTGCGAGGCGACGTGGTGTGCGGCGGCATTGCCGACGGGGCAACGCTGTTTGACACCCGCTACTTTACCGACGCGCCCAAAAACTGCACCGTCTGCCTTGCCACCGATGAAGACAAGTTTGCAAGCCTGCTAATTGAGATTTTTTCAAGGGCAAAATAAAAATCAGGAAAGAAAAAAGCCGGCACATCCGTGGCCCTGTCAGGGGAGAGCAGAGCCCCTTTTGAGGGGGGCTGCAGGCGCCAAGGAAGGCTCTTTGCAAGAATGGCGCAGCGCAGACTTCCCCCAAAAAGACCGAAAAAAAGCCAACTGCCGCAGTGCACTTTTTGGGTGCGCTGCGGCAGTTTCAAGCTTTTCAAACACCTTTATACTTTTCCCGTGTGGCGCGTCCCCCACGGATATGCCGTTCTTTGAGATTTTGCTCCAAAATGGGGCGCACTTCCTCATAGAGCGCTTTGTTGACCTTGAGCAGCCTGTCTGTCACGTCCTTGTGGCAGGTTGATTTGGAAACGCCGAATTCCTTTGCCGCCGCGCGAACCGTGGCCTTGTTTTCGATGATGTAATGCGCAAGTGCGACTGCACGTTCCTCTGGAAACCCTTTCAATGCGGCACCCTCCTGACTGATTATTGCATTGCGGAGCCGGCCACAACGCCGCGCTTCGTTTGGTAAAACGGCTCCTTGCAACCAATATATGAGACAAAAAGAGGGACTATGCCTTTTGACACAGACAAAGCCGGTATGGTATGATGAAGTATCGGAAACCGGAAAAAGCCAAAAATCCCGGGAGTCTGATTTTGGGGCGGGCAGCCCCTGAGCGGGTTTTTTCGGGCGTGAAGTTTGACAAAGGAGTGGAAAACATGAAACTGGTGATTATCGAGCCTCTGGGTGTGGAAGAGGAAAAGCTGCTGACCATGGCAAAGAATGCGCTGGGAGACCGGGTGGAGATTGTCTATCACGACACCCGCGTGACCGATCCCGACGAGCTCATCGCCAGAGGCCGTGACGCCGATATCATTGCAGTCTCCAACCTTCCTCTGAACGAGCAGGTCATCCGGGGCTGCACCAATCTGAAGATGCTGGCCGTTGCCTTCACCGGCGTGGATCACATCGCCATGGACGCCTGCAGGGAAAAGGGCGTCACGGTCTGCAACTGCGCCGGCTATTCCACGGCGGCCGTTGCCGACCTGGTTTTTGGCATGCTCATTTGTCTTTACCGCAACGTTGTCGCCTGCGACGAGAGATGCCGTCAGGGCGGCACAAAGGACGGCCTGATTGGCTTTGAGCTTGAGGGCAAGAAATTCGGTGTGGTGGGCACCGGGGCAATCGGCCTTCAGGTGGCCCGCATTGCAAACGCCTTCGGCTGCGAGGTTCTGGCCTACAGCCGTACCGTCAGGAACGTGGAGGGCGTGAAATACGTCGACCTCGACACACTGCTGTCCACCTGCGATATTGTCTCGCTGCACACGCCGCTCACCGACCAAACCAGGGGCCTGATCGGCAAAGAGCAGTTTGCCAAGATGAAGAAGAACGCCGTGCTCATCAACACCTCCCGAGGCCCTGTGGTCGACGAGGAGGCGCTGGCGCAGGCGCTCAACGACGGCGTGATTGCCGGCGCCTGTGTGGACGTCTTCAAGGAGGAGCCGCCGCTTGACCCCTCCAAGCCCCTGCTGAGCGCCAAGAACATCCTGGTGACGCCCCATGTGGGCTTTGCCACCAAGGAGGCGCTGGTCAAGAGAGCCGTGATTGTGTTTGACAACATCGTGGCCTTCCTGGACGGCAAGCCGCAAAACGTGGTGGGCTGAGCCTTCAAGGCAGCTTACAGAGGAATAAAGAGAAAAAGAGCCGCAGGTTTTAGCCTGCGGCTTTTTTTCGTTAAAGGCTGAAAAAGAAAGGGGAGCGGCGCACCGTTCCCCGGCGGAAGAGCCTTCTTTTTTGGGAAAAAGGGGGCAGCCTGCAGGGGCTGCCTCTTTTTTTGGCAGCAGAGGCAGGGAAAGGACTCCTGTCTGCCTCCTGCACAAAAGGGGATGCTTTTTTTCAAAGCGGCTTACCGATACCGCTTGGGGCGGCGCGGCCTGGGCCTGCGGGTGCGGCGGCGCTTGTTGAGCAGCAGCGTAAGCCCAAAATAGAGCAGCGCAAGGACAAAGAGCACCGCAAAGGTGAGCTTGGCATATTTTCCCGACAGGAAAGAGCCGATGCGGTGCAGCACAAGCAGCAGCAGGCTGCGCTCGACATCCGACTGGGCGTAGAGGTCGCAGCGTGCGTATTCCACGTCGTGATAGGAGAAAACAGCCTGTCCGATGACCTGATTTTGGGAGACGGGCGCTTCAACCGTCTCGGGCACGAGGTATTCCACCGTCAGCTCCTCGGGGGAGACCTCGGTGGGAATTACGGCATACAAGTCCTTTTGCGCCACCAGCGCCACGCCGTCCTTCGCGGCAGACAGCGACACCGGCACCTCGCATACGGGGGTCTGCGCCGTCTGCACAACGGTGTACTGCAGGTTGTCGTAGCACCAGTCCATGAGCGAAATGGCGTCGGTGTAGTGGTGTTTGGTGCCGCTTTGCTCGTCACGCGTGGAGCCCAAAATCACGGTGATGAGCTGCATGTCCCCCTTGTCGGAATAGGCGGCCAGGTTGTAGCCCGCCTCGGTGGAGGTGCCGGTCATAACACCGTCGGCATAGCGGTAGTAGTAATCCTCCACCTCGCGCCGGTCGACGGAGCTGATGACCAGGGCGTTGTTGGAGAAATAGTAGCGGACGCCCGAAAGATTGGTCTCGGAAATGCGCTTGTACTGCGTGGAGACGATGTCATACTGCACCAGTTTGGCCATGTCGGAGGCGGTGGTATACTGCATGTCATCGTCCCGGCCGTAGGTGTTGACAAAGTGGGTGTTTTTCAAGGAGAGAGACTCGGCCTTTTGGTTCATGAGCTCGACAAAGGAGGCGATGTCGCCGCTCACGCCTTCTGCCAGGGTGTTTGCCGCGTCAGCAGCGGAGGGCAGCAGCAGGCAGTAGAGAAGCTGCTCCACGGTTAAAACCTCTCCCTCCTTGAGACCGGCCGTGGCCACGCCCGACAGGTTTTCCAGCGCGGCAGCCGAGACCTCCAGCGTTTGGGAGAGGTCGGGGAAGTGTTCAAGCGCCAAAATGGCGGTCATGATTTTGACAAGCGAGGAGCAGGGCAGCTGCAGGTCCGGGTTTTTTGCATAGAGGATGAGGCCCGTGTCGGGATGGATGACAAAGGCCGCCTGGCAGTACAGCTCAGGCAGACTTTCCAGCGCCGAGGCTGAAAAACCGGACGAGAGAAAAACCATCAGCATCAAAAGCAGGCACACCAGGCGCCGCACGCGCATCCGCATATTCCGACACACCTCCTTTTTAACTCAAAAAACGACAAAATTCGGGGAAACAATTGCTTTTCAAAAGACATGACGATACAATGAAAAAAATACGGCACTCCGGGGGAAGGGGGGAAAGGCCTGTGAAGGGGGCACGGTGGCAAATGCTGGCGGTTACGGCGTCGGCGCTTGTCTGCCTTTTGCTTTGCACACAGCTTTTTCCAAACGGGAGGCTGGGGCGCAGCGTGGAAATCGACACCGGTTTTGTGCACGAGCGGCAGGCGCCGCAGGCACTGGAACGGCAGATGCTGGTCAACATCAACACGGCGGACGCCGAGCGGCTGCAGGACATCGCAGGCGTGGGCCCGGTGCTGGCACAGGCCATTTTGGACTATCGGGAGCAGCACGGGCCCTTTACCGAGCTCGAGCAGCTCAAAGAGGTGAGCGGCATCGGGGAGGCAAAGCTCGAGCAGATGCGCCCTTACTGCTGTATCGAATGAGAAAGCGGCAACAGCCGTCCGCCCGAATCAGCTTCGGACGGACGGCTATTTTCATGCTGTGTCAAAGGATGGAGAAATCCTCGGGCTCGTAGTGGGGCAGGGCGGCAGGCTTTGCCGGAACACGCTTTAGAGGGTCGTAGCGAAATTTCCGGCAGGAGTAGCCGTCGGTCACAACGCCGCGGTAGCGGCAGTTGACGTGTCCCGTGTCCTTGACGGGCTGCCCGTGCTCACAGTACAGGCATCGGGGAACGACGTTTTTTCCGTAGAGCTTCATCGTGGTTTTTCCCTTTCGTATCTGCAAAAGCGCGGCAGATGTCACTCCACCGTGACCGACTTTGCCAGGTTGCGGGGCTTGTCGACGTCGCACCCGCGCAGCACGGCAATGTGATAGGAGATGAGCTGAAGCGGGATGACCGACAGAGAAGGCATCACCTCGTCGGGCGCCTGGGGCAGCACGATAAGGTCGTCTGCGAAATACAGCAGGGATTCGGCCGGCGGGGTGCAGATGGCCAGCACACGCGCATTGCGGGCGTTGACCTCCTTGAGATTGGAAACCGTCTTTTCAATCAGGTTGGATTGTGTAACAAGGCCGATGACCGGCACATTGTCCGTGATGAGGGAGATGGTGCCGTGCTTGAGCTCGCCGGCCGCGTAAGCTTCACTGTGGATGTAGGAGATTTCCTTGAGCTTGAGCGAACCCTCCAAAGAGGCGGCGTAGTCGAGGCAGCGGCCCAGGAAAAAGAGGTCTTCATACCGGCAGTAGGACGCTGCAATGCGCTCAAACTCGGGCTCGCGCGCGATGAGGGAGGAGACAAGCTCCGGCAGGCCGAGCAGCGTTCCGGTGAAGGAGCGGAATGCCGCATCGTCCATGAGGCCTCTGACGTAGGCCATGCGCGCCGCAATCATGTAGCCGACGGCAATCTGCGCACTGTAGGCTTTGGTGGTGGCGACGGCGATTTCAGGCCCCGTCCAGGTGTAGACCACATAGTCGCTCTCTCTGGCAATGGAGGAGCCCACCACGTTGACAATGGAGAGCACCTTGGAGCCGCAGGCCTTTGCCATTTTAAGGGCCGCAAGCGTGTCGAGCGTTTCGCCCGACTGCGAGATGACGATGGTGAGGTCGTCCTTGGTGAGCAGGGGCTGCCTGCCGCGAAACTCGCTGGCAATTTCCACATCCACCCGCACGCGGCACAGCTTTTCAATGACGTATTTTGTCACCATGCCGGCATGCATGGCAGAGCCGCAGGCCAAAATGGTGATGCTTTTGGCGTCTTTGAGCAGCGAGTCGGGAAGCTCCGCCTCGTCAAAGCAGACTTTCCCGTCGCGGATGCGCGGCAGCATGGTGGCTTTGAGAATCGAGGGCGTTTCATGGATTTCCTTGATCATGAAATGCGGATAGCCGCCCTTTTCGGCCGCCTCGTAGTCCCAGGTGACGGTGAGGGGCGTTTTTTCGATGGGGTTTTTGTCGATGTCCACCACGGTGACCTTGTCGGCCTCGAGAATGGCAATCTCCCCGGGCTCCATGACAAGGTATTTCTTTGTGTATTTGATGAAGGCGGGAATGTCGCTGGCCATGAAATTTTCCCCGTCGCCAAGACCAATCAGAAGGGGGTTTTCCTGGCGCACACAGATAATCTTTCCCGGTTCATCCTTGCAGATGATGCCAAAGGCATAGGTGCCGCGAATGTCACCCAGCGCCTTGATGACGGCGTCCAGGAAGTCGCCGGTCTGCTTATAGTAATAATCCATCAGGTGCGCGGCCGTTTCGGTGTCGGTCTGCGAGGCGAAGGTGTAGCCCTGCTCGGTCAAAAAAGCCTTGAGCTCCTGATAGTTTTCAATGATGCCGTTGTGCAGCAGGGAGATGTGCTCACTGCTGTGGGGATGGGCGTTTTCGTCGGTGGGGCCTCCGTGCGTGGCCCAGCGGGTGTGCCCGATGCCGCAGTGGGTCTCCACATCTTCGCGGCCCTCCATCTTCTTTTCCAGGTTCTCGATGCGGCCGGCGGCCTTGACGGTCTCAATGACACCGTCGTGAAAGAAAGCGACGCCGGCGGAGTCATATCCGCGATATTCCAGCGTTTTGAGCGCGTCAATCAGAAGGCGGGCACAGTTTTGCCTGCCAACATATCCGATAATTCCACACATAGGGATAACATCCTCCAAAAAACATTGTATCAAAATCCCCCGGACGGGAGCACAGACGATTTGCCTCAGCAGGGGACGGCGCTGGGCATTGCTCATTCCGGTGCTGCACGGTTTGTGCTGCGGTTGCCCGCAGTTTTGCGCACAGCTCTCGACAACGGAACCTGCCGAAGGGTACCCGCCGAACGACTCGATAAACCCTTTCCTCGTCCACCGGAGCACGGGAAGGCTCCGGTTCCGGCGCTTTTCTGCCAGTGGGAAGGCAGTTTGCTGGGGAATGATGCCGGCACAAACAAATAAAAGTCTGCAACCACCTCCTCATATTCCTCAAATTATACAACAGGATACGGCAAAAAGCAATTCTATTCGGGCGAGTTCACAAATCGTTTCTTTTTTGTCCCCGGCTTTTTCTGCGGATGGCGGCTTCGGTGAGCGTGGAAAAGACGAGCACGATGCCCACGCTGACCAGAAAAGACCCCACCGTCATGGCGGCAAGAAGGGCAAATCCCGAGAGCGTGAGCTCCGGGGTGATGGGCAGCATGACCGAGACCTCCTGGGGAAAGAGCGGATAGAGCAGCAGTGTCAGCAGCAGGGCGATGGCGCCCTGGAGCAGCTTGCCGTAACAGTAGGGGGTCAGCGAGAGGCCACTGCCGTCGAGCACGCTTGCCACCTGGCACAGGATGGACAGGCCGGCTGCCCCGATGAGAAAGCTCTGCAGCGCAAGGCGCAGGTGGGGCGACAGGGTCAGCGTGGCGGTTTTTGTCACGCCGTTTGTCATTTCAAGCAGTCCGGAGAGCAGTGCGCCGGCCGTGCCGTTTCCGGTGGGCACCAGCGAGATGACAACGCCGAAGAAAATGACGAAGGCGGCGATAAAAAGGCAGGTCATGGCGCTGTTTTTGACCGCGCTGACAAAGGCGGGGAAGAGAGGGCCTGCCTTGGGGACCTCCCGGCGGCGGGAGGCCGGCGGCAGGGGGGAGCCGACGGCA